>Ga0307377_10005404_pt1 | contig 13710 bp, 9 predicted proteins | sample TR3MG_FD_202535 | JGI IMG/M metagenome (GOLD analysis project Ga0307377, IMG submission 202535) | Soil microbial communities from Risofladan, Vaasa, Finland - TR-3 | ecosystem: Environmental > Terrestrial > Soil > Coastal area > Acid sulfate soil | place: Finland: Risofladan, Vaasa | collected... | reverse complement strand
ACCCCGTGGCCTTCTCCAGTTCCTGCCCCATGCGTTGCAGTGAGATGCCTTGAGCCCCCATGGCCGCTTGGAAACCGACCGCCACCTCTTTAGTGATGCCCCACTGCACCATGCTCCAATCCTTGGCACCATCGCGGGCATCTTTGAGAGCGGCCCCCAAGGCTTTGGTAGCCCCCTCGACATCCCCGAAACTGCTCGCCAAGAAATCACCCGTGCTTGTAGAGGCCATGAGCGTCTTGTTGTACTCCTTGGCAGCACCCTCCGCGTCAATCAGCATCTGAACGAAGCCCATCATGAAGGAGCTTGCGATTTGAAGTAGTGGGCCCAACGCCTTGAGCGCAGACCCCAGAACACTCATAACAGAGCCCATCATCTTGAGGCCCTTGCCACTGTTACCCCCATTCTTCTCCTTAAGGGCATCACCCTTAGCGCTCATGGAAGCACCCCTAGCGCTCATTCGATCGCCTATACCACCCAGCCCCTTGCTCACCAACCCAGTAATGAGTCCAGAAGTCTTCGATGCAATTTTAGGAAGATCCTTTCGGAATCCGTCCTGAGCCGAATCTGCAAAACCCCGACCAGCTTCCTCTGCGCCAGAAATCAGGCCCTTGAGATCAAAGAGGTCCTCCGCCGAGTCCTTCAACTTCTCTACAGCCTTCGCGGATTCATTCTTCTGTTTTTTGGTTACAGCGTAAAGGTCCTGTTGAGTCTTGATCTCCGCTTGGATATTAGCAAGCTGGTCCCCACTTGCTGTTTTTCCACGCCGTTGAAGGTCCTCTAGCGCATCCTCGTTTTGGGTGAGTTGTGCCTCCAGGTCCTCGTACTCCTTGGTCAACTCCGCTATGGCCTTGACCTGCTCCTGAGCACCCTTCCTCTGATTCCAAAGCTTGCCAATACCCTTGTCGAGGGCTTTGGTGCTCTTCTCCACAGCCTTCATCTTGGCCGAAATCTGCTTCTGGAGCTTAGAGATCCCCCTGGCGGCTTCTTGGGTGGTTACCTCGTAATCAAGAACTATGGGGGTGTTAGCCACGGATCACTTCCTTCTGAACGGCGTAGCTGGGGTTCGGGTCGTTTGCGGCAACGGCACCGCCCCTGTTATGTCCGCGTTAGTAGTAGAAACATCGGATGTGACTTCCGGACCCGTAGCACCCCAGCGATCCAGGAATTGCTGCGTCTTCGCATCGGCCTCCACAGTGGGCACCCGTGCAGAAATCTGCCGCTGACGACGATCAACCTGCTGTCTGACCTGCTCGGGAGTGTACCCTTCAAGCGACTCTGCGCCCCCAAGTATCCGACGCCCTCCGAACTGAGCAGCAGTCTCTTGGGCAGCTTCCTCAACCTGCTTCAACCGGGTGTTGTAGTTAGCCCGTATACGAGTTTCATGATCCTCTATGACCTTATCGTGCCAATCCTTATTCCCACGCAGGTCACTCTCTAACTGCTCCGCAAGCTCTCCCACCGTCCTGGGTGCAGTCACTACCGCCCCCGGAAGCATCAAATTTTTAGGGTCTACCCGCTCCCCCAGGATAATCTCCCGTAGGATTGTATCCTTACGGGCCATCCGTTCTTCGCGCTCTTTACGACGACGCTCTGTGTCCTGGGCGTAGACCTTAGAGATGCCCTTGCCAGCAAAACATGAGCCCACGAACTTGGCGTTTTCCCACTCACGCTCGTACTGCTCATTGCGGTCATCAGCGTGATTGACGGCTCTCCACAGGTGTTGAGCCCAGTTGAGCCCTAGACGCTGAGTGCCATCAATCCCGGTGATAGCGACCGAAGTCAAATCTAAACCCTTGACCTGCAACCAACGATACCTAGACACCCCTTCCATGGCGTACGCTTCAGTCAGGACCACAGCGTTAGAGGCCCGACGATTCACCTCACTCACATGCCGGATGATTCGAGCCCTAGAATCCTTCGGTAATGACGCGAATATCTCCGCTATCTTAGGGATCCACTTGTCACGATCCGGGAGAATGTTTACCCCATCCACCATGAAGACCCCGTAGGCCAAGAAGGTGTCCCAGAAGCCTTCCGAGACCTTGGCCCCACCACAGAAGCTGAGCATCTCTAACTCGTGGTGGTTCAGGCTCTTGAACACGAACAGAACTTGGTTGATCTCCGCAGAAACGGTGAGAAACCCACGGTAAAGCATGGGATCCACATCCCTATAGACCTCTGGATTGACCTCCGGCTCTTGCGGAATCGTGATGTGGATACCCCCATCCACCTCCGCCTGGAGCCGCTGCTGTTCCTGCTCGTATGTCTGAACAGCATTTGACATACACTAGATCTTGGTTGGGGGACGAAACCTAGGGTTAATACCGGAAGTAGGCGGACGATCAAGAATCGCAGAGGCCGCCGTCGCATCAAACCGCTGCTGTCGTTCACGTAGCTCCACAGTCTCCGGGCGTTGCGCCTGCACTTCAATCTGACCCTGATTGCCTGGTAGGGAAGAGGGTAGGTCGGCCTCTAGGGCCGCAATAGCAGAGGTGCGGTTTCCAGAGTTACCATCACTTTGATCTGCTTGAACAACAGGCGTAGCCGGGACAGGCACAGGTGCCGCTGCCTGTCTAGACGCAATCGCTTGTTGCAGAGTTTGATGAGGGTCTACGACCCGCCTAACAGGGGCTTGAGGGGCCGGGACTGCTTCCACCGCCTCAGCGGGTGCTGGTTGCACTGCTTCCGACACCTCAAGGACGGGTGCTGGTTCCGCCGCCTCAGGCTCGGGTGGTTGGGCTGCTTCCTTGGCGGCCTCTTGTTCGCGGGCCAACTGATCCGTCCTCTCCGTGGCGGCCCTCAATTCGTCAGAGGTGGCTTTCCGCATGAGACCCACGTCCTCAAGGATCCGATCCACCATCGTATCCGGTACATCCCCTTCGGCGGACTTGGCCTCCAACAGCAACCGTCGGTACCGTTCCTCACCTGTTTCCTCAGGAATGAGAAACGTGATGCCCTCTTTGGCCTTGCGTTCCGCCTGCTCGATTACGTCACCGAACTTACGATACGCAGTGTAAATGGCCTCCTTACCCCAAGAAGACAGCAGGTACTTAAGCAGGTAAGCGTGACGCTCTAGCTTGACGTTCTTGAGTTGACCCGATTTGGAATCAGGTTCCTCTACGGTCACGAAATCCACATCGCGAAAGTCTACGCCGTTGACCTTCACGATAGAACGTGAGAGGTGGCCAAACTGAAAAGCATTGAGGTACGCGATACCATCAAGACCCTGACAGTCTTGATGGCTTGCTGCGTACTCATCGGGACGAAGACTGCGAAGAACTAGCTCGCAGTCTTCAATTAGGAACGTTTCTTCAACCAACCCAATGTTCTTGGCTTTGGCGAGGGCGTCCTTGAGTTTCCTACCGTCTATTGTACCCATGCTCATCCTCATTTGATGTTGAGGATGACAGCGCTGGTCTCGCCTTAGCAGCGAGAAATGAACTGAACGTGATCTACATCTGGGTATGCACTAGCTACGAACGTCGTTCACATCTGGTTTGATCTAGTTCGATTCACATTAGCTCAACCGCTGTCACCACTGACTGACGAGCCACCTTACGGGTGGCTACCCTGGTTAGACCGCAACGACCGAATTGCTGTTTTGGGCGAAGCGAAGGGAGGCACCCTTGCCAGGAGTATTAGCACCGGCTGGAGCAAGACCCGTGTCAATGAACTCACCGTATTGACTCACGCCGTCGATGATATCTGTAACGGTGCACTCAGCATTCTCAAGCACCATAGCCGAGTCACTCGTGAAGTTCGCCGAGTTGTTGTTAAACCAGCAGCCCTCGAAGAAGGTTAGGAGCGCACGGGGGGTAACGATCGGGTTGTCCTTGCTCGTCGGGCCCGTCGTAACGGTCGCCTGCACCGACTCACCGTTCGGGTCCTGGAGCGAAGCCAACTCCGAGAAGACCATCTCCTGCTTGATGTCGAAGGGCCAACGGTGGTGGCGAAGAGAACGTGCCAAACCGTCGATGCCGCCCTTGTACCCCACGGTCTGCCACAGATTCGCCGTGTAGAGCAGCGTGCGGTTCAAGGTCAGGGTCATTGCCTCTGTGATGGACGGCACAAGCTCCGCAATCTGATCCCCGTAGCCAACGCCACGGACCTGATCAATGTTACGCGACTCCTGGTACCCGAACTCCGAAAGCACGCCGATCTGTTGGAAACCCCCAGCATCGACTGCATACCCGTAGATCTTGTTCTTCTGACTTACAACAGCCCGGGTGTTTGGAGCCGTCCCCATACGGTAAATGTAATTCGATGTCGTTACGTTCGCCATTTTTGACAGACTCCTTCAGCGGTCAGAGAACAGTGGACTCAGAAACCAGGGCTCAGGCCTCGGACTCAAACAGCCCTTGGATTTCAGACGCCTTATTGGAGAGATCCTCAAGGTCGTTGGCAACCCACGGTTGTGCGAGATCCACGTTCTGAGCGATCTCAGCAACCCTGGACGCGATCTTGTGGAGATCCGACTTGGCGCGAACCGAGTCAAACCGCTTCCCAGCAGACTTGAGCCGCTCAATCGCCTCATCGGTAGCCGCTACCTTGGCTACAATGTCTTCAGCGAGTTCCACATTGGCAGTGAACGTATCGTAGGAAGCTGTCTTGAGCATGGTGATTTGGTTCTCCGTTATCCGAGCCTGATGATCATGGCCCCGCATAAGAGGGTTAGTAACAGACGAAAACCGAGCCCTCCGAAAGGGCAGCATTTCCCACATCCGATCGAGGTCCACAGGCACCTTCACTTGCTGCGAGGCCACGAACTCCTTGAGCGCCGCCCTGGCAGTCCGCGTAGGGACCAAGCCGGTGATCAACTTGAGGATAGACACGGGCCCCAACATGTAACGTTGATCGCCAACCTGAACGTAATCAACGAAGCCATCAGTCCCGAATGTCACTAAACTGCGCATAGTGGCCGCCCGTAAAGCTGTAGTAATTCTGCGGCCCATTGGATCTTGTCAGCCACCCTCTGACCGGGAGGCTGGGATTTAGACCACAACTCTAGATTATGATAAGTAGTACAGTCGCACCTCGATTGAAGTAGGCAGGATCCAATCGAATTCTCGTGCCTGTTACCGTTCCGATGATGCACGTACTCAGCTTTAGTTAGCGGCCTCCCAAGAAACTCAGCAGCCACAACGCGATGCTCAAGAGCACTCCCGGACTTATTGGCGCTATGCTTTGGGCGATAGATAACCCTATAACCCCCCGCATTTAGATACCCAGATCCATCAAAAACTTTGATGGGGTCCTCAGCTCGTACAGAGCCCTGCTTGCTCCTCGCGTAATGCGCATCGCAGAGCCCGTTCCCATAGTGAGGGCGTTGACACCCAGACACCGAACAGACCTTCCCTACAAACCGATGCTCCGGTAAAGTACCGCGTGTTCTGCGGTACTTGTAATGCTTTGGACAGTACCCGTACGCCTTCGGAGAAGCTTGGCAATTGCCCTCTTGACAAACCTTGTGTTGACCCCGCCGTCTAACCGGGACTGCCGAAAGCAAAACCCCCTTCTCTCGTAAACGAGCGTAGTGGGCACTACACAGATCCTTAGCCACACAAGGACGTTGACAACCAGCTACGGAGCAAAACTCGGCTCGAACACGTCGCAGTTGTACGGGAGCCTCCAACGGACGCCCCTTACGGGCACGTTGATAGTGAACATTGCAGTACCCCTTTAAACGGGACACCCTATTGCACCCAGCCACCGAACATTGTGCTGCCATATAGTAGCAGGCGGCACAAAGACTTTAGGTAACTACACTGACCCCGCACTACTAGATCAACGCCGACTGCGCCCGTTCCCGTTCAACGATGCCCCCGTGTATTTCTCAAGCAACTCTCGGGAACGAAACCAGTCCACCAGGATAGGGGCGTGACCCGCGCTCAATCGAGCCCGCAAATCCAGGACATAGGACCGTTCCGGTTCCATCAATGGGTACCGTAGAAGCTCAGCGCAACGACCCTCTAGTGCCGGATCCCCGGCCACGTCTAACTGTCGGCCCAGCCCACCACAGGCAGGGCACGGTCGGTGGCCGCAAGTACACGTCGTGTCCGGATCCACGAAGATAGGACATCGAGGGCGGTGGACACGACCTCGACCAACGCAGATCGGGCAAGCTTGTTTCACTACTGTTACATAGCTCACCCTACAAATAGAACTAGAGAGTTCTGCTACTCAAGATCCGTCTGAATAGCGTACCTTCGACCACCTTGGCTCTTGAGCAGGGTATCGATCACCGTGCCAGCCTGACGCTTCGACAACGATTCGAGTTGAACCTGAGTCGGGATCTGATTGAAACCAGTCGCTCTCTCCAGCCCCAACCTAACCCAATCCTGATTGGTCTTACCCCGGAGAAGGCCTCTAATGAAGCCCGCCTGCTTTGGGGTAATGAGATTGGAGTTGTTGGTGTTTTGCGGCGGCTGATACTCTGGACGAGGCCGTGAGGGATCCCGGTTCTGACGAATCTCCTCCTCTAGCCGTTCGCCTTCAATATCTTGTTGCATCATCCGGTCTGTTTCACGGTGATCAAGGATGAGCTTCTTAGGGGCACCGCGCTGACGTGTCCCAGCCCACTGTTCCCAGAATTCTTCCCGGTCCTCGTACTTCTCAACGAGTTCCTCAATCTTGTCCTGTAGGCTACTGCGCCACCCTTGAGTGCGCTTCACGATCGGGGCCTTACCCTTCTCCAGAGGGCCGTGATCCTTGAGGCTAACCAACTGAACTCTGATTGCGTCGGCCCCTACGTCGGCCCCTACTCCTGTGTGGGGCTTGATAGAGGTCCACACCCGGATCCCCACGAAGGGCCCAAGCTTGAGTTCATAGTAAATCTCCCCCTTGTCGGACCCTTTCGACGGACGTAGGACTCGAAAACCCCTCTTGAGGAATTTCTCCATGTCCTCAAGAGTGACCTCAGTGAACTGAGCGGCCATGGCCTTCTTCTTCATGACCGCCTCCGATCATAACTCACATCAGCATTTACCCAAGCGTCGGGCAAGATACCCTCGTAACCACCAAAATCTGCGGCGGTCTTGATCTCTTCTTCCACGACTTCTTCCACGACTTCTGTCGGCGCACCAGGCTTAGGCACATTCTCCCCCGGCTTGAGTCCCGCCTCAACCACGAACGGACTGATGCCCGCAGCCTTACCGCCAACCACATGCGGGCAAACGATGGTCAGATTCATCTTGGCCCTAGTCAATGCGACGTAGGCAAGACGCCGCTCAGCTTCCAACTCGGCCTGCTGTTCCGCAGGATCCGGCGGTGGGTCACCCGGCTTTGGTCGAATATCCATGGGGAACTTGCCCCGAGGCATCGCCACATAGCAATTGGTCCATTGAGCACCCTTGGTGCTGTGCGCAGTCCCCAGATACACACCAGGGGGTGCCATGCGCTTCTCAGGCGGCAACGCTTCCTGTTGCTTGTCCCACTTATCAATATCAATGCGAAGCTCACGGGCCTTCTCTGCGTAACGCTCCATCTTGGCCTTGAAACCTGCGGGCGTGTTGGGGTCAGATATCAGATCCTCAGGATCCGTAGGATCTGGCTGAGCCAGCTTAAAGAGAAACCCAATGTTACCAAGACTTTCATCGTCGTCATCGTCGTCGTCGTCAGTAGAATCATCATCGCCCAGGCTGTCCCGAAGGGAGACTTGAAGGCTCTCTCGAAACGTCTGGTCTATATATTCAGTGCGTCCACCGGGACGTGATACTGAGGTGCGGCCTTCGACATTCAAAATGTCCGAAAACAGATCAGAAGTCTTGTACGCGGGGTCCAAAGCATTACCACGCATGGCCATCAAGCTGTCCCGCAGCTTGTCTAGACTCTCCAACCCCTTGTTGAACTTGAAACCACCCGTTGAGCGGGTCAGCTTCTCGGCCAGTATCGTGAGGAAACGGCGATCCTCCATAGCCTCGATAGGATTCAAGGTCTTGGAATCAACACCGGCACGCCTGGCATACAAAGAAAACGCTTCCGCAACTTGCTCTGAACCCTTGCCGCCCAAGAAGAAACGGTTGGGGGTATCGATGACGTTCCCCAACGCTTTTTGCATCTTGCCGAAATCAGAGCCCGTTGCAATCTGAACGTAACTCAAGAAAGCCGTGGTCTCAGGGGAGCCCAAGAAGCTTGAGGCACCTTTTCGAGCGTACGGGATACCCCGGATAATGCAGGCCGTCTCGTAAGCGTGCTGCTCCTTGTTGGTTCGAGTCAAGATAGCGTTGTCCGAAACCTCACCACCCGCAGACAGGCTAGCTTTGATTTCCTCCACAACACCCAATGCCGCTTCCGCTTCATCAAGAGGCGTCTTAACTTGAATAGAGCCAACTCCCCTGACTTTATCCGGTGAGGCGTTGGCCTCCATTTTGATCTGGTTCTCGTTGTGCGAGATCAGCTTGTTCGCCGCATCCACGATCTCCGGTTGGCACCGATAGTTGGTACGGATCTGAGCCATCTTCCAACCCTCAGTCTTGCTGAGTTCCGTAAACATGTCCGGACGGGCACCACGGAAAGAGTAGATGCTCTGCTTGTCATCGCCTACAAGCCACAACGACTTCCCATCCGAGCCGTCGGTCACTTGTTTGGAGATCTGTGAAATGACAGAGAACTGCACTCCGTTCAAGTCCTGAGCCTCATCTACGATCAGATGGTCAAAGGACTCTTGAAGGGCCTTCCGAACCATCGGTTCACGCTTAAGGATGTCATCGAAAATCCCCAACATGTCATCGAAGTCGCCTAGACGCATAGTCCCATCCGGGCGGGTCTTACCCATGAAGGTCTCAAACTGCTTCGAGGAGCAAGGGGGCTCCCACCCTGGGATCGCCCCCTTCAGACCTTCGTACATCTCGTACCAATCAGCCAAGTCAGTTTCTGCTTGAGTCCTAGCGGCCTTTTTGGCTTGGGCGGGTGTAATGTTGTTACCCGCCCACTTGCTCTTGGCCATGATGGCATTCTTGAGCTTCGGAGCTTTCCGCTCTTGGGGTGAATCTTCAGGGAAGCACTCACCCCAGATGCGTTGCACCGCACGAGCGACATTACCACCCGCTTGGATGAACCCGCGTTCCATTGCCGCACGTTCCTTAGCGGTACCGTAATCCTTGATGAACCGCTTGAACAAGGAGTGCATACTCCCTGCGGTCATCTGCCCCAGAGCATCACCACCAACAACAGTGCCAATCTTGTGCTTCAACTCATTGGCAGCCTTTTTGTTGAAGGCGGTCACCAAGATACGGCTTGGGTTGACGCGACGATCTTTAACAAGATACTCCACACGAGCAACAACCGTCGTGGACTTACCAGCACCAGCTCCCGCCGCCACCAATACCCGACCATCAGTGAGCGCAGCAGCACGCTGCTCATCGTCGAGGCCCCGAAGGGGGACAGGCACGTTCATCGGGTTAGAGGGGTCCGAGATCGCTGCTACTGCCGCAGCCGTAGCTATACCCACAACCTCAGACTTCGACGGGGGTACATCAGACTCTCCCGACACTTCCATAGCCCGCTGGGCTTGCGCTTGAGAACGCTGTTGAACCTCGGCAAGAAGTTCGTCCTTCTCCGCGATCCCATCTTGATTGGCATCTGAAGTGCCTGTAGCCCCTTGTTGCTGAACGCGGGTCACAAGGAGCCGTTCGACTACACCCACAGTCTCTTCAGAACCCACCGCCACAGCATTCTGATAGTTACCCGAACCGGCAGTTTCAGCCGCAATAGCAATCCACTTCCGGAGCCTCGTGTTCTTCAAAGGAAGGATCGCGAACTTGTCGAGAGCAGCATCGGCATCGTCCATCATCGACGCAGCAATGGCAGCTTTGACTTCACGAAGGGCCCTGTTGTTCTTGAACACAGCCCGCATTGTCGCGGTACCACCACGAGACAAGACCGTTCGGAGATTGAAAGTCCTACGAGCCAACCCAGCACGATTTGGCACAAAGAGGAAGGCCTTGTCCAGCATCCTCTTCTGTCCAGTGCTCGCAACGTTCTCCCTAAGAAACTGCTGGATACCTTCCAAGTTCCTGGTATCCATCGTCCGAATCAATTGACGACCCTTGCGAGTCAAGTCATCATCGGATTCAGACCCAGTGGCTTCCTCGATGTACCGAGTGTACGTATCGAGAGCGAGCATGAACACAACGTACTCGGCGATCTCAAGCTCACCGATGATGTCATCTGGCTCTGGCTCTGGCTCAGCGGCCATCACTCGGTGGGCAACGCGCTCTGAAAGACTGGTCATACCTTTGGGCTCCACCTAATGTAGTACAGAGAAAGAATACCGATTCAGCACAACGGATCCTTGGCGGGCGGGCAATTTGGACCCAAGAGCGGGAACTGCGGGGGCGGACAGTGCGGTGAATCAGGCTGGGGCTGCGAAACCATCGGGATGTTGGGGAACACTCGGATCAGGCGTGGGCGGAAATTCATAACCAACGCATACTCAGCGAGCATAGCTCTACCATCTGCCACGCATACTCGTAAAGCCAAACAGCCCCAAGTGTTTCTCGGGATTTCAATCGTGTTGTTCTCCCACCCTTGAACGGTGAGCAACGGAACCCCGTACATGGCCGCCACCTCTGCCTGCGTGAGCCGCAAGGCTTCCCGAAGAAAGGCGAAGCTTTCCCCACGGATGAGCCCCATCTGGACAAGCGTTGAGGCCGCCCTGAGGTTCGCCGCCTTCTGCACCGGGTCCGAAAAGGTCGGGCCCCATTCGTACAAACGCCCAGGCACAGCCGCCACGAAAATCAACCCCGTTGCTCCCACAGGCATCAACAGGTCAAAAAGCCCGATCTTACCCACCTGCTCGGGGTAATCATTCTCCAGGACCACTATCGGAAAACTGGCGAGGTCGTCTGCCATTCTTGGTGTACCTCTGTCAACGTAACAGGAAATCACCGTGGACATTAACGTACGAATAGAAAAGGGGCTCCCAGCCCTGGTACCCGATGCGGTGTCATTCGAGACCGGAGCCTCCAAGGCCCAACTCGAAACCGCCTTGGCCTATGAACACCACGGCCCTCAATTCACCCCGTTTGACCGGGGTGCTCTCCCGAGCTTCTACGAAGACCTGCTGCTTGGACGAGCTATGCCCCTAGTGTTCGCCACGCCCCGCATCCAAGACATCGACACCCTCATGGCTATCGCATTGTTCCTACACCGGGACTTGGCGACCCACCCCGCCACCGCCAGCCTGGTCTACACAGTGGACTTCGTGCACCGCCTGGGGCTACCCGCGTTGGCCCACATAGAGGCCGACCTGGCCCATTTCCTATCGGCCCTCAGAGCCTACTTCCCAGACACCGGGCTCTCGCAACGTGAACTGAGCAACCGGGTCACCACGGCTGTAGGATGGATCCGAGGGTACATCCATGAAGGCACGCTGCCTCTCCTTGGGGCTGCCCCCTGCACTGAGGTTCGGATCTTGGACCGAGGTACCAATGGCTTCGTGTCGGCTGAAACCCAAGGACCGCTGTGGGACGGTTGGGTAGAGTTGTTCCGAGCCGGGTTCCTACGAGGGGTCCTGGTGGACCACAGCCCAGGTGACAAGCAGCACTGCCTGATCGCCCACAAGAGCCTTTTCCTGGGCTTCGACCTACCGTTGGCCTGTCGGCTACTCAACCAGATGGAACTGGCGATGGGTGAACTTGCAGACTGGTCCATGACCCCAGATGGCCTTTGGCTCAAGAGCCCACCCGAGGGTACCCTGCTCTTGTTCCGGGACATATTGGAGGTTCTGGTCCGCGTCTGAGGTCCGGTGCACAAAAAGCAAGAGGGTCGGAACCTTTTTATCAGTCCAGACCCTCTAACAACCCGTAAGTTGCTGCTTTTACTTGTGTTTCAGACCCTGGCCCGAAGGTTGAAGGTCATCATAATGTACAAAAGAGGGAAGATCGGGCTGTAGTACATCTCGAAGCGAAGGATCGTAGGGTCGTCCTCATCGATAGCTGCGGTCATGCCGGTGAAGGCTCCCACGATTTCCGCCTGAACCAAGGACTTGAACAACGCGGTCATGGAAACCACGACTTCGTTAGTACGGCTCGCCAAGAACTTGGTCCCGATGAACGAGTCCAAGATTGTGCGAGACTGCTGCTGCACGAAGTCGGCAATCTGAATCACGGTGGGCAACCGAGTCAGCACCGAGGTCATGTTGGTGGTCAGACCCTGGCGGATTCGGATAATCGGATCCAAGTCCTCAAGGATCGTGATACCCGCCACCGCCGTCTGGTTGGCTTCGACCGGATCCATGATTCGCGGGATACGGGTGAAGCCCTGGATGCGACGACGGGTGTACGGGGTCGCTACGTCCACAGCGGGGGACACAGCAGAACCAGCGACAGCGGCTCCGAAGAAGCTGCCGTCCACCAGGCTCTCGAACGACTGGCCCAGTGCATCGGTCAGGGTGATGACCGCCGAATCCGGGTACAGAGCCAAGATACGGCTGGAGTTCAAGCCCTTGGCCACCGTTTGAGCGGAGGTCGGGGACGTACCTGACGCAAACCCGATGAACCCAATACGCTCCGCCTGGTTACGGGTGTTCGACTGGACTTCGCAGTGTGCGGTCAAGTGCGTGAAGACCGCCGTGCTGGTGGCGAGCGGGATGATGATATCCGGCTTGATGTTACCGGGCAGCGGAGTCGCCAACTCGTCAATAGCCGCGTTGAACGCCTGATCCGAGGCCTGGTTCGTGTTGGGCTGCTTCAAGACCTGCTTGATGATGATCAACACAGCACCGTTCAAGATGGCCAGGTAAGCGGCCAACGTGACGCGGTTCTCAGCAGAGGTCCTGCCGAAGTTCGCCTCAATCGTCTTGAGCTGCTGGTAGATCTTTGCCGAGTAGTCCTGCTTCAAGTAGCGGTAGCTGATGAAGTAGAAGTCCCCAACCGTCGGCTCAACACCACTCGGGTTGTACGTGGTGAGCGTAGCGGTGTCGTTGACACCCACGCCCACCGTGTTGGTCACGAGAAGCTCCATGCCACCAATCGCGTAGGTGGGGTACGAGGGCGACACATGGAAGGTCGGACCGACCTCCAACGTGAAGAAGCCACCCGGTGTGTAGCTGCCCGTGGAGGCAGGGAGCACCGTGAAGCGGAGGCCCGTACGCGCATCCGTGTACGTCTGACCCGGAGTACCCGTGCCAGAAGACCCGACCGGAGAGGTCGAAGTCACCGTGAAGTTGTTCTGTGCGTCCTCACCCACATCGCCATCCGTACCTGGCGTGATGTTGGTACCCGTGGTCGGGTTGAACGCCGAGTTTGCCGAGTTGGCGAACCCAATCGAGGAAGTGGCGGCACCCACCGTCAGGGACTCAAACGTGATGAAGTTCTTGCCGCTGATGGGAGCCACGTAAGCCACAGCACCCGCCGCATAGCCCGCCGTATCCATCAGGATATCGACGATCTCTTGGGCCTCGACCAGCGTCTGGCTTGCAAACTGGTTCTGGGTGAACCCAAGAACCGCGTTCGCAGACCCGATGTTGATCAGGATGGCCGAACTCGAATCATTCGTGGTCGAGGTCAAGCGAACCTTGTCAAGGTTCGCCCCCGTACCCACGGATGCCACAGTGGCCACCACCGCGTTGATGTCCGCCACCACCGTAGCAGCGGTAACCGCCCCACCTGAGGTGAGCGTAATCGAGTAGTCCACGCCGTTGACGCGGACGCTGAAAGCGTCGTTCAAACCCGCCGTGATGTTGAACGGACCCGCGAGGGACCCGAACAT
>Ga0307377_10005403_pt1 | contig 13710 bp, 3 predicted proteins | sample TR3MG_FD_202535 | JGI IMG/M metagenome (GOLD analysis project Ga0307377, IMG submission 202535) | Soil microbial communities from Risofladan, Vaasa, Finland - TR-3 | ecosystem: Environmental > Terrestrial > Soil > Coastal area > Acid sulfate soil | place: Finland: Risofladan, Vaasa | collected... | reverse complement strand
TAATAAAGGAATACAGGAGACGGGGGTTGCTTAGGCTTCCCCCGTCCTTAAATAGGAGGATTATAGGACATGGCTGTAGAAGATAGACATATGAAAAAATTAAAGGATGATATTAAGGAAGAGGTTACGTTTATGTTTGAACAGGCACTTGATTTTGCTCAAGTTGCTTGCCCGGAACCTCATTTTAGACCTCTAAGATCTAAAATCCTTAGAGTAGGAAATAATTGTATTAGGAACATCCACAGAAAAATGGATGATCATTATAAGATAGAATACCAGGCTACCGCTGAAGATATAATTCAAATTCAACGGTAAATATATAACGGAAACGGAGGATTATAAAATGGCTGACAAAGAAGAAACTAAAGCTGAGGAGAAGAGAACTTTTCTCGGCCAGAACAAAAAAGTATATACTATCGTAGCACCCAATGCTAACGATATCAGGGAAGCGGACTGGAACTACAGTAGAACTTTTACCAGATCCTTAACTGAAGGGATCACTACCAGTGCTGAGATGATGGACATCTTACGCCGAAGAGGTATAGTTGGACCTGAATTTGAACAGCGCGCCAGTGAATTAGCCAGAAATCTCAATGAAAAAATTTTTAATTTGGAAACAGCGGAAGATATGAATGCTAAGAGAGACCTAGCTGTAGAGGTAGCTGAAGCTAGAGATGAGTTATTCCAATGGAACCAACGTTTGAATGGTCCTATGTCTAATACATGTGAACAGCTGGCTGATGATGCCAGATTAGAATATCTTACTTCTTGTATGGTTGTGGATGATAAAGATGCACGTGTATGGGATAATTATGATGCTTATCTCACAGAGAAGAATCAGTCAATGGCCCTTAAATCTCGTTTCGAGATTATGTTATATTTACAGGGATTGGAATCTGATTTCTTAGAAAGAACTCCAGAAGCCCAAGCTATGAAAGAAGTAGAGACTGATATCTTGGATAAAGCAGCTCAGGCTGCTAAGGCTCTAGAAGCTATAGTTGAGGAAGAGGCTGTTAAAACAGCTAATAAAAAAGCTACTAGAAAAAAGAGGACAGTCAAGAAAGCAACCAAAGAAAAGGAAGAGATTTCTGAATAATGGATTTTACATCAGAAGAAGTAGAAAGATATTTAAATAAAATCTTCACTGGCACAGAGCTGTTTAATTTAAACAACCGTCTATTTATTTTTACCCAGCCAGATAATAAAACTAGGGCTAGGGCAGATTTAATATATGACAAGGCGCTTAAAAGAGCAACAGACTTAGGTATGTTATCTATGTTTGACTTGGAAGCTTTGATAAGAGAAAGAAATATATTTACCCAAGAAGATCAAGATAAGATATCCCAACTATTAATACAAAGAGAAGCACAAGAAGTTATTCTAAGTAAAACTACTAAGATTAAAGCCAATCAAGAAAGAATAAAAAATATTATAGCTGGTCTTAATGATAGAATAGGAGAATTAGAATACAAACGTACATCTAAGTTAATTATGTCAGCTGACAGTAAAGCTGAAGAAGAAAGAGCTTTGTATTTATGTTGGGAATGTGTAACAGATGAAGATGGTAATAAATGTTGGGATACTTTTGAAAGTATGTTAAAAGAAAAAGATTTAGAATTTAGAGATTCTATATTAATAAAATTTTTAAAGTTTAGATCCGGTATAGAAACTAAAAAGATAAGATATCTGGCAAGACATAGTTTATGGAGAATACGTTATGTCACCAGTCAAAAGGTGTCGGACCCATTGTTTGGCGTACCGACATCACAATATACAAATGATATGTTGAATCTGGCATATTGGTCTAATTTCTATCAAAACATATATGAAATGATGCCAAGGGATAGACCGCCAGATTCCCTAATAGAAGACGATGATGCTCTCGACGCGTACATGAAAGCTTATTACGAGGAAAGGTCAAGAGAGGAAGCTACGGAGAGAGATAAAAACAGACTAGGTAACAGAGGTAAGTTGTCTGCGTTTAACAAACAAGAAGTCATAGTAACTAAGTCCCATGAAATGTATGAGGACATAGATTACACCAAGCCAAGAGAAGCACAAATGATCAAGGATAAGGTCGGCATCAAGAAGACTGCCCGGCCGAAACGGAAAAGATAGGAAAGGAATATAGGGACTTTTAAGCACACAAATGTTTAGGGAGGTGCCCACTTGGCCGAGAATATTCTAAAGCACGTTATCACCGATGGGACAGGTTCCAAAGGTGCAGCGGGCGGTACGTCAAAATCTATCAATGAAGACAAGCTTGCCAGTAAGATAGGCAAAGTATATGAAAAAGTAGCCAAAGACACTAATGCTAGTCTTCAGAAGAATATCAGCAAGGAGTTTGATAAAGTTCTTAACGGAGTAATCCGTGAAGTGATTCGCGGCCAGAGCGGTGGAGCTAAATCTGGCGGCGGAGTTAGTGACCAAGAACTTCGTAGGCTTATAAAAGACGCCACCAAAACTATTACTGCTGAGGCTGGCAACGCCCTTCTAAAAGAACTCCAGAAAATAAAACCAGGTCAAGCTGGAAACTCTAGAGAACTAGAAACCCTATTCAAATCATTAGATAGAAAGATAGAGGGCCTAGCGCCTGCTATTAATACCGCTCTGTCCAGAGCTGGTGTCGAGATAAATCCCCAAGGTTTAAAAATTATAGCTAACGCCATTAGTGGTTCTTTGAGAGGTGTGGTTTCTAAAGAATTTGGTACCGCTATGAGGGACCTTAATCGCACTGTGGAATCATTAATGAGAGGTTTGGATGCCGCGGTAACGGCCTTCGAGTCACTTAGTAAAATAAAGAAGAGCGGCGGCGGTATAGATGTTAGAGAATCGGCCCAGGCCATTAAAGAGATAGGAACGTTTGCTAAAGAATTTAAGAATGTGTCTGGTGATTTTAAGGCACTAAGCCAGTCAGTCAAAACCTTGGCCAAAGACCAGAAAGCTATTATGAAAGACGTGGCTAATACTATAGCCGAAATGAAAAAATCCATAGGTGAGAAAGCCAGATCTATAACAAAGGTTCCACCTGTTGTATTAGATGCTGAAAATTGGGAGAATGCAGCCACTGATTTCCTTAACAGGTATGATAAAATATCAAAATCAATAAATGTTGGTGGTGGAAGATCTTCAGCCACCACTCCTATAGCCAAAGAGGTTAAACAGTTAGAAACTACTGTGAAAACTGTAGGTAAGGATGTACAACAGTTAAATAAAACAATAGATAAAGTAGCTAAGGCTAAATCCACTACTACTGCGGTAGCTACAACTAAAAGTGATACATCTTTAGCAAAAGAAATAAAAAATTCTCTTAAAGAAATTGTTAATTTAATAAGTAAAATACAAAAAGAAAATTCAGCCGAATTATCTAAACTAACTAAAGAGATTGATAAGCCGGAAGTAAGTGATAAAGCAATAGCTAAATTTACAGCCGTCACTAATGAATTATCTAAATTATCTGATGCTTTAGAGAGTAAAGACCCCACCAGAATTAAAGAGGCTGCCGGCCGCGGTGTAGCTGTTGGAGATGCAAAAAAATTAAATGAACTACGGGGTTTAATAAACGATGTTCAGAAAAAGATAGATAAATCTCCACAAGAAGCCGATAAAGTAATTATGGAGGGGCTTAAAGAGGCTTCCAAAAGCCTTAATAAAGCAGCTGATGTTTTTGAAAAGGCTACTTCTCAACCACCTAAGCAAGTTCCTATTCAGCAAACAGGTCAACAATCTAAAGAGATTAGTGCTCTTATTACAAAGATAGATCGGGCCAATTCTGCTATACGTGCTCCTAAGTCTATTAATGTATATCCAGAAATAGCGCTGCCTGCTGTTAAAGGCGGTTTAGATCTTAAATTTGAAGGTTCTTACGGCAAGGGCCAGGAAAATCAGAAGAAGTTAATAGAGGCTCGTATAAAAGATCTAACCTCTTCATTGGTTGATTTACAAGATTACATTGTAACAACTGTAAATAAAGAATTCACCGACGCCGGTAAAAGATGGTCTATAGTAAAAGATGGTACTGAAAAAGGTATACAGGATTTTTTTAAATTAGTAGAGGGTGGAAATGTAAAAGAGTCAGGTAAGCAATTTGCATTTGATATAGCCAATGTAGAAGCTATAAGAAAGCAATTATTTATTAAGGGTAGAGGATCTGCTACTAAAGGTACTCCTGCGTCTATGATAAGAGAATTAACTGATGTGTTGGCCACAGAGGCAGCAGCCAAGTCTCCAGATAATCTTGTTGAAAAATTAGCCCAGTGGCTTAAAGGTGTGTCTGTTGCTCAGATTGAACAAATAAAGGAAATAAAAGATTTCCAAAAGGATTTTATAAACATAAAGAAGATAGACCTTAAAGGTATTCTTCCGAGCAAAGAATTAATAAGCAAACTTGAAAGCACTTTAAAGAAAGAAAGCGAAGCCTCTATAGAAGCAATATTTAAAGCTACTGTGGGTAGAACTGAAGCAGGCAAGACTTTAAAAGAACAGAAATTAGTTAGGACTGTTAGTTTACCAGCCGCTAGATTAACAAAAACCGGATCTCCAGTGTTCGAGACTGCTAGGGGAAGCAAAAGAGGTCTTCAAAGATTTGCAAAATTTGAAACTGGGTTTGAAAAGATATATAAGGATTTAGCAGAGAAACAAGCCTTGGTTTATAGTAAGGGATATGCTGATGAAATTAAAAAGGTAGGGGTAAAACCTACCGGATTAAAGCTCCAAGCGGCCGAAGAGTTATCTAATGAGATTTTAAGGGATTTTGGTAAAGCTGCAGGTAATTTAGATAAGTTGAGGGAGAGTGTAATAAAAGCTGCTAGATTTAAAGCTCTTTCTTTGGCACCAGTGGGTGTGACTGCTCCTGGAGAGCCTGAAAGAAAAAATATAGGCGGCCAAAAATTAGTGGATACTGCGGTAGCAGAATTATCAAAGCAAGCTGATGTATTAAGTAAGACTATAGATGCTAATGAAATTAGAAAATCTGTAGATGATTTGTTGACTAATATGAATAAAGCGGGCTTATCCATGTACGATGTTGTAAAGGCCATGGATGAGATAAAATTTCTTAATGTATATGATATATTAAAAGAAGTTTTAGAAGGTAATGTCAAGAGCGGTTTACAGCCCCTAAAAGGCCTAGGTGAAAAACCACAGTTTGATAAATCCGTACGTGAATATGAAAAGGCCATACAAGACGTAGTTCAGTCACTTCCTATAATTGAGCCTGGTAGGCCAAGGAGAGGATTCCAGCAGGAAAATGTAGTAAATGTACTTACAAGGTCGTCAGATGTATATTCAGACGAGAAACGATTAAAGCCAGAAGAACAGAAAGATTTTATTAAAGAACTTAATGTTAGATTTAATGAGTTGATAAAAGAATCATCCGTTAAAGATCGTGAGACGGGCGGTAGTTTGCGGCCAGGAATTATCAATGAAGGTGTACGTACTATATCTACTTTGGGTATACCAGATGCTTTGGCATCTAAAACAGATTTTTATAGACCAGGTCAGGGTGATCCCACCAAGAAATTTTTGACTTCATTAGACGCAGTCTCTACTAAAATGTATACTGATATTCTTCCAGAAATGGCTCCATTCGGAGCTCAGTTTACGCATTTAGGTAGAAATATATCAGGTATTACTGGAGCTATGTCATCATCCAAGAAAGAGCTTGATGATTTAGCCAAGGGATTTAAAGCCACAGCACAAGAAGGATTTGGAACTGAATTCCCAGGCCTTAGAACAAAAAGAGAATCAGAACTTATATCTTCTGGCAGAGTAGGGGCCAAGGGATATGGTTTTAATGTTGTTACAGAGTTAAGGCACACTGCTGGAACTCTAGAAGATCAAGTATTAATATCTGGTAATTTAGCCCACGCATTAACATCCATCACTAAAACTCTAGTTAGACCAGCTCCTGGCGGAAGGATTACAGGAAGTCCGGAATCGGCGGTTGGAGTAAGTGAACTTCAACGTGGCCCTATTAAAGATAAAGATATTAGTAATGTATTAGATAAAATACAAGAAGTGCTTGGCGTTCCAGAACAATATAAAGGCAGAGCAGACCAAGCATTTATTGATGAAGTTAAAAGAGCTGTAACAGTATTACGTGGCGAAGAAGTAGAAGTACAGCAAGCTAAACTCACCGAAATATTCTTAAATGCTTTCGGTAGAAAGGTTAGTTCTAGATATGGATCTAGAGGAGTTGGTGTGACTCCTGGCGGTTTAGATGAAAGTGTATCAAATGATATATTAAAAGCATTGAGAGATTTCCCAGATGCTAAAGTGAAAGTATTATCTAAGGAAGAACGTGCCGGAGCTGGGCTTGGGGTGGCTGTACAACCAAGAAGTATAGGAGAGTTATTATCTAATATAATTTATAAAAATGAAAATGCCCTTAAAATACCCGAAGATGATATCAAAAAGTTAAGAGCTAGTCTAGTAGAATCTGGAAATAAATTTGTATTGGGTATATTCAAAGATGCTGATAAAGCCATTGTAGTTCCGGAAGAAGCCAAAAAAGAAAGAGAACTTTTTGGTAAAGCCTCTAAGGTTTTTACAGCTCTTACTGGAGATAAATTATCTCCAGATGAAGGCGCCATAAAACAAATAAGAGATCTTTTTCTTAAAGAAATTCCGAAAGGTTCTTTATACAAAGAAAAACCAATTGATATAAGAATTAGTTCACGTGGTATAGGTAAGCGTGGTTTACAGCCTGAAGTACTTGAGTCGGTGTTAGGTAATATAACTTCAGTAGGAAAAACAGGATTTACTACTTTACCTACCAAATTTGATAAACCTGTGTATGAAAAACTATTAGGAACGGGTGGAGGAAAACCAGGTGAGCTTAGTAAGATATCAAAATCATTAGGTTTTCAAACTGTAGGCAGCCAGGAGGAAATAGAAGGTATAGCAGAACAATTGAGTATTGCTAAGGGCAAGAAAGATCCTGATACTATTGCTATGATAAAGGAACGTGCTGCTGCTATAGAAAGTGCTTCTAATTATTATAGTACTGTTATAGATGAATTTGGAAAAGCCAGAAAAGGTTTAGTTGGTGAAAAGTTTATATCTATTATAGAGGAAACTGGAGAGACCGCTCCTTGGAGTAAGAGTGATATACAACGAGGTACTAAGGGAGCTAGTGTTGATATACCTGTGTTTTCAGCGTACTCCACTGTGTTCGGTGAAGAATCTGCATTAATAGATGAAATAACTAAAAGTACCAACATTAATCAAAAGAAACAAATAGAATTTCTCAAAGCCTTACAATTTATGGCAGACGAAACTGGTACTTTACAACAAAGACAAATTGATATTTTAGGTACAACTACATTAGCCGAGCTAAAGTATTTTGATCAAACTACTGGTATTTTAAGTGAGAAGGCTGGAGAACTTGATCCTAGAAACTTAAAAGATACTGTATTTGATATCAAAAAATTTCCTAAACCTTTCTTCCTTGATATTCCTAAAGGCGGCGCAGAGCCTGGAGAAACTGAACCTATGTATGTGCCAGGAGCACTCGCTCGTGGAACATATTCCGAAGAATTAATAGGCGGTGAGCGTGGAGTAGAAAATATAGGCCGTAGATTACAACACGTAGTAAATATGGCTATTAAAGCTAATGAACTTCTTGATAGACCCGCCACTATAGATGCTGAAATAGAAAAATTACAAATGGAATTGGAAGATCTGTTAAGTAAAGGAGATGCAGGAGCTTCCGCTGTACAAACTAAGTTACTATCTCGCCAATCAGCAAAAGCTAGAATATTAAGTGGTGATAGTGAACTATCTTCTACTGTAAAGAGAGAAGTAACTGATAAAATAGCTGAATTTTTAAAAGGTGCTCAAAATTTTAGATTTGATAAAAGCCCAGAAGCCACTACTGAGGTAAAAAAAATATATGATGTAATAACAAATGCTTTATCAACATCTAAAGCACCAGATGCGGCTTTTCAAGTTAAGCAGGGGGTTAGTTTACCTTCCGGAGCATCAGAGCTTCAGAATGTAGAAGCATTTTTAGAGAGACAGAAGGGCAAAAAAGGTAAGACTGAGACAGCTGCATATGCAGATGCTATTGGTAAGGCTGCAGATTTAATTATAGGCAAGGGGCCGTCAGCTCAAGATGCTTATAATATTGTATTACAGGGAATAGCTGAAATTCAGAAGGGCGAGCTTGAAAATATAGGAAATTATAAGGCGGTACTTGAAAAAGATTATACTTTTAAGAGTAAAGTTAATGATGATCCTGATAATATATTAAATCTTCTAAAAGAAAAACAATCTCTTGCTAAGCAAGAAATTGAAGCAACCGAAGCCAAAATGTATAGACTTGCTGATGATTTATCTTCCGGCAAAGGATTAGAATTAGCAGCTAAATTAGGCATAGACATTGATAGAGAATTACAATTTAAATATGAGAAAGCACTTGATAAATTACAAAAAGCAAAAATAGAGTATTTTCATTCATTAGCCACAGCTGCTGTAGGTAAAGAAGGTGCAGTAGGTACTGCTATATTTTCAAGAAAATTTCCTGCGGTAATGAAAAAAGCTGTTACTGCCGTAGTGGATAGAACTAAAGAATTCAGTAATTTTCAAGATGAATTGAATAAGATTAAAGGTAGTTTACCCGAAGATGCTTCATCTAAACTAAGTGGGGTTATAAAAAATACAGAAGTATTTGCTAGAGAACATGGTACTAAGTTAGCTAAACAACGTAAAGGGGGATTTCCTGTACTTAAGCAACACGAGTTGGGTATACCTAGTATTACAGCCCAAAAGCTTCCTGTAAATTTTGTAAAAGAATATGATTTTTCTAAGGAGTATGTAGAAAAAGCAGCAACTGCTGGTCAAGAGGTAGAAAGTAACCTTTTTGATTTGTTAAAATATATAGAAAATTTAAACATGTTGATAAATAATACCGCAAAAGAAGTTACTCCTAAAAAAGGAGATCCTTTTGTTAAAGTAGGTAAGCTTAAATTCGAAAACTTAGGAGATGCTCTAGAGGCTAAAGAATCAGCTAAAGGAGAGTTGGATCAGACTAGTCCTTTTGTAGAAGGTTTTCGTTATCCATTTACTGGTGTGTCATCCATTGTACCATATAAAGCAAAACTATTAAGTGGTAAGGAGGACGTAAACGCTAGGAACGCTTTTGTAGTGCCTGGCGCTCCAGAGTTTAGTATAGATAAACTTAATGAGATAGTAGCACCTGTTGAAGAGATAATAAAAGGTCTTCAAGAACAAAGAAATGAATTATACAGACAGGCTGATATAAAACGACAACCACTGGATGACGCTGGTAAATCAGAAGTGGTTAGATTAACCAAACTAATGAGTGATTTATCTAAAGCCTTATCTGATGTTACTCCTAAATACGCAGCCCACACTGCTAAACTAGACTTTGATGGTGATGCTTTAGGAGTACACACTGCGAAAACGGTAGATGCTAGAAAGGAAATAGAGAAACATTATAAAACTGTAGCAGAGTATGATGATAGTTTACAATCAGTTTATAGAAGTTTTTTTACTGCAAGCACACTTAAATCCGAACAACCTCATGGCACTGGTGTTTTGGCTGAAATGGCCGAAGCTTTTTATGGTAAGGGGTATGATAAAGAAAAGGGATTTGACTTTTTAGTTAAGCCTTTTTTAACTGGCCAGCAATCTACTGGAGAAAAAACTCCTACATTAGAATATGCTTCTCCATCAGAACAATTAAGTATATTAGGCCTGAGTGATAAGGGCGGAATATCTAAAGCAATAGACAACGTGATAAAGGAAGGTATTGTAGGGGAGAATAAAGAAGGACTTAATAGAGATGTTTTAAGTAAAGCATTAGAGGCCATAACTTCACCATTTAAAGATGTAGAAGAAGAAATGCTTGCTGTGGCAAAAGAAGGCGGATTAGAGAAAAGATTAACTTTCGCAGATAGTATATATAAAGAGATAGAAAATTTAGATAAAAGACTAGGTACAAGTTTTGTAGATGAAATACAAAATGCAGTAGAAAGTAAAGTATTTGAATCTAAATATAAAGATGCTGTAGAAGCTAATTTATTTAAAATACATACAGGTATTCAGACCGAATCACTTTATAGACTTAGTAGATTGGCCGAATCTAATGTAGGATTTGGAGGGGGCATAGCAGGTATAGACAAAGGAACCCCTGATTTTAGTAAAGGATTCAAAGATCGTAATCCTAATTTAGAAATACTAAGTGGGGTAGAAGGCGACATAAGTGATATTGCTGCAGATTTTTATACTAAATTTAATGAAACATTTAGATTTGCTTTGCAGAAAGGTATAGACGTAAAACATTCTGGTGGTAAAACAGTAGCAGGTGAGATTGAAAGTAAGTTATCTAGAGGAATTCCAGGAGCAGAACAACTATATGCCGCTGTTACAGATAAAACTGATAAAACTTTTGGTGAACTACAAGATTTAGACGAAATAATAAATAAACAATCTAGAAAAAGATTAGGTGAATTACCCACAAGTACAATAAAAGATCAATTAGCTACTCTTTACGAGGCTAGGGGGGAGGAGTACAGCCCAGCTGAGTTATCTAGAGCCGATAGGGATGCTCTTATTGAATTAGGGGTTAAGGCTACTGGTTTAGAATCATTTTTCAAAGAAATGGCCACGCAAATAAAGGAAGGGGCTATAGAAGGTATTAAAAAACACCTTGGTACATTATCCCCCGAAAAACGAAGTAGTATTGGCGACGCTGATGCCTATGCTAGAGGCCTAGTGGGTGAAGAATTATCCAAAGGTAGTATAAATGTACGCGAACATATAACTTCCCCTAATATACCTTTATATTCGTTTAGACAAAATCTTGGTGGTTTAGGAGTACAGAAAAAGCAATATAAAGAAAAATATGGTGAGGTTGGAGTTCCAGATAATGTTAAATTCCTCAGAGAGAGCGCTGCTGACAAAGAAAAACTACTGGATAGATATAAAGAAGCTAAAGCTACGGCTAAAAATTTACAAGATGCCATTGATGACGCTGTATCTAGTGGGGATAAAGGCGCATTTGGAGGATTAGTTAGATCTACTCTTGACAATATAAATAGAGAGCAGGAGGATATAGAGAGACAGTTTATAAACCTTAAAGACCAGGGGTTTGATATAAGTAAGGTTGATAGATCTTTAAAGAAACTTGCTGAAAGAACATCTACAATGGAGGATGTTCCAGACATAACCAAAAAAATATTAGCAGATAATCCAAAAGCAGCAGCTAGAGAACTAGAGAGATTAGCAGATTTAGTAGGAGTACCTAGTGTAACTAGTGAAGAAAAATTAGATTTGTCGGGCTCATTATTCAAGGGGTTTAGAAAAGAGGAGCAAATTAGAAGTTCAAAAACTCCCGACATTAGTGTAGATGAAATAAATAAAAGAGCAGAGGAGTATGCTAAGAAGCAGGTAGAAAGAGCCGCTATTATATATGAGATGGATAGGATTTTAGATGTATTATCAACTCGAGCTCAGGAAGGCATAGAATTAACATCACTGTTTCCTTCGACTAGTGGTGTAACTTCTAAAGGTAAAACTACCCTAGATAAAAGTTATAAATTTGCCCAAGAAATGAAAAGCGTAGCTGATCAGGGCGTTTATATGAGAGAACAGTTGAAGGGCGCGTATGGTCCTGGTAAAGGTGGAACTATAGGTGGCGGTGGAGGTATTGGAGGAGCTGGGATAGGTAGTTTATATACTGGCGGTATAGTGCCAGTTCATATAGAAAGTATATCTAAAAATGCTGGTATTTTCTTATCTCCAGGAGGGGGCGGTCCAGAAACACCCAGAACTCCCACCGAGCCGGTTCCGGCTGGATTTAAAGCTCAGGCAGCCACACTAGAAAAACTTGATGAGATGCGCGCTAAAACAGATCAGCATGGAATAGAAGCATTTGAAAGGATTCAGACTAGACTAAAAGAAGATTTTAAGGATGTTGAATCTGGATTTGACAGACACAAAGATTTCTTTGATGATCCTAAATTTAAAAAAATACAAGAGAAAGTTTTCCCTGGAGAAGAAGTTGGAAGCTATAAAGACCTTAAGAGAAAATTTTTTACTACTACTCTAGAAACGTTTAGTGGTAGTAAGTTTAAAGGCGGCGGGGAAGATGCCATAGCTCTTGAACAGGGCAGAAGAAAAGAATCTCAACTGGAAGGAATATCAAAATTAATACTGAAGGCAGACGAAGGTGATCTGCAGACTGGAGTCAGAAAGAAATCAGATCCAGCTACTCAAGCCGCGTTTGATATAGGCACAGCCTTACACGCTAAATTGCAGAGAAAAATAAAGAATGAGATGGAAGCCGCCGGCAAAGCAGTTGAGATAGAAAAGTTTGTATTTCTAAAACCACAAGACCTGGTGGAGGGGATAAAAGGACCTATAACAGGGTTCATAGATGTGGCTTATAAAAATGCTGCCGGAGAAATAGAAAAAATATCTGATATTAAAACAACTGGTGAAACTTTTGCCAAGTTTGAAACTATTTCTGATGCAATAGGATCGGAAGGTACTATAGAGCTAGGAGAATTATTAAATAAAAAAATTCCACTTTTTTTAAGACAAAAATTAGAAGAATATAGAACACAGTTAAATGTATATTTAGGGGCTCTAAAACAGCAATCTGAAGATTTAAGTATACCTGAAAAAGATCGACCTAAATTAGCGGAAGGGCTAACTGCGTCTATAGATTTCATACCATCCGAAGACACGGAATTAAAAACTCCGCCAAAGACAGTAACATTCGCTTTTGATCCCAAACGTTTACAACAAGATCTTGAAACCCTACACGAAGCTAGAATGATAGTCAAAGACTATGTACATAATCTCGATACAGAATTGAAAGATGTCCCAGAACAGTATAGAGGTTTAGTAGAAAGTCTTAGAAATTCAGTTAGTGGTAAGACTCCTGCAGCTAGTTCTTCAAGAACTCTAGAATCTTATCAATTAGAACAAGAGCTGGATAAAGAGTTTCCGATTCCCGAACAATCAGATAAATTTATAAATGATTTTGTGGATTTAGCTAATAAAGCATTTAGGTTCCAGCAGGGAAAAGAAAGTGTATACAAAGTAGAAGATGCACAGTTCATGAAAAATAAGCCAGATTATGAGGGATCTATAAAAGACCAGAGAGTTAAAATAGATAAAGCTGGTTTATCTAAACAAAAAGTTAAAGGTTTTCCAGAACAATTAAAATCACAATTTGAAGCTTTACAAGTTTTACAAGAAGCATCACTTTCTAATTTATATGAAGTAAGTAAATTTGATTTTAATACAGTTTTAGAAACCATGCATGATGATGTAAAAGCAGTGTTGGCTAAGGGCAAAGAACCCCCTAAAGGCGGAGAGTTTAATGCTCTAGTAACTAAGTTAGAGCAGGGCGACTACATAAGTTTTAGAGAGTCTATAGAGGCTTATCGTTTGTGGCGAGTAGCCATGTCAGATTGGTTAATTGCTAAGGCAAGAGAGGCCGAAAAAGAATTCGATGTTGCTAATGCTAAAGGACCAGCGACTAGAGAATTTTCAGCATTTAAAAGTAGAGTACAGGGTGTTGTAAATTTTGTTGATAAAAGCATAGGTAAAAGATCTGATATTTATACTAAAGATAGAAGATTCTTAGCCCCAGATGCTGCTAAAGACGCTGGGGTACTTTTAAGTCCAAGAGAGGTATACGAGAAATCTGCCCAACCTTTCGGTGATGATGAA
>Ga0307377_10005402_pt1 | contig 13712 bp, 14 predicted proteins | sample TR3MG_FD_202535 | JGI IMG/M metagenome (GOLD analysis project Ga0307377, IMG submission 202535) | Soil microbial communities from Risofladan, Vaasa, Finland - TR-3 | ecosystem: Environmental > Terrestrial > Soil > Coastal area > Acid sulfate soil | place: Finland: Risofladan, Vaasa | collected... | reverse complement strand
TTGCGCGGCCGCGGCATCGACTCAAGCGAAGAAGAAAAATGGCTGAACGAAGCCGAGCGTGCCTATACGCGCTTCGCCAAGGTCGAAGCCTTCTGGAAGGCTTGAGGCGAACTCACTCGGCGGCGGAAGCGGCTCCGCCCCGGGGGACCGTCCCATGGGTCTTAACGTCACCGCGCACGCGCCGCGTATAGTCTTCGAGTTGCCGCACGGCGGCGTTGAAGGCATCGCGCACGGCCAGGTAGACATCTTCGTGCGCATGGTCCAGCGGCTTGGCGCGATCCACCACCAAGTCCTTGCCCGGCACGCTGATGTCGATATGCACGCTGTAGAGCTTGCCCTTGTGATGGTGCCGGTGCGGCGCTTCCACCACTACTGTGCAACCGATAATGCGATCGTGAAACCGTTCGAGTTTCGCCGCCTTCTCGCGGATGCGAGCCTCCACCGCTGCCGAAGGGTCCATATTGCGGAAGCTGATTTCCAGGGGGATCTGCATTACGTGCCTCTTGTCTTTGCTTTCTGGGCCACAAAATATAGGCACATATTGTGCGCCAGAATGCGGACAAATGGCGACATTCTTCTTCGAGGTGGGTCAATGAGCCATAACCCCCCTTTGTCTTGACCGGTATCAATGCCGGTCGCGCGGCGCTTTGTCCTACTCATCTGCAGCGAACGGTTCGTGAACCTGCAATCGTGAGGAAGGAGGCGATCCATGCGGCCTCTGATCATCGGCACGGCAATGGCGGCACTGTGTCTGCCTGGCGCCGCTTTGGCCGAACACCCCGGCGACCCCCAAGCCGGCTTCGACTATGCCGTGCGCGTTTGCGCGCCCTGTCACGGCATCTCGGAGGAGCCGTCACCGGTGCCAAGCGCGACGCGCTTCAGGGAAGTGGCCGACCGGCCGGGCATGACCGGCACGGCCTTGCGTGTCTGGATGGAGACCATTCATCCCACCATGCCCAACATTATTGTCGCCAAGCAGGATATGTTGAACGTTATCGCCTACATCCTGGATCTCAAGGGGCGCGACGCACCCGAGGAATAGGACCTAGGAACCGATGCAAGATCCTGCTGCGAAGCTTGTGAGGATTCTGCTGCCGATCGGCGCGAGTGGCGCCACGGAAGCCTGTACAGAGGCGGCTTTCGGCCTCGCCGAACGCTTTGCCGCGGCGCTTGAAGTGCTGCATCCATGCCCGCCGCCGACCCAGCGACTGCCCTATTCGACGGAGCTGAGCCCGCTCTATTTCGAGGAGCTGGTCGACGTCACCAGGAAGCAGGTCGATGAAGAGGAGAGACAAGCTACGGACTGGTTCGAGGAAGCGCTCGGCGCCCATCCCGATATCAAGGCAGAGCTCATCACCGTCGAAGGCTTGGTCGAGCCTGCCGTTGCCACGCGCGCCAAGGTCGCCGACCTGACCGTGCTGCCGAGCATCGCCGCCAAGGAGGACGGGCTCTGGGACGCGGCGCGCGATGCCGCATTGTTCTACTCAGGCCGCCCGGTGCTCATTGTGCCGGACGAGGCGGGCGGACCGATCGGCGAGACCGTGGTGATCGCCTGGAAGGATGCCGTCGAGGCGGTGCGGGCCATTGCGGCCGCCGCGCCCTTTCTTGCCACGGCCAAACGCATCAGACTCCTCAGCATTGCCGAAGAAGACGAAGAAATGAGCGCGGCCGCGATGGCGGACTATCTGGCCCTGGCGGGCCTCCCCGTCGAGGCTGAGACGGTGGCGCTCGGCGACCGTGAGGTCGGCGACGCCTTGCTCACGGCGGCCGGCAGCGGCGTGCTCTTAGTCATGGGCGGCTATGGCCATTGGCGCTGGCGGGAGTGGGTCTTCGGCGGTGCGACACTTCACGTGTTGCGCAACACCGATGTCCCCGTGCTGATGAGCCATTGAATAGGGCGCTCTAGCGGCCCATGACGATTCCGAGCAGGAAGCCGACGCCGAGCGCGATACACATCGACTTCAGCGGCGTGCGCCGTATCGCGTCCTCCACGGCGCCTACCATTTCGCCCGCCAGATCCTGGAGCGCTTCGGCTTGGTGCATGCCGGTTGCGCCGACGGAGCCCACCAAGGCGTCAGCCTCGGACCGCAAGCGCGAAAGGTGTTTGGCGATCTTTTCGAGGTCTTCGCTCAAAGCCTTGTGGTCCGGCATCTCAGCGTCGCTCGTGGCCAAGGTTTCCTCCTGTCGCGCCAAAACTTTAGCCAAGCATTGTGACTTTGGTAGAGCTAACTATAGAGAGCTGACAAAATTGCGAAAGCTCTTGGCTAAAGGCCGTCGCGCGGAGCTAGAATTCATTATGCATGGGCCTCTTAAGGAGACTGCGGAGCGCAAGACGGAGAGGGGCCTGGAGCGCTTTCGCCAAGCGCTTCTCGATCCGGCCACCTCCATTGCCCATTACGGCGCGGCCGTCGGCGCCATGGGTGCGGTGCTCCTGCTCGCTTGGGTGCTCAAGCCTTGGCTGCTGGGCCAGGCGACGTTCCTGATATTCATTCCGGCTGTCTTGTTCGCGGCGGGATTCGGCGGCATCGGCCCCGGGCTCCTGGTGACCGCGATCAGTGCCGTTCTCGGCGTCCTTCTCATCGGCGGGGGCGCGCAATCGCCCGCCATGCTCGAGGCCGGGGTCTTTGCCGTGGTCGGCGTCGTGGTCTCGTGGTTTGGCGAGTTTCTCCGCCGCACCAGGGTGCGCGGCCGCCGCGACGCAAAGGAGCTGCGCGCGCGCGAGGCGCATCTCCGCTCCATCCTCGATTCCGCTCCGGACGCCGCCGTGGTCATCGACGAGACTGGGATCGTCCACTCCTTCAGTGCCGCCGCCGAGCGCTTGTTCGGCTACGACAAGGATGAAGTGACGGACCGCAACGTGGCCATGCTCATGCCGGCGTCGTTTCACGAGCATCACGACGGCTATATCGCGCGCTATCTCGCCACGGGCGAGAAACGCATCATCGGCATCGACCGTGTCGTCACCGGCCAGCGCAAGGACGGCTCGACCTTTCCCATGAAGCTCGAAGTTGGCGAGATGAATACCGGCGACGGCCGCTTTTTCACCGGCTTCATTCGCGATCTGACCGAGCGGCAAAAGACCGAGCGGGAGTTGCAGGAGCTCCAGACCGAGCTTGCCCGGCTGTCGCGGCTCACGGCCATGGGCGAGATGGCCTCGACCCTGGCCCATGAGATCAACCAGCCATTGTCCGCGATCTCGAATTACCTGCAAGGCTGCAATCGTCTGCTGGAATCCATGGACCATCCCAACGCGCCGAAGGTGCGCGAGGCGCTGGCCGAGACCACCAAGCAGACCTTGCGCGCGGGCCAGATTATCCGGCAGCTGCGAGAGTTCGTGACCCACGGCGAAACCGAAAGATGTCCTCAAAGCGTCAACACGCTGGTGGAGGAGGCCAGTGCGCTCGGCCTCGTCGGCGCGAAGGACGAGGGGGTCAAGGCCGTGTTCCAATGCGACCATCGGCTTGGTTCGGTCATGGTGGAAAAGGTTCAAGTTCAGCAGGTGCTGCTCAACCTCATGCGCAATGGCATCGAAGCCATGGAGGGGAGCGAGCGGAAGGAGCTGTGCGTGGCGACCGCGATCTCAAAAACCGATAAAGACGACCCAGGGCGGCCCATGATCGAGGTGAGCGTCGCCGATACCGGCAGCGGAATCTCCGACGTGATCGCCTCGCGCCTGTTCCAGCCCTTCGTCACCACGAAGCCCGCCGGCATGGGTGTCGGGCTGTCGATCTCCAAGCGGATCGTGGAAGCCCACGGCGGGCGCATCTGGGCCGATGCCAACCCCGGCGGGGGCACCGTCTTTCACTTCACGCTGGAACCGGCCGAGAGCGAGGGCGAAACCTGATGGTCGCCAATCCCGTCGTCCATATCGTCGATGACGACGAGGCGGTGCGCCGCTCGCTTGCGTTCATGCTGAGCTCGGCCGGGCTGGCGGTGCGTCTTTATGAGTCCGCCGGCGCCTTTCTCGATGGCCTCGACCAAGTGCAATGCGGCTGTCTCATCACCGATGTGCGCATGCCTGACATGACGGGGATCGAGCTCCTGCGCTGTATCAAGGAGCGCGCGCCGTGCCTGCCGGCAATCATCATCACCGGGCATGGCGACGTGCCCCTTGCGGTCGAAGCGATGAAGGCGGGAGCCATCGACTTCATCGAGAAACCGTTCGAGGAACAGGCGATCCTCGACGCTGTTCAGGCGGCGCTCGCGCAGACCGAGGAAGGCGGGGGCGGCGACTTGGCGGAGGTCACCGCGCGGCTCGCAAGCCTGTCCGAGCGCGAACGCCAAGTCCTCGAGGGGCTCATGGCTGGCCAGCCGAACAAGGGGATTGCCGCCGCGCTCGGCATCAGCCCGCGCACCGTGGAAGTCTATCGGGCCAATCTCATGGCCAAGATGCAGGCTCGGAGCCTGTCCGAGCTGATCCGCATGGGGATTCTCACCCATGTGCCGGTGTCGAGCCGCCGGGGATAGTGGACTTGCGCCAACGCGCGTCCGTTTGACCTGGCTCAAGGCTTCCCGCTGCAACCTGCATAGCGTGTCCCGCAAGGATGAGTTGAAGCGCGGGGCTGCCATATGACTGTGGAGGATATTGCAGTGGCGCAGGCCGAAACCATACTGATTGCCGTCACCGATGGCGTCCTCGCCGACAGTTTGCGTTTCTCGCTTGAGCTAGAGGGCTTCGAGACACGCTTTTGCGATGAGCATTCCCTATGGGCCACCTTGCGTGCGCCCTGTGTCCGCGGCGCCTGTCTGGTGCTCGATCAAGACGTGTTCGCCCGCATGCTGGACGGGAAGAACATGCCGCCCTTCGCCGATCAGGACGTGCCCGTGATTCTGATGGTGTCCCACACCACCAAACAAGTGCTGGCGCGTGCGGCGGCGGCGGGAGTGTCGCAGGTGGTCGAGAAGCCCCTGTTGGAAGGCGACCTGTTCGACGCTATCAACCAAGCCATTGATAAGACGGGGTATTATGGCCAGGCCGGCGGGCCCGCGTAGAATTTTCCTTCCGCCTCCGTAGTTTCCCTTAGGTGGCCGTCACGATTTCGGGCGAGCGCGGCAGCGCGTACCTATGGCGTTGGGCAATCTGATCTCCGGGAGGATCACTCATGCTGACGCCGACCCTCGTTGCTGAACTTCCACGGCCACATCACCGGCCGCCCTCCGCGCCGCTCGCGCAGGGAAGGGATCCGGAGTTCTTCCTTCCCGCCAGCGTACCGATGAATTTCGGCCGCAACGCCGAGATTTTTGCCGAGGGTGAGACCGCAGGCTACGTCTACAAGCTCGTCTCCGGCGTCGTCCGCGTTTCGAAGCTGCTTCCCGACGGGCGCCGCCAGATCAGCGCCTTTCACCTGCCGGGCGACATGTTCGGTTTCGAGATCGATGATATTCATCACGCTTCGGCCGAGGCGATCGTTCCAGTGAAGGTCGTGGCCTTCAAATGGCACAGCCTTCTGAGTGCCACCGCGCCGGGTGGATTCGTTCACGAGCTGCTCAACCGCACGATGATCGGTCTGCGCCAGACCCAAGACCACTTGCTGCTGCTCGGCCGCAAGAACGCGCTTGAGCGTCTCGCCGCCTTCCTTCTGGAAATGGCCCGCCGTTCCGGCTCCGATCGCATGCTCGATCTCGCCATGCCGCGCCACGACATTGCCGACTATCTGGGGCTCACGCTTGAGACCGTCTCGCGCATGTTCGCCGAGCTGAAGGAGTCTGGGATTATCCGGCTCGAATCGGCGCGCCGTGTTCACGTCGTCGACATGGCGAAGCTCAAGGCAATGGCGGCTTAAGCCTTCTTAGGTGATATTCCGACATCATTGCCCCGTGGCGCGCCAGGATGCGCCCTCGGTAAAGCTCGAAAAAGGGGAGGCAGGATTCTCCATGGCTGCACGGATCGTCGTCGCGTTTGCGATGTTTCTCCTGGCCGGCGCGGGCACAAGCGTTGCGGGGCCTGTAACAAGCGCGCCAGACCCGGAGCATGGCAAGGAGCTGGCCATGCGTCTTTGTTCCAACTGTCATCTCGTGAGTAGTGCCCAGGAGCAGGTCGTCGCTGACGTTCCGAGCTTTCACGAGATCGCCAACATGCAGGAACAGACGGAAGGCTCGATCATGGCCAAGATCATCATTCCCAAGCATCCCATGCCGGTCATCCCCATCACCAAGCCTGAGCTGAAGGATTTGTCCGCCTATATCATGACGTTGCGGGATCCGGTGGGCGAGTAACAGAGACTAGGCCGCGTCCTGGATCGGGGCGGGGAGCTTGAGTCGCACCTTGCGGATCGACACATCCTCGGGGTCCGCGGTGATCTCGAAGCCCAGCTGTCGGCACATGTCGAGCATGCGCGTATTGTGCTCCAGCACATCGCCGGAGAGTTCCTTCAGGCCTTCGCGCTCCGCGTAATGGATCAAGTGGCGCATCAGGATCCAGCCGATCCCTGTCCCCTTGAGATCGCTGCGCACGATGATGGCGTACTCGCCCGACAGATAGTCCGGGTCGGCGGAGAGTCTGGCGACGCCGTAGAGCTCCGTCTCGTCCTTGTTGAGCGCGACGAAGGCCATGGCCCGCGCATAATCGATCTGCGTGAAGCGCGCGATGAACTTGTGGGAGAACTCCTTGCGCGGCGCCAGGAAGCGGAAGCGAATATCGTCCGGCGACAGTTTGCTGACGAAGGCACCATAAAGATGCTCGTCGGCGGGCTTGATCGGCCGGACCAAGATGCGTTCGCCGTCGAGCGTCTCCGTCCAGCGTTCCCACTGGTTGGGGTAGGGGCGGATGGCGAGTCGCGGATTGGGGCCGTCCTTCTCGACTTCCTTCGGGGGACCGGCGCGGCGGAAGGCGGCGCTGACGGCCGCATCGCTGCCGGCCAACGCACCTGTATGGGTCGCCGCGGCCTGCGCGGCCGCCGCGTCGCGCCCGGACTTGATCACGATCACGGGCTTGGCGCGGGCGGCGGAGCGCGCCGCCGACATGAATTTACGCGCCGCGGGGATGGTCTCGAGATAGAGCAGGATGGCGCTGGTCGAGACATCGGCGGCGAGGAAGTCGAGCAGGTCGCCCACGTCGACATCCGTCATGTCGCCCATGGACACGACATAGGAGAAGCCGATATCGCGGGCGGCGGCCCAATCGAGAATGCCGGTCATCAGCGCGCCCGACTGGGACAGGAAGGCGAGCGAGCCCGCGTTCGGCGCGTTGAGTCCGAAATTGGCGTTCAAGCCCAGCTCCGGCACCGAGATGCCGAGACAGTTCGGGCCGATGATCCGAAGGCAATAGGGTTGCGCGGCATCGAGGATCGCCTGCTTGAGCGCTGGGCTGAACCCGGCCGTGATGACAACGGCGCCGCGCGTGCCCTTCTTGCCGAGCGCCTCGATGATCCCGGGCACCGTGTCCGGCGGCGTGGCGATGACGGCAAGCTCGGGCGCTTCGGGCAGAGCCTCGATGGATTTGAAGCAGCGATGCTCGCCGATCGAGCTGTGATGCGGATTGACGAGTGTGACCGGCCCTTGAAATCCGCCGGTGAGGATATTCTGGGTCAGCGTATTGCCCACCGACCCCAGGTCGCTGCTCGCCCCGATCACCGCGACCGAGCGCGGGCGTAAGCAGTGTTCAATATTACGAATCGTCATTCAGTGCGCGCGGGCCTCTCTCTGTCTTGAGCCTCACTCCGGAGCCTGACGCCCTGAACGAGCGCATGTCATCGTCGTGGTCGCGCGCAAGCTCCAAGCAAATCTTAAATAGGCTCAACGGGATGCTCCCTTTGAATTAGGACGCATCCCTAGTGTTTTCATGACAAACCGACATGGAAAGCGATTTGCCGCAGCCTTGCGCCGCTCACTTGCCTATCGATAGGGCAGTCAGCCTTACCGAAATGTCGACGGTAACCATATCGCGAGCGTTATCCGTGCAGTTGCTCTTGGATTGGTCATGGCGCCAGCCTCCGCCGCGAATAGGATTCGTTAAGCGCGCTGGCCGGATTCCGCCAAACTCACCGCCCTCACGGCTCTGTCACTTGACCTTAAGAGTGCCGGTCCCATACTTCTCGTTATTATGAACAGGCTCCGGGCCACCATCGTCGCGCTTCTGACCTTTGCGGTCGCTGCCCTTCCGGCGGCGGGCGCCAGTGCGTCCATGATGTCCTCGAGCGGCGACGGCATGGCTATGCATGGAGATTGTGCCAAGCACGCCGCAGCCACCGACGACCACGCCGGCCATCATGCCAAGGCCGGCGCCGTGACACCCAACCCGGCGAAAGGCCCCTGCGCCGATCATGGGGCGTGCAGCAAGTGCCTGTGTCTCGGTCTGACGGCTGTCCTGTCAGAGGTCACAGGGGCGCAAGCCACACGCCTGCCGGTTCCGGCGACCGCACGTGTCGCCATCAGCCTCATCGGGCCGGCTTACCTCCCGCCGTCACCGCCTCCACGACTCTGAATCCTCAATCGATGCAACGCCGTTTCGCGTGAGCAACATCTCGCGCGACTCGGCGCATGCAAAACGCCTCTGCTTATGACGGCGGAGGTCCTGCAACGAGGATTCGGAGGCGCGCGCAATGAAGCGTCTGAAGATTTTGGCCCTTCTGGCCGCCGGCATCTTGGCCGGCGCCGCGGGCAGCTATTGGTATGTGTACCGGCCTGAGCCGATGACCATGCGTGCAACGGCGGAGGAGGATGCATCCTCCGAGTCCGAGCGCAAAATTCTCTACTATCGCAATCCCATGGGACTGCCCGACACCTCACCGGTGCCGAAGAAGGACTCCATGGGCATGGACTACATCCCCGTCTATGCGGATGAGATGGACGAAGCCGGCACCGTGTCGATCAGCCCCGGCAAGGTGCAGCGCAGCGGTGTGAAGACCGAGACCGTCAGCAAGAAAACCATCTCCCCTACGGTCCGCGCCACAGGCACGGTCGAGCACGACGAATCGACGTTGCGGGTCGTAACCGTCCGCTCGGACGGCTACATCGAGGATCTGTACGTCGACAAGACCGGGGAGCACGTCAAGGCGGGTGAGCCGATGTTCCGCTTCTACAGCCCGAGATTCAATTGGCTCAGGTCGACCTGCTGGTCTCGCTACGCACCCAAGGCCGCACCGGCTCCAACCGTGACGTTGAAGGCGCCAAACAGAAGCTGCGCAACCTCGACGTGCCTCAAGACCGCATCGACGAGGTGCTCAGGACCAAGGAGAACCTAAGAACGCTGGATTGGCGCGCACCGGCCTCCGGGCATGTGATCGAGAAGAACGTCGTCGAGGGCCAGTTCGTGGAGGCGGGCGAGGAACTGTTTCGCATCGCCGACAACTCGAATGTCTGGGTCGTGGCCGAAGTCGCCGAGGCCGACATCGCCGATATCGAAGTCGGCACGCCGGTCACGGTGACGCTCCGCGCGTTTCCCAATGCGCCGCACGAAGGCAAAGTCACCTTCATCTATCCGCACATGCGGAAGATGGAGACACGGACGGTCTCGGTGCGCATCGTGCTGCCGAATCCGGATGGGTCGATGAAGCCCGGTATGTATGCGGATGTGGTGTTCCACCCGGACGCCAACGCAGACCCCGTCACCGCTGTGCCAGCCAGCGCGGTGATCGACAGCGGCACGCGCCAAGTCGTGCTTCTCGCCAAGGGGGAGGGGCGCTTCGAGCCACGCGCGGTGAAGCTCGGCCGTACCGGCAGCAGCTATGTCGAGGTGCTGGACGGCGTGAAGGACGGCGATGAAGTCGTCACGTCCGCCACGTTCCTCATCGATTCCGAAAGCAATCTGAAAGCCGCTCTTCAGGGGCTTGAGCACCAGGACGCAATGCCATGATCGCACGCGTCATCCGCTGGTCGGCGGGGAATGTCGTCCTGGTCGGCATCGCCACGCTCTTCGTCGCGCTGGTCGGCATCTACGCAGTCAAGAATGTGCCGCTCGACGCCATCCCCGACCTCTCCGACGTTCAGGTCATCGTCTATACGGAGTATCCGGGGCAGGCGCCACAAGTCGTCGAGGATCAGGTCACCTATCCGCTGACGACGGCCATGTTGACCGTGCCCAAGGCCCATGTGGTGCGCGGCTTCTCCTTCTTCGGTGTGTCCTTCGTCTATGTGATCTTCGATGACGGCACTGACATTTATTGGGCGCGCTCCCGGGTGTTGGAATATCTAAGCGCTGCCGCCAAGGACTTGCCGTCGGGCATCACGCCGGAGCTCGGACCCGACGCAACGGGTGTCGGCTGGGTCTATCAATATGTCTTGCGCGGCACGCAGCAGAGTCTCGCCGAGTTGCGCACGCTGCAGGATTGGTATGTGCGCTTCGGTCTTTCCAAGGCCCAAGGCGTAGCCGAGGTCGCCAGCGTCGGCGGTTTCGTCAAGCAATACAGCGTCATTGTCGACCCGCGCCGGCTCCAGGCGCTCAACATTCCGCTTTCTAAGATCCGCGACGTCATTCGCGAGAGCAATATGGATGTGGGCGGCCGGACGCTCGAGCTGTCCGAGCGCGAATACATGGTGCGCGGGCGCGGTTACATCACCAGCCTCAAGGACCTCGAGGACATCGTCGTCAAGAGCGATGCGGGTGTGCCGGTTCTCCTGAAGGATGTTGCCCGCGTCGAGCTTGCGCCGGATGAACGCCGCGGATTGTCGGAGTTGAACGGCGAAGGGGAAGTCGTCTCCGGCATCGTGCTCCAGCGCTTCGGTCAGAACGCGCTCTCAATCATCCAGAACACCAAGGACAGGCTTGCCGAGATCGCGCCGAGCCTGCCCGAGGGTGTCACCATCGAAACGGTCTACGACCGCTCAGACCTGATTTACCGCGCCATCGACACTTTGAAGCGCGCGCTCGTCGAGGAAAGCCTCATCGTCGCGCTGGTCTGCGTCATCTTTCTGATGCATGCGAGAAGCGCGCTTGTCGCCATCGTCACCCTGCCGCTCGGCATCCTCATCGCTTATATCTGCATGTGGGTCCTAGGGCTCTCCTCCAACATCATGAGCCTCGGCGGCATCGCCATCGCCATCGGCGCCATGGTGGATGCGGCCATTGTCATGATCGAGAACGCCCATAAGCGTCTCGAACATGCGCCGGAAGGAAAGTCGCGCACCGAGGTGATTGTCGATGCGGCCGTCGAGGTCGGCCCGGCGCTGTTCTTCAGCCTCCTCATCATCACCGTCTCCTTCCTGCCGATCTTCGCGCTCGAAGCGCAGGAAGGGCGCCTGTTCAAGCCGCTCGCCTACACCAAGACCTTTGCCATGGGCGCCTCGGCCCTGCTGGCGATCCTCGTCGTGCCCGCGCTCATGGTGCTGTTCGTGCGCGGCCGCATCATGCCGGAGCACAAGAATCCGGTGAACCGCTTTCTCACCTGGATCTATCGTCCGGTGATCGCACTGGCGCTGCGATTCAAGATGACCACGATCCTGATCGCCCTCGGCGTGCTCGCCGTGAGCCTATGGCCCGCCACGAAGATCGGCAGCGAGTTCATGCCGACCCTCAACGAAGGCACGTTGTTCTACATGCCGACGACCTTGCCCGGCATCTCGGTCACCGAGGCCGGCGAGCTGCTTCAGACGCAAAACAAGATCATCAAGAGCTTTCCGGAGGTTGCCTCGGTTTGGGGCAAGGCGGGCCGCGCCGGCACCGCTACCGATCCGGCGCCCTTGGAGATGTTCGAGACCGTCATCAACCTGAAACCCGAGGACGAATGGCGGGAGGGCATGACGATCGACAAGCTCACCGCCGAGATGGACAAGTCCCTTCAGTTCCCGGGCGTGTCGAACGCCTGGACCATGCCCATCAAGGCGCGCCTCGATATGCTGTCGACGGGCATTCGCACGCCGGTCGGCATTAAGGTGATCGGCCGCGATCTCGGCGAGATGGAGAAATTGGCGCGCCAAATCGAGGCCGCGGTCCGCACCGTGCCGGGCACTTCAAGCGCGTATGCTGAACGCGCCACCGGCGGCTATTACGTCAACATCGACCCGGACCGCACCCAGCTCGCTCGTTACGGACTGATGGTCGGCGACGTGCAGAGCGTCATCGCCACCGCGCTCGGCGCCGACCCCATCACCACCACGGTGGAGGGCAGGGAGCGCTACAACGTCGCCATCCGCTACCCGCGCGATTATCGCAACAACCCTGAAGCCATCGCCAGCGAGGTGCTGATCCCGACGCCGAGCGGCGGCACCGTGCCTCTCGGCGAGGTGGCGACGGTGAGCCTCGCGCAAGGCCCGTCCATGATCCGCACGGAGAACGCGCAGCTCGCACTTTATATCTTCGTTGATTTCCGTGACCGAGATATCGGCAGCTACGTCGCCGACGCGCAGAAAGCCGTCGCCGAGCAGGTGGACTTTCCGCCAGGCTACTACGTCACTTGGAGCGGTCAGTTTGAGTATCTGCAGCGCGCCAAGGCGCGGCTCCAAATCGTGGTGCCGCTCACCGTGCTCATTATCTTTGTGCTGCTTTATCTCAACTTCCGCCGTCTCACCGAGACGCTCATAGTCATGTTGTCCGTGCCGTTCGCGCTCGTCGGGGGCTTGTGGCTGATGTGGTGGCTCGGCTTCAATTTCTCGGTGGCCGTCGTCACCGGCTTCATCGCGCTCGCCGGTGTGGCCGCCGAGACCGGCGTCATCATGCTGATCTATCTCGACAACGCACTCAAGGAGCGCCGGAAGCAGCGCGAAGTCGAAAGGGCAGCCTTCACCGCGGAAGATCTGCACGCGGCGGTCATGCAGGGCGCGGTGGGCCGCGTGCGGCCCAAGGTGATGACGGTCGCCGCCATCATGGCGGGCTTGTTGCCGATCATGTGGGCCCACGGCACAGGCGCCGAGGTCATGCAGCGCATCGCCGTGCCGATGATCGGGGGCATGGTCTCCTCGACCCTGCTGACGCTCATCGTCATCCCGGCGCTCTACGCGCTCGTGAAAGGCGTTGCCTTGGGCCGCGCGAAGCCGGCCATGGCGCGTCCTGCGACCGGACCCAATTCCCACGCAGAATAAAGAGGGAGGGGGGTGCGAACGTTGCCGCCGCACCCCCGACCGGCGGCTTGAGTATCCGCGAGGCCTCACAGCTCCTGGGAAGGAGACGCTGCTTGGAGCAGCCTTGCGGTAAGCCGGCCGGAAGGCCGTCCTGGCCCTCGAAGGAAAGGCAGAATTGCCCCGTTTCGATGAGCAAGCCTGAGCAAGGCTAATGGCCCTCCAGAGGTCCGTCCCCGGGGTAGAGTCCCAATAGTGATCGGGAACTTCTTGCAACGCTATTTCCACGCTTGCCATTGCTATTTCGCCCCTTCCGGCCTGGACTGCATTTTTTGGCGACTCTGGCTGCCAAAGCTTGCAATAAGTGAGTAGGCGGCGGGATGACAATGCGTGGGGCGCGTTAAACCAAAACAGGAACGGCCCTTGCATCGTGCCTCCCACCGGTGGTGTGAGGCACCTCTCGCATGGAGACTTACGAGGCGTGCTGCAAAAGCTTTGGTATGACCGCCCGGTCCGGACGCAACTTCTTATCGCGGTAGCTGCGATCAATCTTCTCGCTGCCCTGGTTGCTGGAGCGGTCTCGATACTCAACACGCGCACGGCGACGCAGGTGGAGATGGAAGCCTCGCTCGAGGTGGCGCAGCGCTTTGTCTCCGCGACCCTCAAAGACCTTGCCGCGCAGGGCAAGCTCGAGCAGTTGGATCAGGAATTGCCGCTTCAGCTCAAGCACTTGCGGCATGTGCGCATCATGTTCTTGAACGAATCCGGTCAGCTGAGCATCA
>Ga0307377_10005401_pt1 | contig 13715 bp, 19 predicted proteins | sample TR3MG_FD_202535 | JGI IMG/M metagenome (GOLD analysis project Ga0307377, IMG submission 202535) | Soil microbial communities from Risofladan, Vaasa, Finland - TR-3 | ecosystem: Environmental > Terrestrial > Soil > Coastal area > Acid sulfate soil | place: Finland: Risofladan, Vaasa | collected... | reverse complement strand
GGAGAAAGCCTAATTCCACAGGAACTACCGTTTGTCGTTGTATTATTAACGCCTAAAGCGGCGATCTTTACTAATTTAGCCTCGGTGCATAGGGCTGCGACCGCAGCGCCAAATGTAACTCCCGCTCCACTGAATCTTACTCCAAAATCATAAAAACAGCCATAGTCTTCAGATATCCAAAGTTTTCTTCCTGATCCAGCAAACCATGTTCCGGCATTAACATCTCCACCGTGCGAAACCTGCCCTCTTATTATTCTAAAATAGCTGGCATTAGCAGTCGCTCCACCCATGCCATTAGTCATACTGTCGTCGTAAGCCGACGGAGATATTGGCCCTCCTCTTTTGGCTGTAAGAATCTTGCCTCTTTTGGCGGCAACAAGATCTATATCTGTATCAGTTTCCCAGGTATTAAGAACGGTATAGTCTTCTCCAGAACCGTATGTTGCTTCATTGTATATTAATGGAAGCTGCTCAGGATCACAAGCTGCCGCTACAAACGTAGAGGAAGAACTAGAACAGCTAGAAGAACTAGACTTAGAAGAACTAGACCTAGAGCTAGAGCTTGAAGAAAAAGAGCTAGAGCTTGAAGAAAAAGAGCTAGAGCTTGAGGAACTTGAACTACTAGATATTGAAGAACTTGAGCTTGAAGAACTTGAGCTTGAATAGCTTGAACTCGAAGAACTTGAACTAGATAGTGAAGAGCTACTGCTTGAACTCGAAGAACTTGAACTAGATAGTGAAGAGCTACTGCTAGAACTTGAACTGGAACTAAAGCTACTGGAACTAGATGAACTGCTTGAAGTCTCTGATATTTCGTCAACACCAATATCCCAATTGCTGCCTTGAGGACGAGCTTGCCCAGTCCAATCTATCGTGAACCCAAGTCTGTCTCCAGAAGCAGAACTTAGATTTGTACCTTTACCTGCTGCAACCGTATCATCAGCATGGAGATGGAAATCATTTCCTGCCGCATTTACGAACGATACTCCATCGCCATCCGTACAGGTCGTTTTGGTTGTCCACGTTCCATTCCAATTAGTTCCGTTCCCTTCTGAAATGCAGTTGATAGCATGGCAAGTTCCACCTGACTGCTGGAAGCCATAATCTTCATTTCCTTGGGCGGTACAGTTTAGGAAGTAATTGCCAGCCGAAGCATCTTGTGACCAGAACCCACGAGCAGTCCCGGTTCCAGAGTTTGTCATATTGTGAGCAAGGCAGTTGATCCAGTTAGCAGTTTCAACAGACCCTGTGTAGGCATGAAACCCTGTCATACCTCCAGTGCTATCATTATCTGAATCTATTGCTATACAGTTAATGAATCGATATTCATCAGAGTCATAACTATAGAAACAACTTGCGCTCGCGCCTGCACTACTAATGTCGCAATCAACAACGATATCCCAAATGTTAAGGTAGTTTTCTCCCCATGGACCAAGCTGACCATGTCCTGTATTTACATGGAACCTGACTCCAGCACTAGGGTCTCCACCATGTTTGTCTGCTGCTCTAAGAACACGAAAATGGGTGGCATCCCTTGTGCCACCACTCCAAGTCCCCTTCATATCTGTATAAGGGGAATTATCGTCATAGCATGTGAGAACCTTGCCAGTCCCACCCGCCATATCAACGTCAGTATCAGCCTCGAACGTGGTCAGAGACGTATAGTCTCGTGTTGCCCCATCGCCGTAAGTGTACTCGTCATATGCTACAGGTAGAACTCTTGGGTCAGCCATATGTATTAACTCTCAAATGCTTTCTTTCTGGCCTTGTTCTTCATTTTGCCGTCATGCTTGTCCTTGAAGAGCTTCTTGGCTGTGGCATCAAGCACCTTCCCTGCCGCCTTAAATGGCTGGTATGGAACCTTCTTATCCTTGATCTTGGCGAGATCAACCCCTGGAAGATCATTCTCCAGGTCGTCAATGTCGATGCTGAACCGCCTCTTAGCAATTGCAGTCCCAAGTTCAGGAGGCTCTTTCTCTCCCATCATGGAACCGTCTGCATAATGTGCCTCACACAGAGTGGTGATTTCTTCCGCAGTTAGGCCATCCACAATGATGAACAGATACCGCCCATCCATTTCAACCTTGCCCCACTCGTGAGGATAGGGCATGTACCCGATTACATCTCCACGTTTCTTTCGCTTATGGCCTGAAGGGAGATCTTCCTCATCCTCTACGCAGATCGCCAATTCCCATTTCGCCATTGTTCTGCCTCCTAGCTTGTTTTAGCGTTTCCGTCGTTGAGTCTCATCATGAATTTGGCAGTACGTCGGTCGCCAAACCACCATGAGACACAGGTCACGGTCAGATACATCATAACTTTCATGGTTGAATTGAACAACACAGTTGCCGTTTCCATATCCAACGCCCCACCGTCCCCCGTACTTGCCTGCAAGACCGTCCACGACAGCCATGTGAGGTACGTGGAGACAATCATAAGATAGTAGGTAAGTATGGGCCTGCACCCCTTCCTGAGGAAGTCTACAATTCCGAATAGGGTGCTCAGCAAAGCTCCAATGGGGATAGTCCATTTGTTTTGGTACAGCTTGTCCATATAATCTGGAATGAAAGCGTCTTGTGCCGCAGCATCGTATGAAGCCTTAAGAGCGTCAATTTCTGCAAGCTGCACCTGCCCCTCTGTTGCACACTCTTGAACCTCAATCTGAGACTGTGCTTCCTGCTTCAGCAAAGCAATGTCAAGTTCGTGCATCTTGACATCCTGATCGTTCTTCAGCTTCTGCAATTTGAAGTTTGTGAAAGAAGTGATTGCTGAACCCAAAAGCCCTGTGGCTCCTCCTCCAAATACCAGACTCAGAACCTCACCTATTCCAAACATTTCATGCCTCCACAAATGGATCAATTATTGTTAGACTAAAGAGTTCATTTGCCATTGCCATCATGAAATCGGTTAATGCAAACCTAGACAAAAGAATGGCTCTCTGTCTCTTGTAAGTACCTCTTCTTTTCCCCAACAATATACATCCGTAGGTATGAGTTTTCAGCCCAAGATCTACATCTCCGGCAAGATTTCCAGCATGAATGAGGATATAGGTCCGGCCCTCAACACTCATGACCCAATAGATCCTACCAAATTTTGGAGACATTCTTATTTGGGTGAGATAAGTGCCTTGAGGAATACAGGATTTTTGAATAATGTTATTCTTCCAAGGCAATTCTAGAGAGAAACAGCTTTTACCTTTATAGTGCAATATTCCTTCTGTTCCGTGATCCGACCTACGCTGCCTCATCAGGATCGCTTTCTCCATTTTGATTCTCCAAAAGCCGCTCCTCGTTAGTAAAGAAACGATCCAAAAGTGTTAAGCTCCCTCTAAGTGCGCCTAGAAGGTAAGCATCTGCATTCTCACTTTCTAGGAGCAACTCACTAAGTCTTTCGTCAACTAGGCTCGCCTGACTGGCCCTAACCCTAATTTCCTGACGAACTTTTAGCTGTCTCCGCACGACGCCTTCGGCGACCGAAACCAAATTCCGTATGGCGTGGCATAAGCGATTCCAATTTGACTCGTTCATCAGTAATCATCGACACGCCTACCGTAAGGAAGTTGCAACTTACCTTTCAAGATCCTTCTGCGCTTAATGAACCTTCGGTGTCCCATGTTCCAGGAAAACCCACCAAGCACAATCGTGAAAGGAACTAGCCTGACAATCCACCACCAGCAACCTTCCAAGTACGGATCAAAGTATTGGTGATGACCGTACAGGAAATGCCGTGCCAGCATCTCTCCAAAAATGTGGATAGCCAGTACAATCCAAAACCATGTCATCCACTTGAACATGGTGGGCGCTTCCTTCTTACCTCTAGCAATCTTCTTCCACCATTCTCCAAACATAATAGCCAGGAAAATGGTTAAGGCAAGAGAAACAAGATAGAAAGCGTACATGGGATCCAAAAGACCCGGTACCGTGAAAAAATGTCGTATTTCACGTATCATTGCAAACTTCCCTCACAGTTCGGTCTAGATCTTTTTCTTGAGCCAGACAAACAAACCAGTCATCTTCGTGATTGAAGAGAGCAAGAGCTGCATCTACCTCTATAGCGGCTTTTTGAATTTCTTCACGATGCCGCTTTATTTCTTTCAGCGATTGCTCTCTTTCCTTTTTTCGGACCCAGGGGATCATTCTCCCAATCTCCAATATCAATTCCGTCAATATTTGTTACCGCCTCAGTCTCCAATTGACTACCCCCCATTAGAGGGCTTCCTATACACAAGGAGCTTGATTAATTCAGAAAACTTCCCGATTGTTACATTAGCGTCCGCTATGGCTAACCGCATTTCCTTTAACTCTGTAATCCAGTCTTTCTCTGAATCTGACCTACTCTTCATGATCCAGATCAGAATCCCCATCAGCCAAAGACACACCAAGATCAGGACAATTACATGAGGCTCTTGAATTTTCTCAATGGCCGTAAGTGTCTCCTTGGCTGTGACAACCGCTGTAACTGGGTCAGCCATTATCCATTCTTAGAAAAGCGTTTGTGAATGCTGTTGGTCATGCGAACCTGAATGGTATTTGTTTCATCGTTAGCATCGCTATTAACGATCACCAAATACAGATTTCGGCTCTGGGGAATATCCCTGTTTCTCCATCCAACAAACAGGTTATGTTGGTCTATACGCTTGTTGCCGCTTGTGGTCGTATAGATCTCATCAACCGAATTTGCCAGCGCATTAAACTTGGAACGAAGACTTATGCTGAAGTTCGTCGAATCGCAGGCGACAGTAATTCCACGAAGAATGCCAGCGTTAACATTCTGGTTACTAGAATCAGTTACAGGAACAGGGCCTCCACCTGTGCCGTCGACAGCGATTGTTCCGAATTGGTGATGTGTAATTGAAGTTCGCTCGAAGATTCTGATCATTTTAACTCCCTCCGTTATCGCTTTTTCGTAGTGTCAGACTCTCTATTACGATCAGCCCTTCTCCCGCCAGGATTTATCCGTTTCCTGTCAGAGGTCTGATCAACGCTCTGGCCCCGCGTATTCTTTCTTCCAGCGACTTTAGCTGCTTTTCCCTTATTGCTTTCTCCTGGAGAACCCTTCTTGCCTTCGGGATCATTAGGATCTCCACCCCCTCCTTGCTGTTGAGAAGTAGCTTTGATCATTTCCTGCATTTCCTCCGGCTTGACGCCTGTGGCCTCTTCGAAGCTCTCAATGGGAATCTCAAGCAGCTCGGCGACCTTGTTAATGCTAGGCACGTTTTTCGGAGGAACACCCATCTGAACCATTGTATCCAGATTGCGAAGCATCTCAATAAAGATCTCCTTAAGTGCAATCTTGCGATTCCAGTCCAGAGGATCAAGCTTTACATGGCACTCTTTGCGTTTTTCGGGAGGGTAGTTTGCTTCAATGAAGGGAACAACAAGCTGCGTGTCAATGGCTTCCTCTACGTCTTCGATCAAACCCTTTTCAGACATGAGGAACAAGTCAGCATGTACTGAGGCTGCTGCGAATCCTCCACCGGATTGAGACGCAATAGACTCAGGGATAAATAGAGCTCGCAGACACCTTACATCAAGGTGGTTCAAGGCGTCCGTGAACATGGGGCCTCGAGCATCATCCTTAAGGATTTCAAGCTTCCACATATTTTCGCCAGTTTCCTTATTCGCCTGATAAGGAACGACGGCAATACTGGAGCTTACGAGGCTGCTCGCCATTCTAAGAGAAAGCTCTAGATTGTCAATCTGAGCACCACTTGAGTCAGTTGACTTTCCAGGAGGGGCAGTTCCAATTGTGGGCGGGACTCCCCTTCTCTCAAAATATTGCATCATGAATTGATAAAGAAGTTCTTTCCAGTACCATACCTTGTAGGCATTCTTCAGTCTAGAAACTCCAAATGGATTGCCAAACTCCTTGTCATGGGTGAAGAGAAACACTTTCCTTACCGGAAGCTCAACCTGCTTGCCCATGCCAGTAGCTTCCTGATGAACTTCAATAAGGTTCTGCGTTTCGTCAAACACCATTTTGATCGTTGCAGGGTGATGTGGCTTGATTTTCTTGAACCAGACAAGATCGCCTTTGTGGTGTACCTGTTCTTTTCCTTCCCTGTTTACCGAGGAGATTTTGACCTCCCCCCTTTCCCAAACTTTCTCATGGCTAGAAAAACCATAATCCACAGCGAGGAGAGTGGACTTCATTAGGTCTTTCCATACCTTTTTCAAGGCCCATTCGACGGTCTTCTTCACATCCTCGTCTTCGCATTGGACCTGCCACGGTAGGGATTGGATGGGTAGCTTTATGAGGGACAGTCCGATCGCCAATTGGCTATCACGCCTCATAAGGTCAAAAGTCTCCACATCAATTATTTCAGGGTTATATTCAGCGGGACTCCACTTACCAGGAGCAGAAAAGGAAGGGTGGTTGTATGACGTGAGCTCTTTAAAAGAGATTGATTCCACGCCTTCCTGTTTGTATGGACCTCGCTTTTTTCCTTTTACAATCTTCTTCTTTGCACTAGGAGCATTAGAAATGTCGATCACCTTGGCTCGTTCCTGCAAGAATGTATTCCATTCCTTACGCATGAAAGAATCAAAGAAGCTACCAACGGCCTGAGCTTCCTTACTATTGGGGTCAACTGCTTTTCTTGAAACCTTGGCAGCAACAACCCTTTTGGCCTTTTTGACAGTAGTTCTCTCAGCCATGTGAACTTCTCCTATAGTGCAATCTAGATATGTCAGGTGGAGCTGATATCATCTCAGCCGCAGTAGGCATTCTCAGTTGCGGTTTTACCGTAGCTCCAAAAATCCTGTTTTGACTTATGGGGACAATCTTGGGCTTGAATGCGTTTTCAGCCTTTGCTCCTGGGAGAGTGATCGTGCTGCGCGTTGGCCTCTCTCCAAACGAAGAAGCCATAGCGATTGCCCAAAAGACATCGCCGTGGTGGCTCGAGTTCTTCTCTGCATCAAAGATAAACCGCCCTGACTCAGTTACTTTTCTCTTAATAGAGTGGATTTGATTTTTGACATCCTTCTTGTCCGGGAAGGCTATCTGCATTTCCTCTAGCCTGATCCTGAAGTCAGAGCACGTTTCCTCTTTCCAACTGTTTGTGAAGTCGACTGGCTCAACCCGCCAAGAGTAGTCGGCAAGCTCCTCTGACATATCAGCGCCTATACCACCTTGGTCAATTCTTAGCTTCATTTCGGGAAAGAGATCTAGGGCGTTCTTAAGGTAGGCTTTCTGAAATCTGAACTTCTTATTGCGGAAGGTGATAAGGTGGCGCACTACCTGAACAGGTACATCCCCAACCCTAATCTCTTCCATTATTGCAAACTCACCAGCATGGCGCTTTCTGCCTACATCGTACCCCGCATATATAGCTCTACCAATCTTCCCCTCTTGTAGAGCTCTGGCTAAATCGTTCATGTTTTGATAAAACTTGAAGTCTATATCGGGATACTTATCTATAATGGGATACTCAAGCTTACCAGCGTACTCGTTATCCTCAAGAAACACGTCATCAAGGACAACCTCGTACACGCACTTATTAATAAGATCGATAGGGAAGAAAGAAACAGACTCGTCGATATGCAGCAGCTCGTATTCCTGCTGGAACTGCTCAAGGTCCATGGAGATAAAGATACCGATCAGTTTCTCAGAGCCAAACTTAACGATCCGCTCTTCTGTACTCATCATAGGGGCTTCGCGAACAGCCTTCTTAAAATGCCCTGCTTTCACGAAGTCCTTACAATGCCACCAATAAATTTGATGGTAACTATAGATCCTACGATATGCTTCGTTGGCAATGATATCGTAGTGGATGCCCTTTTTACCAAGAGGAGAACTCCCAATGGTCAAAGTTCCTGATCCACGCGTGATGATGGGAACAGCAGCTACATATATCGTATCTCCCCATGTGTAATGCGCGGCTTCGTCCAGATAGACGTCTACGTTACCACCCTTTCCGCGTGGTTCTCTCTGGGCATGTGAGATGATTCTGGTGCGGGACTTCTTCCTGCCAGCCCTGTCCTCAAACTCTAGTGAATGCTTGTTATCCACCACACAATGCTTTTTTACTGACATTGGTATGGATTCAAACAATCCACGGGAGTAGATGATCTTCTCGTTCGCTTCCTCTTGGTTGATTGAAATAAAGATCGAAGTGTGGACACCTTGTAGCTGAGACCTAGCCGTTGAGCGTCCGGCGAAGATGTAGCTGAACCCTGTCTGTCTGGCCTTATCAATGTGGATAAAGTATCCGCGATCGTTTAGATATCTAATCTGATATCCGTACAAGGTAGTCGGGTTGCCGTAAACATCTTCAGTTAGACCTTCGAGAAAGCCTGACTCTGTAGCGAGCCATTTCTGCAGTTCTTCCTCAGCTTCTTTGTCGTATTTCTTAGCGACTGCTAGGGGGGCTTTTTTGGCCTTAAGGATGTCTTCAGTACGAGAAAGGACTTTTCCCTTCTTCTTAGGCGGGATAGCCCGAAGGGATGCCTTCTTCTTTCTCTTTTTCCTGGTAACTGGCTTCTCTAAAACACTAGCCAGTTCTCCCAGCTTTACTTTTTGGGCCACCAGCTTCTTCCTCACTAGTCTTGCTCTTTATGGGAATGACCTTCTGTCCGGAGCGAACCCGGTGAACTTTCCCGGAAAGAGACTGACTAAATCGATCTTGCAATGTAGCAAGATCCTGCACTCCCACCTTGGAAGTAAACTCCCCGGGAGTATCAAGCCGGATTTCTTTTTGCGTATCAATGATCATCTTGTGAAGGACTTGAACTGGAACATCTTCCAGCATACCTTCGACTTCACGCCTACGAATCTCTTCGTATAGATGGGAAAGCGTCATCTTAGCCTGTTCGCTTCTCCACCCCTTATCTATTCCATCAACTCTTTCAATCCTCTCTTCTAGTTCTTCAACGAATTTGGCGTCCTCAAAAAAGGACCTAATGACGGTCTTGGTCGTATTGAGTCTCCTTGCAACGTCCTTGATCGGCATCTTTTGATCTGTTAGGTACAGGAGAGCTCTCTGTCGCAGAATGTGTTCGTCAGGAGTAAGCGCAGTCGTCCCGCTTAAGACAATTCGCTTCTCCTTGGGCACGGAAGAGGATTGTATTTTTTTGCCCCGAACTTTCTTTTTCTTTGGCATCGTGCTCCCCTGCACCTTTAGCTGGGAGAAATGAAACGTAGTATACTATATTACGTTAAAATACCCGCGCATGACAAGAAAAAAGGTAGGAAAGATTTTTAAACGCGGTATAGTTCAACGACACAAAGAGTTGTTTATTGAAAGTCACACTCTATCAAGGGAAGTCCAAATTGTGAAATTTGTATATAGTAGCAGCACCACAAAATTCGCCATTGCGGAGGAAACATGCCTAAGACAAAGCTTATCGTTGATGGAAATCTGTTCGGAAGGAAGATGTTCTATAAGTTTAGGCACCTGTCCACGAAAGTTCATCCAAAGAACTTGCCTATTATCCTTCCAACAGTAAAGACAAAAAGCAGCCCAATAAAGAATGTCACCATAGTAAACGAAGGGACTGGAGATGAAATCAGGTACAAGGACGGGGGCCGCATTGAGCAGAAAATAGCCGATATCATGGTCGGGAATGAACCCGTGTCTGTCATGACCGGATTAGCCTTTGGCACACTACGTTCATTGATAGCAAATCAGAGAGACCGTAATATCGGGGAAATAGTATTCTGCTTTGATCCTCTCAAAAGAGACAGGACTACCAGCAAGAGACTGGAAATAGACAAGGACTACAAGATATCCAGGAAGGAGGACTCCCGCAGGAAAAAGAAAGACACATCGGAGTTCTACGCACAGTTGTCACTGGTTCACAACATTTTATATATCATGGGCATACGCCAAGTATGGACCAAAAGCTTTGAGGCTGACGACCTGCTCCAGTTCTTTTGTCAAGAGATATTTCCAAATGACCCCTGCCTTATGCTTACCAGCGACCATGACCTGTTCCAAGCTATATCTGACAAGGACAGCGTACTCATCATAGGAGCTAAAGGTGGAGTCTTCGGTAAAAAGGAATTCAGAAAGAAGTTCAAACTAAGACCAAAACAATGGCTAGATGTCATGACCCTGTGTGGCTGTAGTGGTGATGATGTAAAGGGGATTCCAGGTATAGGTGAAGACACCGCTATTGCGCTCATACAGGAAGCAGGAGATATCTTAGGTGTATTCAGAAAGGCTAAACTTGGCACCTTATCGGACAAAAGAGCAATGAACATTATAATAAAGGAAATTGATAACGATCTTGTGATAACCAAAAAGACAAGGGGTCTCGTAAAACTTTATGGGAGCAGTCCTAAGCTGAGAAAGGAGTTGATAAATCTAAAAAAGAAAAGGGGCAAAGGCGACCTTCAAAGGATTAAAGCGTGTCTTGAGGTATTACGTTTTAAGTCCATGCTAGGTGACAAAGAATTGGGTATATTAGAGAACATAATGAAAAACCAAAGGAGGAAGAAGAATGCCAACGCCAGTAATTGAGGAGCAGAAAGCCAAGGCCAAGAGGATCCTGGAACTGCACGGGGCAAAGCTCAATACTCCAAGGATGTGCTTCATTCAGCAGGGCGATGCTATCCTTGGGGATGGAAAGGTTGCGGAATGGACGAAAAAAGTCCATGAAGAAGACCCTGAGCAGAAATTCAACATTCGTACATACATGAGACTTGGAACTAAAGAGGCTATGGGGTGTCCCCATGTGTGCGATATACCGTTTGATGATGTATTGACCAAGCTCTCTGTGTTACTTACGCATTATCACTGCATGGTGGATGCAGAGACTCCAGACAACGGTAGGTTGGCGGGGAACATCATGGTAGAAGTGAACCCACTTGGTCGTCCTGTTAATTTCACCGCAGAGTTCGTGGAAAAAGAAAACAGGGCAATGGTCAGGGACATACAGAACGAGAAAGCCACGATTGTCAAGGGAACAATCCCTCCAGACAGAACCCTCCCGTTCGATCATAAGATCATGTCGGTGGTAGAAAGAGTAATTAGATTCTACGCTGTATTCATTCCAAGAGAAAATCTTATATTCGAGTGGACTTGGTTTAAAGGTCCAGCCGGATTCTTACATGAAAATCTTGTGTTCTGGGAATATAGGAGGGCAGAGTGAATTTCTATAAAAGCAAGGTGATTCCTGGTATCCACGTTCCCATAAAACACACTCCTGAAGACATGGAAATCATCACAAATGTCGCCAGTTCGTTCAATCCTGTAGCCATCTTTGAGCTAGGTACGCTCCAAGGTGGACTCACGCTACTACTTCACGAAGCCTGTCCTGAGGTCGCAATAGTTACATTTGACCAAAAACCCGTTGAAGACGAAGCCGCATTCAAAGTTCTATTCAGAGGACCAGGGAGCGTTATAGCCTACACGGGGGACATCTTCAAACCAGCGATTACGGACTTTATTCTCACTATGTTTAGGGCTTGCTCTTTTGGCCCCAAGCTGTTATACTGTGATGATGGCAACAAGCCATTGGAAGTCAACACTTTTGGACCCCTTCTGGCAAGCGGTGACTTACTAGGAGTGCATGATTGGGGTAGCGAGGTTAAGATGCTGGATGTAGCACAGACTCTCGTTGATTTTACACCTCATAGAGAAGAGGAAATGAAAAACAGAGAGGTTCGCTTCTTTCTCAAAAAGTAGAGGCTATTATGACAGGTAATCAGCTAATGGAGCTAATGTTGGCAAAATGCCCAGGGGTGCATATGATCAATGACGTCATGATAGAAGAACCCGGTCAAGCCCCTGAGCCGTTTGAAGATCATTTTACCGTAGAGTGTGATAAAGGCTTTGTTCTATTCAAAAGGAAGAAGACTGAAAGTGCCGACTGAAGAGGAAATTCAAGCAATCCTTAACGGCCCTGACCGGATCCAATGCGTAAAGTTACACGCTAATATAAAAAGGTCGGATTGCGTTGTCCAGCAGGACCGGACAATACATTGGGGATCACAACGGCTGTGTACGTCTTGTCAAGGGTGTGAACTAGGAAAGGAGGTTAAGAAAGAATTGAAGAAGAAGAAAAAGGAGGATCCGGAAGTGGAAAGCGACCAGGAACCATTAGCGGCTCAACCAATCACCCCTCAAGTCCAAGAGGAACCAGGACCATACACAGAGGAGTCACTGGCACCTGTTTCTAGGACTGAAGAAGAAAGATATGACGAGTTAATCGGAGTAGACCATAGTGTGCTAACCCTAGAGCTTGAGTCCTGGAAGGAGGCTATAAACGAAGGACTCGAGATAGCGTCTGAGGCAAACGTCCGTTCTGTTGAACATCAAGCCATTTACTACATACTGGAAGGACTCAAGAAGGAACCCGCTGTAATTGGAGCTGCACAAGCAGCAAAGGAGAAGGAACTAGATGGCTGAATCAATCAAGGACATTGAGGCCGCATTAGCAGGGATCAAGAAAAAGGACCCGGGAGGGTTTGCCTACATCTTCGCAACCCTTGCCTGTGCCTCAAAGGGTGGAGTCCTTCAGGGCGGGGTGTGTCAGGTCCCCGAGCCGGAGTCACCAGAGGGTCGCGCGCAACTGACCTTCTCGGAAAAGGACGGTGAACTCAAGCCCATGACCATGGACGAATTCATTGCCTACGTCGGCGACCAGAACAACGTACAGGACGTGGGACAGGCGAAATTCAACCACATCAAGGTACGATTCAATTGGGAGACCGTTGAAGGCCCAGGAAAGTGGAGAAAGTTCGCCGCAATCTACGGCTTTGACGGAAAGCTTCGCATGGCTTCATTTGATGGTCCATGGATCGAACCGCAAGACGGCTTAGTGTACTACGACTCGCTCACCTTCAGCGATCCCGCTGTGTTCGGTCCGGAGTCGAAGTACAAGAACTTCACCTTTGAGAAGTTCATGGGGTTCACCGCACACGAAGCCCTCGACGATCCGGTAATCTTCGCCTGTGGCCTTGTCAGCGCATACAGTGATCGGGTGTACGCGAAGATGTTCAAGTTCCAGGTCGCCTAGTAGGGGACTCAGCTAGTGGATCTTCGGGCACCCTGCGAATCCGGGGTGCCCGAACTGTTTATAGTATAACAGGGGCCAATTATGAAGATGATAAAGCTCTATATAGACATCCTTACAGAACTGGAGCATATGACCATTAACGACAGAAGCTTCCATGGCACTGAAGGCTGGGACGAGGACGATGTCGTTCGCCTATACACTGTGTATCGCTTCCTCGCCAAAAAGCTCAACATTGACATTGTAATATCCACACATGACGTAAGGGGCAATCCAGTATACCGGGCACAACCCAAAGGAAGGAAAAGGAGATCATCGTGACTCCAGTTAAGAAGAGAATTGATGGATGGAAGGTGTGGGACAAGGATGGGGACGAGCCAGGAATGACCATTGTTCTGGAAAGCGGGTTCAAAGGCAAGAAGCTCTTTGTCCACGAAGATCCTTGTTTTGAAGCTGATGTAAGAATTGTCTCTGATGAAGAGGCCAAAAAACTATTAAACTCTTTAGTAGAGATAGGAGTATAAAGACATGATACCATTATGGTTACAAGAAACTAACATGATCGTGTCATATGTTGTTGGAGCCGTGGTTACCATAGTAGCTCTACTCGCTTTGGTTCTAATCCTCATAAATGCATTCGTTCAGATTAAGAACGCAAACCTCAGGAAGAACCTGTGGAGCTTACTACTCCGGATGGAGAATGCAACTCATATGAACTATCAGGTCAGGCAGACTATTAAATTCGTTCGTAAGTTT
>Ga0307377_10005400_pt1 | contig 13720 bp, 22 predicted proteins | sample TR3MG_FD_202535 | JGI IMG/M metagenome (GOLD analysis project Ga0307377, IMG submission 202535) | Soil microbial communities from Risofladan, Vaasa, Finland - TR-3 | ecosystem: Environmental > Terrestrial > Soil > Coastal area > Acid sulfate soil | place: Finland: Risofladan, Vaasa | collected... | reverse complement strand
ATACAGAAAACAGATAAGAGAATATTTAGATTTAAAAGCAAAGGAAAAAGAATTAAAAGAAGAGATTAAAACAGAGGAAGAAACATTGATATTAGAGGAGAAAGCAGAGCAGAAAGAAAAGATATTAGGTAATTTAAAAAGACAGGAAGAAGCTATAAACAGAATTAATGTTGTTGAAGAATTTAAAGCAAAAAACAAACAAAAAAAACCAAGCTTATTAAAAGATTTTAGTTCAGGATTAGACAAGGTTTCAAAGTTTGCAGAGAAGCTGCCATTAGCACAGCCATCAAAAGGAAAACCAAAAGATATGTTTGATCCTGGAATATTCAAAGGAATGGGTGAACCACCTAAAAAGAAGAAAGGAAAAAGAAAACAAAAAAGTCAGTTTGAAATATTACCACCTAAGTTTTTAATTATATTATTTGGATTGGTATTGTTAGGGAATATGTTGATTATGTATATAAGGGGGGGATGAAGGATGAAACTTGAACTGATTATAATATTAATTATTGCAGTTGTATTTTTAACTGGGTGTAATACTCAATCAGACCAAAATATTTGTATGAATAATTGTCTTAATTATGAATGTACTAATACAACAGAACGTATAGATTGTTTGATTTTTAATAAATATATGTGTACTACATTTCATCTTTCAACAGAAAGTTGTGAAAAATATTGTTATTATGAATGTAAACCAAATCCAAAAGAGGTGAATGAAGGATGAAAACAAAGTATATTAGAAAAAGTGCTTATAAAATCAGCCACTTTAATTAGTGGTTGGATTATTGGTTTACTTATAATTTATGTTATTGTTTAATCTTCTTTCTTCTTAAACCTACTCTTCATCCTGTCCCAGAAACTCATAGTCCCTTCAACCATCTCTTCTGCTGTTGCTTCTTTAATAATCTCACACGAGGTTTGGTTTAATAACATATTCTTTAACTGCTCTTCATCTTCTGGACTTAGTTTCTTTCTCATAGTTCTCTTCATTAATTTATTGTCAAGGACACCCTGTATCATTTGTGTAAAGTAAAATACATTTCTGTTTATCTTTAATATATCTCTTACACTGCCTTCAACTTCCCAGTACAGTTCATTGTCGTCGTCATTAGTATATGTATCTACTTTAACCTTTTTAAATCCGATTATGAATTTCCTTATTTTCTTTTCAGTTCCTTTTGCTTGTCCTTTAGGAGTTGTTATTTTTATTTTGGTTTTCATATTCACTCATATTTATAAATGGTATGCTTAGACTATAATTATACTGTCCAGACTTCTGCATATAATTAATATAAGTATTGCAACCCTCGTCTATCCAATACTTATCTCTTTCTTCCATTGCTGATTTCCAGTTATATGATAATGTGAAGATTGCAGCAAGGCAAATGATTAAACATATTATATAAAGCATATCTTTCTTTATAAATTCTATATAAGTTCTGTTCATTTTATAATTTATATATATTAAATGGGGTTTATATATTTAATTATTTGTTATTTGTTATTGGTGTAAAACAGGGAGATTCTTATTAGTTTCTATTTTTTTAACACAAATCCCTTCATTTGTCCTTATTTGTCTTATTCTTTCAGCAGTTAAATCTACATATTCCCCTATTAATTCATCTGTTAACCCTTTTTTTTTCATGTTAATTATGATTTTATTCCTTGCATTTTCTTTCTGTTTGACTTTCTCTTTCCCCTTGTCTCTTCTTATAAATTCTAATTTCTTTTTGGTATATTCTTCTGGATTTATAATCCAATGCTCTCTAAAGTTGCCCCAGAAGTTTCTAAGTTTAATTCCAATGTTATAATCTTCATATTTTTTCTTTCCATCAATATATAATCTCTTTTTCTTTTCTCTTGAGTAAAATTCAAAGTATCCTCTTTTATATTCACTAACATCTCCTAATTCTTTGTCATGTTTTAGTTGTGGAACTCTGAATACATTAATCAGAGCATCACTTCTTGTTGTTGCTAACCTTCTATAAAGTTCAAAGTAATCTGGAAGGACTAATATCATAAAATGATTATACATTCCACATTCTGCAAAGAAGTCTTGTAAGTCTTGAGATAAGCTCCTCATAGATTTCTTTGCATCTAATGCTTCTCTTGCTTCATCATAAATAAGAACACTATTTTTTGGAAGTTTATGTGCTGTTGTTATTAAGTTTTTACTTCCAAATATTATATTGTCTATGTTAAATGGTGTCTTAAAATAAGAAGAGATGTAATAACCAATCTGTTGTGCTAACATACTTTTACCTATCCTTACTAAACCACTTCCAGAAATAACAAATACATAATCCCAATCTCTTTTTAAATTATATATAGCTGTATTAAGATTATTTTTTAAAATAGAGTCCATCCAATATTGTCTATCAGTAACTCTTTCCATCTTATGTTAAAGCAAATCTTGGGTCTGATTTCATTTTCATCTGCAGTCCAGATTCTTTTAGAACTTTTCTTAAAAAGTTTTCAAACTCGTGCAGCTCCCAATACAAGTCAGGAGTTATTTCTTTTCTTCCAGTCGCGTTTATAGATTCAATATATTTATTTACATCATAGAATAATTTTTTAGAAACAATCTTTTTATCTTCTAATTCTTTCTCTTCCATTTCTGTTGATAGTTCTCTGAACAAAGTCATTAAAGTATTTATCCAGGTAAATGGTTCGTGGTTCATTGATGCTTCATCACAGATATAAAATAATGTATTTAATCTGTTTAGATAAGAAACAGCCATATTAAATTCACTAGAATCCCTTTGATGTTCTTGCATTATAATTTAATCTAAAACTCCAAAATATATAAACCTTTCTGTATTTTAAAATAGTAAATTATTTATACAAGTTATTATATGAATTATATTTCATATATATTTAATATCAAAAAAAAAAAAAAGATATTATATTTAAAATGCCAATCAAAAGATGTGATAATCTTATTCTAAATAGAGGTGTTTCTTTTGGTTAGTGTTGGACAATCAGCAGCAATTCAAGCATCATTAGGTAGAGGGCCACCTGGTGCTTATGAAGCTGCACGAGAAGGAAGAATAGGTAAAACTGTTTCTTATGTTTCTGGAACTTCAAAAGAAACAGTAAGAGAATCAGAAGCAAAGTTAGCAGAAGCTGAAACATTAATATTAACAACACCAATACAGCAACAAGCATTTGCAATGGGAGCAGGTCCTGTAAGTCAGAAAGGTGCTGAACAATTCCTAGCACAGAGACGAGCAGCAGAACCAGCAAGTGCTATAATGAAATCTGTTAGTGTTTCTAAAGCAAAAGGTTTTCAACCAACACAATTAACAAGAATGGCTGCACCAGTTCCTGATTTATATATTGCTCCAAAAATTCCAGAACTAGCAATTACTGGTAGAAAAACCCAGCAGGAAATATTACAAAAACAAAAACTTCCTATGCAGGAAGAAGCATTTATTAGTAAAATATCTCCAAAGTTTCATGAGACAGTTGGTGTTCCAGTAGAAAAAGATTGGTTTAAAACTGCTGAACTTACTTTTCAAAAAGCAGTGAAAGAAAAGAAAACAGTAGCTCCATTATCATTAGTTTCTAAATTAGAGGAGAAAAAAGCATTTACATTTAGTCCAGTAAAAACAGCAGCATTAACAACAGGAATATTTGTTGTTAAACATAAGAAAGAAATAGCTAAAGAATCAGTATTTGCTTTGACATATGTTACTGGATTAGGAGTTGGAGCAAGAATAGCAGCTGGTGTTGGAACAAAAGCATCTAAGATATTTTTAATAACAAGAAAGGTTGTAGAGAGAGGAATGTTAGGGACTTATGGTGCTGTAACATTAAAAAGGGTTGGAGAAAGTCCAGCTTATGCTTTAGAGAGAGCATTAGTTGAATTACCAGCATTATATGCTGGTGGAAGATTAGGAACAAGATTAGCTTTTCCAATGGAATATAAAGCTGGTTTTGAATTAGAATTATTAAAATTACCTAAAGCAGAAAGAGAAGAGCCAAGAGCATTGTTTAAATATTTTGCAGAACCAAAAGATATTAAACCATCTGAATTGGATATATTAAAAGTAAAAGCATTTGAAGGAATGCCTAAATTGGCTAAGGCAACAGAAAGCATACTTGGAAAGTATAAAAAAGAGATAGCTGTTTCAGGATCTTTAGCACAAAGAGCTTTTGTTAAATCTTTAGTCAAAAAGTATAAATTTCCTAAAACTTATGTTGAAAAGTTTATTCCAAAAGATATTGATGTTTATGCAGATATACCTTTACAAAAAAAGTTTGTTACAGGATTTGAAACTGCTGGAATTAAAGTAAGGAAGTTTCCAAGTGCAAAGAAGATAGATGTTTATTCTCAATTAAAGAAAGGCGAGATTGGTTTATATAAAGGAACATTTTATACTAAAGTAGGAAAAGCAATAGAGTTTCATTCTGAAAAGTTTGTTTCTGGCAAGACAACCTTAGCTGGAACATTAAAGACAGTTGTTTCTCCATTAGTTCCATTAAGTTCTGCTATGACAACAACACCATCTGGAATAAGAATTCCTAAGTTTAGATATTTAGCAAAGAGAGCATTGTATGGTGGATTTGAACAAGGGACATATAGGTATTCAAAAGATATTCCAAGATTTAAAGCAATAGTAGGAGCTACATTTAAAGGTATGGAAAAAGAAGCAAAAGGATCTTTATTTTTTAAAGAATACAAATTAAAACAGATAGAAAAAAAGAAAGCAAAATTCTTTGGTTATGAGTTTAAAGAAAAACCGATCTTAAAACCTATACAAAAAGAAATTAAATTTAAAGAACCAAAAGTTGTAGGGAAAATAATTGGAATAAAAGAAAAAACCCCCCCATCCCCGAGAGTAACCGATGTTACCCCTATTATAAAGAAAGTAGGAAGAATATATAAACCTTATGTTTCTACAAAAGCAAGAGTAAGTTACCCAACATATACTATTCCTAAAGAAGTTCCTTATAAAGCAATTAAACCAACTAAATATAAACCAATAATATCTAAAGATATAATACCAATAAAACCAACTAAGCCATATACAACTCCTAAAGTTCTATCAAAAGTTCCTGCATTTATTACACCAACCTATAAACCATCAAGAGAACAACCTTATAAATTACTTAAATCTATTCCTGAAAGACCTTATATTCCTGGAGAAGATATTACTCCAAAACCATTTAAATTTGAGAAAAGTATTATTGAAGAAGAATTAAAAAGACCTAAAAGAAAAAGAGTAAAAAAATTAGGAATACTACCATCTTTATTTGCACCTAAATATAAACCTTCTGTTGAAGCAATAGCATTAGGAATAGGAACTAAAAGATTAACTAAAAGATTAAAACAATCTGCTAAGACTAGAATAAGTTTTAGACCTATGATAAGGATGTGAAATGTTAACCGAACAACAATTCCAAACATACCAAAGAGTATATTTTAAGGAGGTAAAATAAAATGCAAGATGGATATATTGAAATTGAAGAATTAAGAGGAGAGGTAAGAAAGAAAAAAGCAAAAGGTTTTATTAAGAAAGTTGGAAGTGGATTAAAAGCAACAGGTAGAGGAATAGTAAAAACAGGTAGAGGTATTAAGAAAGGTTACAGGAAAACAGAGAAGTTTAGAGGACAAGTTACAAAAGAACTTCTTCCAAGAATAGCTGGAGCAGGAAGAGAAATTTCAAGTTATGCAGAAAGATATGATAAAGAAAGATTTGGATTAAGGAAGCCAAAGAAAAAGAAATCTGGTTTTGGATATATAATTGGTTCACCAGGTATAACTACAACATTAAAAGATATTCCATTATTAGGCAAAGCACCAAAGAAAAAGAAAGGCAAAGGTTCATTTGATATATTTTAAAACAATGGAGGTAAAACAAAAATGGGAAAACAAAAGAGAGTAAGACCATATCTTAGAAAGAAACCTCACTCAAGAAAACAAGTAAGAGTCAGAGGGCATTGGAGAATCAAAAGAACAAAATATAAAAAATAAAACAGGAGGTAATCTAATGGTAAATATAGGTAAGACAAATAAGAAGTTTAGAGAAGAAATTAGGAATACAACTTTTGATGTTATGAAAAATGTAACCAAGAACAGGAGAGCAGTTATTGATAAAGTTTCGTCTAAAAAACTATTGAAAGATATGGGGATTGATGTTTTATGAAAAAGATAAAGAAAGATGTTAAAGGTTTGATAGGAACAGGAGCATTGTTAGGAGTTGGTTCTATTGGGGTTGGAGCAATAGGTGGAAGCACAGCAACAGGTGCAGGTGCAGCATTAGGAACAGTTAGTAGTTTTATGCCTTTAGTCGGAACAACATTGATGGCAGGGCATACAATTAGAATGGTTGGGAAACTGCCTAAACCAAAAAAATATAAAATGAAATATTAATGAGCAACCACTACAAGACAGATGGAACTTGTAAGATTTGTGGAGATGAAATAACCCATAGGTTTAGAAATGCTTTGTATTGTAAAGATTGTTGTGAAGTAATAAGAAAAGAACAGAAGAAGAAAGCATTTGAAAAATATACAATTAAAGAAAAAAAGATATGGAGGAAAAGATAATGCCATATAAAAGAATAAGAAAAAATATATACACCAAAAGAACAGGAAGATGGACGATAAAACAGAGATGCAGAAATATTAATAATGCTAAAAAAGCATTAAGACTTTTAAGAGGAATAGAACACGGAATGAAAGTAAGGAAGAGGTGATTAATATTCCAGAGGAAGAAACAGAAGAAGAGCAATTAATGAGATCAGGACCTTATCTTAGTCCTATGTCTACTTATGGTGGAAGCATATTAACTTTAACCAATCCAGAGAATGAATTAAAGAATATGAAGCTAACTTTGAGAAGCCAGTCAGTAGACAACAATGGAAAAATAACACAAGTTGGAGAAGCGTTATTAAATGAATTGGGAATTAATTCTGTTATTGGAATGGCACAAACCATATTAAGCAGGGTTACAATTATGTCTGACTTAAACAAAGCAGAAATTCCTATGCTTATTGATTTCTTAGGCGATACATTAGCAAAAGATTTGATGATGAACAGGGTTAATTATAGTATAAAAACATCAGTTGCAAGAGACAAGATATATTTTACTGTATTAACTTCAACTTTTATCTGTATGAAAAGAGCATTTGAATCTGGAGACAGAAGATTCTGGAAAGGTTCACAGCAGGACATAACTCACAGGATTGAGAATAGTCAGCAAAGACCGACCAGTATGATGAATAGACTATTTGGATGGGGAGGTAAATAAAAAATGGTAAGTGTAGCTTCAGTTACAAGCACAGCATTGAATATTGGAATAATGTTATTAGGTGGTTTGCTTTTCTGTGGTATTGTCGGAGGAGCATTATGGCTTTATTTAAAAAAAAAAAGATACAGTGAATACAAATGTGTAGTCTGGGAAAGAGATGGGTTTGGACAGTTAAATGAAACTTACGACAAAGCAGGAATATTTGTTGATAACAAGACAAAGAACAAAAGGTTTTTTTTGAAGAAAGCAAATGTTGGATTAAATGCAGACAATGTTCCATACATTCCTTCAAAAAGAAAAATAGTTTATTTGCTTAGAACAGGACTAAAGAATTTTCAATTTATAAAACCAAATATTTCTAACCCTTCAATTAATTTAGATGTTGGTGAAGAGGATGTTAATTGGGCTATAAATGCTTATGACCGGCAGAAGAAACTGTTTAACCAGAATATTCTTATGCAATACTTACCATTCATAGCATTAGCTTTTACCTCAATTATAATATTGATTATATTTATTTACTTCTTTAAGGATTTTTCTGTTCTTAAAGATGTTGCTTTAGCTTTGAAAGAAGCTTCACAGGCACAGCAGGGAACTGTTATAAAACTATTATTTTTTGTTCCGAACTTTGCTTTAAGAAAGATGTTTCAAATGACAAAATGAAAATGGAAATGTTAATATTAATGGGATTGATGTTTATTTCTATAATCCCATTTACATTTTCAACTGACTGGGTGAGACCTATTGCTGACAATATAACTCTGTCAACAACAAATACTTATAACTATGTAGAAACTTCTAATTTGTCACAGGCAAATGTTTTGGAATACACCAGAAACTACTTCTATAATTATACTGAATCTATTAACTGGTTTAATATTTCAAACACACCGATTATGGGGAATACAACAACAGAAATCTGGAATGTTATTGACAATGGAACTTTTTGTGAGTTAGACGGTGGAACTTTCTCTGGTGATATAGATATGGATTTCAACAGAATATTAAATTCACAATCAAGGTTTGATAATGACAAAAGCTTAGTTCTTTATATTCCTTCTTTAAAAAAAAATGCAACTCATTTTGAAGATTATTCAGGGCAGGATAATCACGGAAAGATATTCGGAGCAGAACAGAAGTTTAACGGAATTCAAGGAGAATATATGTCTTTTGATGGGGTTGATGATAAAATTACAATAAATGATGTTGGTCATAATAAATCATTAAGTGTATTTATATGGACTAATTTAGATAAAGTTAATTCATTTCAATCATTAATTTCAGAAGATAATGAGGTTGGTGTTAGTAGAGATTGGTATATTTTAGTTGATAGCACAGGTAATAGATTTAGATTAACTATTTGGAATGAATCTAATAATCTTTTTACAGTATATCCAACTGTAACAGGTGGTGTTTTAATTAATAATTGGTATCATATTGGATTTGTATATGATGAAACAACTAAAATAGTATCTTCTTATATTAATGGAAATTTTTATACATCTTTTACTACTGGAATTTTAAATGATAAAGCATCTTTACTTAAAATTGGAGATAGGACAACAACTCCTTTCAACGGCTCAATAGACGAAGTAGCAATCTACAACAGAAGCTTATCAAGTGAAGAGATTAAATATTTATATGTTGAAGGAACTAAATCTTTTAACAACGCAGAGAACTTAACAATGGGAAATGATGTGTTATTTATAGATACTGACAATGAAAAGAACTATTTAAAGGAAACTTATTTCTCAGAGAATATTCATCTAGAGGACAACCAAAAGCAATACTTTGGAGATGCTGATGATGTATCTGTTGGATTTGATGGAACAAACTTACAATTCACAGCAGAGGTTGGAATACCATATTATGAATTTGATAGTGCAGTTCAATTAGATAGAGGAGATGGTCTAACTTTATTGGAATTTAGAAGAGGAGACGCATTAATGGGATTAATTACAACATATTTAGATGATGGTATTAAATTGGGAGTTAGAGGAAATAATTTAGCTAATTATAATTTTATGTTAGTTCCATATGATTTCAATAACTTGGATTTTGACCACACTACACAATCACCAGACCCAACTTTTTTTATACATTCAGCAACAAATCCAAATTTAAACAATAAAGAATGGGTATCATTAACTTATGAAAGTGCAAATAACAGAAGTGTTTTAGATGTTGGGGTTGGAGAACATTTAATTAAAGGCAACGCAATAATAGAAGGAGATTTAAATGTTACTGGAAATATAACTGGAAATAATTATTATGGAGAGATGTGGAACTATACCACAAATATTTCTGCCTGGACATTTCCAATAGCAGAAGAAGGAATATATTACAATTTAACTGGATTAGCAAGTGACAGAAGAAATGGATTTTTATACACTTCAACAACAGGAGCACAAGGTGGAAGTTATTTAACAACACAGATTGCAGGAAGGTATAAAGCAGATATTGCATTTAGCTTTGAAGGTTCAAATAATAACCAATTATATTCAGTTACAGTTTCAAAGAATTTCTTACAATCAAGAAACTGCTATGCAAGAAGGTATGTTTCAACACAGGCAATAGTTGCTTCTATGACTGTATCTTGTTTTATAGATTTAGCAGAAGGAGATATAATCAATGTTCAGATTGAGAATGAGGCTGGAACTGCTGATATTAAAATTCATGCAATTAATATTAACCTTATGAGGATAGGAGATTTATAAATGAAACAAACAATAAGGGGGAGAAGATGGACTTTAAAAAAATACATCATAATTTAATGTATGATGAGTTTGGCAAAAAAGATTATGAAGGTTATTTACTACCAATATTAATGTCAGGATATGTAATTTTTTTATTTTTTATATTACCTCTATTGGGGTTATGGGCATTTACATAAAATGAAAAACAAAACAATAAGGAGGAGAAGATGAACGGAAAACATATTAAAACAGATACAAAAAAAGATAGGATAGAAACAAAGAAAAGAATACAGGAATTAATAAAAAGAAATGAAGAATTACCTTCATTGTTAAAACCTATGTATTATTAAAATGAAACATAAAACAAAGAGGAGAAGAAGATGAGAGATGGTATTTAAAAAAGGACAAAAGCATACAAAAGAACATATAGCTAAAATAGTTGCGACAAGAAAGAGGAATAATAAAATATGGCACAGTGAAGAAACGAAAAATAAAATGAGTTTAGCTCATAAAGGAAAAAAACATAATATTTCAGAAGAAACAAGAAAAGAAATGAGTGAACGTATGAAAAGATTAAATAAAGAAGGAAAGATTGGAATGAAAATATTAACTCCAGAACAAGAAGTAAGAAGAAGAAGAAATCTTTCAATAGCACATAAAGGAATGAAGAAACCTTGGTCAAGAAATTTACCACATCTATGGAAGAAAGGACAAGTAGGTTCAAATAAAGGGAGAAAGTTTTCTAAAGAATGGTTAAAGAATATGAGTTTAAGTCATAAAGGAAAACATTCTTCTCTAGCTACAGAGTTTAAAAAAGGACACATACATTTTAGTAAAGGAACTAAAGGAATAATGAAACCTAATAAAACATCATTCAAAAAAGGACATAAAACTTGGATGAAAGGAAAGCATCATTTAGAAGAAACAAAGAACAAGATTAGAAAAATGAGGGCAAAACAAATATTTCCAATCAAAGATACTTCAATAGAAGTTAAAATACAAATGTTTCTCAAAGAATTGGAAATAGATTTTTTTACACATCAATATATTAAAATAGAACATGGATACCAATGCGATATTCTAATTCCAAGTATGAATTTAATAATAGAATGTGATGGAGATTACTGGCATAAATATCCAATCGGAATAGAGATAGACCATGTTAGAACAAAAGAATTAATTGAAAAAGGATTTAAAGTTTTAAGATTATGGGAAAAAGAAATTAGAGTTATGAATATTAATAATTTTAAGAAGAGGTTATTCAAATGAATCATAGAAAAATATTAGCTTGGATTATTATTATTGGAAGTTTATTTACATTTACTTATGCCCAGATAGTTTCAAACATTAATTTAAATATGGAGCAAGACAAAGTAGATACTTTAAAATCTATCGGGATTGGAGAACTTGAAAAGCAAAAATTAATTTGTGACAACAATTCAGAGAACTGTTATAATGAAACATACACAGATAAATTAGTCATACAAAGTATAAGTGGAAACAAGTTTAGACTTTATGAAGAAGGAGGAATAAACAAGGAGTTTAAAATTAAGCTAGAACAAATCTGTGCTAAACAAGGAATGTGTATAGACGAGGAAATGATAGAAGAATATGAATGCTGTTTAATCTGGAGAGATGAAAACGAACAGGAAATCATGGTTAAAGTTCAGGCAGAAGCAGAAAAGATTTTAAACAAGATAATTAAGGTTACTGAAGAAAGACAGCAAAGAAATAATATAAAAGTATTTAATGATAAAGAAGTTATAATATGATAAATAATATTAAAAATGAAAAATGAAAAGATGGAAATTAATATCAATAATAATGGTTTTAATCATTCCAATAGTTTTTGGATTAGATATGTGCGAAGATTCAATACTGATAAACACAAACTGCACAATGCTTACTCCTGCATTAAACTGCACTATAATAAATTACGAAATAATAAATTTGTCAGGAGATGTTTTGGTTGCAGAAAACTTAACATTGCTGAAGAACGATATTTACCAGTTCAACATTACACTTGGAGAAGGAGAATATATTGCGAGGTTATGTGATGGTTCAACAAGAGAGTTTAAAATTGAAGAAGAGGAAGATAAAATGATAATTGCTATAATTATATTGCTGCCAATGATATTAAGTATAATGTTCTTGATAGGTGCAGCAATATTAGACCAGAAAGAGCATAAAACATTAAAGATATTTTTATTCTTATTATCTCCATTACCCTTCTTTGTATCAATGAATATTGCTATTATGAGTGTAGTTAAGTTTTATGACTTTCCTGAATTACAAAATTTAATCGGTTCAACAACTTACTGGTTTGGATGGGTGTTTTTTGTTATAATTGTTTATTTCATAATTTATTTGTTTTATACAGTTGTAAATCATATATCGCAAAAAAAACAAGAAAGGTTGAAATTTTAAAATGTTAAAAAAGGGAAAAGTGAGATATATTCCGCCGTCTGTATGGGATGAGGTGGAAGATATAAAGAGAGAAGAAAATTTAGTATTTAATTCAGAAGCATTAAGGAGCTTGGTAAAACACGCAAGGATTGGAAGGGAAATGGAAAGAATAGCAAAGTTTGACTGGAGCAAATCACAGTTCAGACTTCCAGTTGAAGTATTAGATGGAAAAATAAAACCAAAGAAAAAAAAAAATAAGGGGTTGTTTGTATGAATAAAAAAAGCACTGCAAGAGATGTTTTGTTTATAGCTGTAATTATATTTGGATTGGCAATAAGTTTTTTTGTAATACATTATATGATGGCAGATACAGTTGAAAGGATGATTAACATTCCTGCAATAAACCAAAGTTCTTCTGCTGTAACTGCATTAGAAGGAATAAATGTAGTTACAAACAGATTAGACTATGTTATATTTGGTGTTTTCCTTGCATTAGTTTTAGGATTAATCATAACTTCTTGGTTTATAGGTGGAAATCCTATATTTATGTTTGTTTATTTCATAGTAATTGTTGTAACAGTTGTTATATCAACTGTCTTGGCTAATACTTGGGAGATGGTAAGCCAGATGTCAACATTTGGAACAGCGACGTTTAATGCATTTCCATTGACTAATAACCTTATGCTATACTTACCCATATACATCTCTGTAATTGGATTTATAGGGGTAGTTGTTATGTTTGCTAAACCAGCGATACAAGGTGAGGGATGAATAAAACAATATATATTTTAATTATTGGAATGTTTTTATTAAGTTTTAATGTAACAGCAGATAGATTATGGGCACATTATAATATGGATCAGGCAGCAGGAACAGTTTTAGTTAATGAAGTTGGAACAAATGGGACTGTTAGCAATGCTTTAATCTGGAGTTCTGATTCTAAATTAGGCAATATAATGGATTGTGCAGATACTTATTTTGCTAATATTGATTCTTCAGCAAATACAACCTGGAGTATGGGTTTTTGGGCGATATACAGGGAATTTACTTGTACAGTTAATTTTATAATGAGCGAGGCAGACGATTCTAAATACCTAATACCTTGCGATTCTACTTCAATGTATTATAACTTTGGAGATGGAGAATGGGACTTAACAATAGGAAAAGTTGGTTTATCTCCGTCTTATATGGTGGTTAGAAGCAATGTTAATGGAACTGTTCAAATATGGCTTAATGGATCATTTCAATCCCAAGTTTCACAAGATGGTGCATTACCAGTTGGATTAGAACTATGCACAAATACTGCACAGACAGCTATTTATGGTGGTGCATTTGCAAGATTCAAGATATGGGATTA
>Ga0307377_10005394_pt1 | contig 13728 bp, 8 predicted proteins | sample TR3MG_FD_202535 | JGI IMG/M metagenome (GOLD analysis project Ga0307377, IMG submission 202535) | Soil microbial communities from Risofladan, Vaasa, Finland - TR-3 | ecosystem: Environmental > Terrestrial > Soil > Coastal area > Acid sulfate soil | place: Finland: Risofladan, Vaasa | collected... | reverse complement strand
CTTGAGTGTGGGATGTGACCGGGCATTGAAATTTGAAGTAGCTCGCAATCCAAAAACTTCAGTTGAAATCATCGCACTTCTCGCACAAGACAGTGACTATAGAGTTCGACAGCATGTTGCAGCAAATTTGGGAGCTCCATCAATCTGGCTCGCGAAACTGTCCATCGATCCAGAACTAACTGTAAGACACAATGTGTTAAGTAACCCGTCTACTCCTGTGGAGGTGCTGGTAGAAATGGCAGAAGAGCCGATGGTGTCAGAATGGGCAAGCAGGGGATCGCGTTTAGGAGAACTAGACGATATTGACTGGACCTCTTCCAGCAATGTGGGAAATTATCGTGAAACTCTGGTGCATGAGCTCATCAATGTAGATGATTCACCCTCTTTAGCGAGAGCGTACGCGCTTGTCCTTGATGATTGTAGTATTGAAGACCTCGATAAGTGCTCAGCATCGTCGTCCTGGATAGAGCGGTGTGCTGTCGCACAAAATGCTCAGACTCCTGAAGAAATTACTTTGCGTTTGGCAACCGACCGTAATAAAACCGTTACTGAGGCGGCCAGAGCACGATTGGAATCACTCTGAGATGGTGCCTGCATCAGGATTCCAGATGTTGTAGCAGAAGTATATTTCCGGGCGAAAGCTGTATGTGAATTTGTGCATCAACAGCACCATGAATCGACCTTGCTTGAAAAGAACCCCATGATTTTAACTATGCCCAATTCAATAAATGATTATGCTGTGCCATATTGAGTCCTAATTTCAACTAAAATCTGGATACCACCTTTTTGGTGGAGCCTAATAGGAAAAGAGCAAATATTGGAATCTACTGTCACGGTAACAAATCCTTCTAGGCAGGCAGGAGCGAGAGCTGAACAAAGCGTTTTTCAAGCGCTCAAGTCGCTTCCAGAGCCATGGAGATTTTTTCATTCTGTGGATTGGCGGTTGCTTGGGGAGAGTGGTGAGAAAATTGGCGAAGCTGATGCCATTGTGTATCACCCCAAGCGTGGCATGGTTGTCCTTGAAATTAAAGCTGGTGCAGTAGAGGTGATCAACGGCGTGTGGTACTACGCTTCTCGACCCATGAAGAAATCCCCATTTAAGCAGGCAAGGGACAATCGCTATGCAATAGCGAAAAAACTGCTGGAAGTTTTGGGTGGCGAAGATGCCAATTCATTTTCAATAACGCATGCGGCTTGGTTTCCTGATGTGGCATGGCAGGGGATAGTCCCCAGTGCAGATGCACCTTCTAGAGCCTATGTGCTGGACAAGGTTTCACTCGGGAATCCTGAGTCTGCGTTGTGCAGTTTGCTGAATACGGCCTTTCCTGAAAGCAAAGGCTGGGAAAAGGAGCAGGAGCGGGCATTAATAGAGATTCTTGCGCCTAGTTGTTATCAACCCATTTCACTGGCTTCGTTTTTGCCCCTTTCCAAACAAATCAGCAATGTACGAGAAATCCTGGATAAGGACACAGCGCAGAATGTTGCTGCACGGCTTTTTCTGGGCAGCCAAAAGCGCCTGCTTATACAGGGCGGAGCCGGATCTGGCAAAACAGCCTTGGCAGTAGCTTTAGCCAAGGAACATGCGTCACAGGGCAAGTCGGTACTGTTTACATGCTATAACATTTTTTTGGCGCAAGACATCAAGCAAAGGTTGGCAGGTGTCCCAGGTGTTACGGTCACAAGCTTTCACGATCTTGCAAAGGATTGGGCCAATTCAGCCAAGATTCGCTTTTTTGAACCACCTGTGACCGAAGTGGCGGCTCGTGCAAGGTTCTTTATCGATACCTGTCCGGATTTGTTGTGCCAAGCGGCAGAAGTACGAGAGGAGCGATTTGACACCATCATCGTTGATGAGGCGCCAGACTTTCAAGCTCACTGGTGGGTCGCTTTAGAAGCATTGGGAGCCATGGACTTTAGCTGGTATTGTTTCTATGACCTGCAACAGGCAATTTTCCAGCCGGATGCCAATTGGACTCCTCCTTTCGATAAGGTAGTCCCAATGCAACTAACCGGTAATCTGCGCAATACACGGCATATAGGTGAGTTTGCGGCAAAGTTGGGGCATGTTCCCACGCCGACAGAGTTTCGCACTGATGAGGGACCGAAACCTGAAGTGATAGTTTGCCCGGACTTTATCCAGATGGGTCACCGGCTTCGGCAATTGCTACAGAGACTGACCAACAAGGAAAGTGTTCCCATTGAAAATGTCGTCGTGCTTTCTCACCATCGCTACGATAATCTTAAATCAAAATGGTCTGACGGGCTGAACGGTGTCGAAATAAACAAGGATATGGTAAATGCCGTTCCCGACAAAATCAGGGTCGGCACTATCCAGGGATTCAAAGGGCTTGAGGCAGACGTAGTGATTTTGGTCGGACTGGATGAGAAAGCCCACAGCCATCCTGAATGGCTTTACGTTGGCGCAAGTCGGGCGCGTGTTTCGTTATTTGTTTTGACATTGGAAGGAACTTTGAATGACTGAACCCACCATTACCTGCCCGAACTGTAAAACAGAGATCAAACTGACTGAGTCGCTGGCCGCGCCGCTGATTGAATCTACCCGCAAACAATTTGAGCAGCAATTGGCGAAGAAAGATGCCGATATCAACCAGCGCGAGCAGACAATGCGCGACAAGGAAAAGCAACTAATCGAAGACAAGCGCAAGCTTGATGACCAGGTAGCCGATCGAGTTGCCGCGCAACTGAAAACAGAGCGCGCCCAAGTTGCTGCCGAGGAATCCAAGAAGGCCAAACTTGCAAGTGCTGCTGAACTTGAAAACAAGGCACATGAGTTGGCCGAAATGCAAGAAGTGCTGAAAGCAAACAATGAAAAATTGGCTGAAGCGCAAAAGGCTCAGGCCGACCTTATCAAGAAACAGCGCGAACTTGATGATGCCAAGCGTGAACTGGAACTTACGGTAGAAAAAAGGGTACAAATCGGATTGAATGATGTTCGCGTACTGGCCAAAAAAGAAGCCGAAGACGAACAGAAACTTAAGGTAATGGAAAAGGAACAGACCATTTCCGCTATGCAGAAACAGATCGAGGACCTGAAGCGCAGAGCCGAACAGGGTTCGCAGCAACTGCAGGGGGAAGTACAGGAACTCGAGCTTGAAAATTTACTTAGAAATAAATTTCCCTTCGATTCCATCGAGCCGGTTCCCAAAGGTGAGTTCGGAGGCGATGTGGTGCATCGGGTACGAACATCCAGCGGGCAACCAAGTGGCACTATCTTGTGGGAATTTAAGCGCACCAAGAACTGGAGCGATGCATGGTTGGCAAAACTGCGTGATGATCAGCGGACAGCGAAGGCAGAAATCGCCGTGATTGTCAGCCAGATATTGCCAAAGGGTGTTGAAACTTTTGAAATGGTCGAGAACGTTTGGGTAACACATCCCCGCACTGCATTGCCCGTGGCAATGATTCTGCGTCAGTCTCTGCTTGAACTTGCCATTGTCCGCCAGGGATCCGAGGGCCAGCAAACCAAAACGGAAATGGTTTACCAGTATTTGACCGGCCCTCGTTTTCGCCAGCGGGTGGAAGCCATAGTCGAAGCCTTTTCAACCATGCAGGACGACTTAAACAAGGAACGGAAGTCAATCATGAAGCAATGGGCAAAGCGCGAAGAGCAAATCGAGCGTGTGATGGGTGCGACGGTAGGTATGTACGGTGACTTGCAAGGCATTGCAGGCAAATCATTACAGGAAATAGATGGCCTAGAATTCCCAATGTTATTAAATGCCGGTGATGACTAATATGTAGCAGCCGCAACTTGGGCTGAATCTATCGGATTACAGTCTGTGCTGTCACACACAACCGTTCGAGTAGTGCTGCGTCACATTATGTCGCAACTCGGATATAAACTGATTAGCGTTGCAATATGCAGCAATTATCTTAGGAACGGTTATGAGAATTACATTGTCAGTTGATGGCATGGAATCCATGGAAATAGGATATTCCGATTTAGCAACCATTGTCAGTTGTTTTAATGATGATTCAAGCCACGCTGGCTTATTTGCTAGTTTGTATGTCCACCCAGCCAGCGAAGTTCGGAGCGCTGTAGCAATCATGACATCCATGCCGATTGATACCTTGGTGCATTTGGCAAATGATTCGAGCATTGAAGTGGTACGCCAGGTCGCCAATAACAACCATGCATTGAAATGGTTTACTGTTCCATTGATTCAGGAAATGATCAAACGAGATGTAAGCGTAGCGGGTGATATTGCGGAAAATCTGGCCTGGGTTGGTGAAAATGCACGTGAAGAAATCATCAGTACTTTGTTGCAGAATTCTGATCCTAAAGTGGTTGAAGCCGCACAAAGCTTTATAGGCATCCAATAGTGTCACAACATGAATTCAACTGATTCCTCGAGTAAGTGCGTAACAGATGAGGTTGTAGGTCAAACCACATCAGGTAAATATTCCGGACCGAAATTGATTATTGCAATCGCCTCGCGCGCTTTATTTGATCTAGATGAAAGTCATCAAATATTTGAGGAGAGTGGGGCGGAAGCCTATTCTAGGTACCAGATGGAGCATGAAGAAGTACCTCTCGCACCCGGCGTTGCATTTCTGCTTGTTCGCAAGCTCTTGGCGCTAAACACAGGCAGGGATCGTCGCGTGGAGGTAACGCTGGTATCTCGCAACAGCGCGGACACCGGTTTGCGCATATTCAATTCGATTCGACACCATGGGCTGGACATCACTCGTGCTGCCTTTACTCGGGGTGAATCACCCTATCGATATATCGAAGCCTTTGGTGCCCATCTGTTTCTTTCCGCCAGCCAGGAGGATGTTGAAAGGGCGCTTGATGCGGGCATTGCTGCCGCGACGATTATGCCCTCTGCTTCCGGAGAAGGGCTGGATGGACAACTACGCATTGCTTTTGACGGAGATGCAGTGCTGTTCTCCGATGAGTCAGAACGTATTTTTGCCGAATCCGGGCTGGATGCTTTTAACCTCAATGAGGTAAACGCAAAGGACAGGCCATTGCTAGGTGGGCCATTCAAGCCCTTTCTTGCAGCACTACACAATATTCAGTCCGAATTCGAATTGGAGCATTCCCCCATCCGGACCGCACTAGTTACGGCGCGCGGCGCTCCGGCTCACGAGCGGGTTATCCGCACTCTGCGTAGTTGGGGTATTCGCATCGACGAGGCCCTCTTTCTGGGCGGCATGGATAAAGGTGTATTCCTAAAGAGTTTTGGTGCCGATATTTTCTTTGATGATCAGCGAAAGCATTGCGAGTCTGCTGCAAGCTTTGTTGCAACAGGGCATGTGCCATATGGGATTAAAAATTTGTAGTGCCAGCATGCATAGCCTGAGATTACAAAACACCCTATCCGCAGTAAATTCGTAACGCAGCATAAGGACAAGGCAAATATGAAAATCCGCTTCGGACTACAACTAGATGGCCAGCGCGGCTGGCATGTGCGCGATTCTTTAGGGGAGATTACGGTCGGGACGAATGGCATGCTCAACATTCTCGAAGCACAGCTTGGCCTGATCTCTGAATCTATCCCGCAGTCGCGGCGAGTAGTTCAATACCTCGAATGTCTTAAGCAATGTGATAATGCAGGCCGTTTTTACAATGGCAGCCTTGAGGCGGATGAGCTGGGTACGGCAGCCACTTTGCTGGGTTGGCGTGACCAGTGGCATTTGCACGGGTGGGGCGGGGAAATCCATACTGCGACCGGACGATTATCTGATATGGCAGACGTGGAACGTGTTGCTCGCGGCAGTATTGCGCCATCCGAGGGGGAGCGTCTCACTGCTATCCTTCAGATAATGAAGATTCGAAAACCTGCCATATCAAAAGTTGTACTTACCACACCAATTGAAGCATTTCCAAAATGTTGGCAGGAGGTGCTGTCATGCTTACCAGCCGAAAGAGTTCCTCAAGAAGTGGTACCACAAGGCGGCCTGTTCCTGCATGCCTTACAGGAACGATTGCGCCAAGTTCAGTCCGGTAAATCGTTTAAGGATGCGGACAGGTTAATCTTTCAGATGGATGGATCAATCGTTGTCGTCCGCGCCGAAACCCGACTACTTGCATCGCGCTGGCTTGCTAATCGCATGTCTCAGGGTATTAAGAACGGTGTACTGATCACCTCCGACAGCGCGGCCTTACTGGACGACATTCTGGTTGCCGCAGCCCAGGCCCGGCATGGCCTGGGTGAATCGAGCGCATTTCGTCCGGTATTGCAGCTCCTGCCAATGTCATTGGCCTTGTTGTGGGCACCGCTCGATTTCAACGTATTAATTTCATTTTTAAGCCATCCAGTCTCGCCGGTACGCAGCTACGCACGCCGCCAGCTTGCAGGAAAACTGGCTTCTCAACCTGGCATAGGCGGTGATAGTTGGGACAAGATTCTCACCAAGATTGATGAACACTTTGGGAATGAAGCGGAGGTGGTGCGTGAACAGATACGAACATGGATAGATCATCCGCGCTTTGATCAAAAGGTCGGCGTTTCGATCGATGAGGTGATATCACGTGTACAGAAGCTGGCTGATTACTTTCGTGCGCGACTTGCCGACCAAGACGAGGCAAGGCGTGCTTCGTGGAATGCGGGGTTTGCTCAGACTAACGCCTTCATGCTTTCTTTGGAACAGTTGCGGAAAAGCGGTGCGAGTGTCATCCGTCCGCGCCAGCTGCAAAAATTACTGGCGCAAGCTACAGCACGGGGTAGTGCCAACCCCAAACTGGTTTCCGAGGTGGGATCTCTTGCTGTTGTAGATGACCCATCCGCGCTGATCGAAACATTTGATCAGGTAATCTGGTGGCAACCTGTGATGCCGAGCATTCCGAAATCATATCCGTGGTCGATCTCGGAACGTCGCATACTGGCCGATGCGGGGATCGAATTGAATGTACTAGCCAACACGCTGGAAAGCCTTGCTGCCGATTGGCTCAAACCCATTTTGGGTGCCAGAAAGCAGATGGTCATCGTGTTGCCGCCTCAGGATGCCGAAATACATCCTGTATGGCAGATGATTACTGAGTTGGTGCAAGATATTCCCGAACATCCTGTTGAGGAGATATTCAAGAGCGTCAGCATGGAGCAGCAGAGTGTAATCATTCCGCATACACCATTGCCTGAGGCCAGGCGCTGGTGGCAGTTGCCGGCGGATACACCTATTCTCAAGCGTGGGCGTGATTCGTTCTCTAGCTTGGAGTCTTTTCTGTTCAACCCCTATCAGTGGTTGTTACGCTATCCGGCAGGACTCAAGGCATCGAACATACTTTCGGTCAGTGATGGATTTCAGCTGGATGGCCTGCTGGCACATTCCATTGTCGATCGTTTCTTTGCCTTGCCGGACCCACTGAGCATGAAGCAGGATCAAGTGATGGCTTGGTTCGATCAGACATTTCCGCAAGTAGTTGAGACCGAAGGTGCGGTACTTCTGATGCACGGACGCCGCTCGGATTACGAAGGGTTGCGTTACCGTTTGCGTCGTGCGCTTACCATACTGCTTGCTCAAATTAAGGCAGCAGGAGTGGTCTCAGTTCAGGCAGAACTAGAATTGAATGGACACTATACCGGCGGCGAAATTGTAGGCTATGCCGACCTCGTGTTGACCAACCGGCACGGCCAACATGCCATCGTCGATATGAAGTGGGGTGGTACGAAGAAATATGCTTTCAAACTTGCGGAAAACACAAACCTGCAATTGGGCATCTATGCTGAACTATTACGGCAGAAATTCGGCGCATGGCCAGAGGTAGGTTACTACATACTGGCCGAGGCCAAACTGTTTGTGCAACAAGATAACTACTTTCCGAACGGGCTAAAAGTAAATAAAAAAATCGAGGAATCTACGCCGCATTTATGGGAACGATTTAAGGAAAGCTACGCGTGGCGTAATGAGTTGTTGCAGCAGGGCAAGATCGAGGTAGTGCTGGAAGGCATCGGTGAGACAGAAGATTCCACACCTCCCGAAGATGGACTCAAGACGGAAATGTTGAATGCTGCCTATAACGACTACCTGAACCTGGCAGGCCGGAGGCAAGCATGAGCAGTAAATTGCATTTCATCAGTGCAGGTGCTGGCAGCGGAAAAACTTACCGGCTGACAGAAATTTTGCACACAAAACTATCAGCGGATGAGATTCGCCCATCCGGCGTGATCGCCACTACCTTCACCCGCAAGGCAGCCACAGAATTACGTGAACGCGTGCGCGCGCATCTGTTGGCGCAGGGCGCCTACAAGATTGCCAACGCAATGGGGCAGGCACGTATCAATACGGTGAATGGTGTATGCGGAGATCTGCTGACGCGCTTTGCCTTTGAGGCGGGGATGTCTACCGAGCAGCAAGTGCTGGAAGAGGCACAGGAAAAAATGTTGCTTTCACAAGCCATAGAGACCGTCATGGACGGGGATGAGATGGCAATAATGCTGGCCATCTCCCGCCGCATGGGCATCGAGGACTGGAAAAGAGATCTTGCTGAACTCATCAAGCAGGCACGCGCCAACGACATTGCCATCGCATTACTGAGCAACTTCGCTGCGCGGAATGCTGATGATTTGCTCGTGCATTTTCCTATGGCGACTCGGGATGATCTGAATGCGCAACTCATTCAAGCCATAGAGCAAGGATTGCCGGAACTGGAGAAAGTTGCTGCTAATGGAAAAAAGAGAAATACCAACGATTATCTGGCGCTGGTTAAGGAGATGCACAGCAGTTTGCTGGCGGAAGATGCGGTCTGGAGTGATTGGGCAAAGCTGGCTGCGGCTGCACCGGAAAAGGGCTTGGCTTCCGTGGCTGAAACCATAAGCGAAATTGCTGATCGTTACGCAGAGCATCCTGATCTGCACCGCGATCTGCGCGGCTATTTGCATATGCAGTTCATGCTGTGCGAGAAATCCCTTCAGGCATACACCGAAACAAAGCGCGAGATGGGCGTGCTGGACTTCACTGACCAGGAACATTTGTTGCTCCGGGTGCTGGACAATGAAACCGTCGCAGCAACCTTGCGCGAGGAACTTGACCTGCTGATGGTGGACGAATTTCAGGACACCAGTCCGATCCAGTTGGCGTTGTTCCTCAAGCTTGCACAATTCGCCAGGGAAATATACTGGGTGGGCGACATCAAGCAGGCAATTTACGGTTTTCGTGGTAGCGATACAACGCTGATGACCGGCATACTCGATGCGCTAACCGTACTGGGCGGAGACAAGGAAGTGCTGGACAAATCATGGCGTTCGCGCGAACCACTGGTTAAATTGGTGAACGCAGTGTTTGAACCGGCGTTTGCCGGCACTCTGCAACCCGATGAAATAAGGTTATCCGCAGAACGTAAAGAAAAATTGACAGGAGCTGCGCTCGCCAATTGGAAATTGGGCGGCAGCAATGCAGAAAAGCGAAATTCTGCGTTGGTAGCCGGGGTAAGGCAACTGGTTGACTCAGGCTATCTTGTGTATGACAAATACGCCAAACAAATCCGTGCCGTCAGTTATGGTGACATCGCCATCCTGTCTCGCTCAAATGATGGTGTAAATAAACTCGCCGAGGAGTTGCGCGCCCAAGGTGTTCCTGCAGCAATTTCGCAAGCCGGCCTGCTGCAAGTGCCAGAAGCTATTTTGGCAATGGCCTGCCTGCGCCGCTTGAATGATCCCTCGGACACCATCGCCAGCGCCGAGATCATCTCGCTGGCGGGTTGTGAAGAGCCGGAAATCTGGGTGGCAGATCGCTTGCACCTGATGGCGAACGTACCCGAAGATAAGTCCGGCGGCTATGGCAACGACTGGCGGGAAACAGGAGATAACGCGTATCCACTATTGGCAGAACTTGCCAAACTGCGCGCCGACATGCCCATTCTCTCACCGCAGGAAGCGATGCAAACCGTGATTGCACACGGACAATTGTCTGCGATAGTGCTGCGCTGGTGTGGAAGCGAAGATGAGGCGCGCACCCGTCTCGCCAACCTGGAAGCACTGATCAGCATGACGCGTCAATACGAGGAAACCAGTCGTAACACTAATCAAAGTGCCAGCGTGTCCGGTCTGATCCTGTGGATGAACGAACAGGCCGACGCAGAGCAGGATTTCCTGGCCATGCCTGCCATCGATGCGGTGAAGGTTATGACTCATCATGCCGCCAAGGGGTTGGAATGGCCGGTAGTTATACTTACCGGGCTGGAGAGCAAACTAAGAGATCGTCTGTGGTCAATCAGTACTGTCTCACAATCTGCGGTAGATGTGCAGCATCCGCTAAAAGACCGTTTCATCCGTTTTTGGCCATGGCCGTTTGGAAAAATGGAAAAAGTAACTATCGCCGAACCGATTGCCAAGTCGAATATCGCTAAAAACTTCCAGGCTGCAGCTGTAGAAGAAAACAAACGCCTGCTTTATGTCAGCATGACACGGGCCCGTGATTTACTAATTTTGGCTCGAGGCGGGAAGGAAACTGAAGAAAGCTGGATAAAAACCGTTGCGGCAGATTGGTTGCAAGGCGAAGCAAATGCCTCCACGCTTGCGCTGCCTAATGGTGAAATGATTCCCTATCAACATTACTTGCTTGATCCACCGGAAGGTGAATCCAGAAGCAGCACTGAGCCAGTGGCACTTCATTGGTTCAAGGAGCGCATCACTGCCGAACCAGATGAAATCAATTCCGCCCAAAAACGCTTACCACTCAAGTTCTCTCCTTCCACAGCTATGCAGAAAAGCTGCAAGGTCGTGGAAAGCATAAATATTGGCCAACGAATCACGCTCAAGCCGGGCGTGGACATGGCTCAACTTGGCACGGCGATACACGGCTGCATCGGTGCATCATTCACCGACCCGAACGCGCCATTAACCTTGCAGGAGATCGAAATTGGGTTGAAGCGCATGGGGGTTGGGAATTCAATTCAACCGAAGGAATTGCTTGAGCAGATCACCGCTTTCATGGCTTGGATAAAAGCCCGCTGGCCTGAAGCGAAATCCTACGCAGAGATTCCGGTAGAGATGAGTATGGCAAACGGGCAAGTGTTGATTGGCCGCATCGATTTTCTTCTCAAGGTCAACGGCGGATGGATATTGATAGACCATAAATCTAATCCCGGCGGTGCGGAACGTTGGGAATCCATCGCGCAAGAAAATGCGGGGCAACTGCTTTCCTACAAGCACGCTGTCGAGCAAGCGAGCGGTGAACCTGTGCTGGAGAGTTGGTTGTTTCTGGCGGTGACGGGGGTGGCTGTCAAGGTTGACTTAAAATAATAACTTGATAAAAGGACAAATTGAATTAGCATAATTGTCAATGCTTGCATTGAAGTACTTAATGATTACATCCCAAATAAGTGACGCTGGCCAATGAGTTGGATTTTGCCATTTTGATGGAAATTACCCAGAGGAGGTAAAGGTGAATAACGAAGCAAAGCAAGACCCGCTGTTCGAGGCCGTGAAACAACTGGTGATTGAAACGCGCACTCCTTCTATTGCGTTGGCGCAACGTACATTCCGTCTCGGCTATAGCCGTGCTGCGGCTATGCTGGCTGCGTTGGAAGGTGATGTTGTCACGACTATGGATGCGCGCGGTGGGCGGAGCATGCTGTCTGGGGAAACCGAGGAATACTTCTGACTGTTCAGTTACCAAAGAATGATGTGCGTCATTCAGACGAACCGACGTAGTTCCCGTCAGAACTCTTATACAGATCAAACCCACCAATGCACCCATAGAACGACTTCAATATCGAAATGTGTGTTGTGTCTTCGTCCTGTGTTTCTGGATCGTAAATCGCATCCCGGTAAATGCCAATCACCGTGTCGGCGTACCACTGCAAGCCATCCGTGCTGGCCACGTCGGACAACAGCGGATATTTGCATTTGCGCGATTCCACCTCTCTGGAGATGCCTGCCAGGGCGATGACAGGAATGCCATTATCGCGGGCGATACGGTACACGTCTGCTGACATATTACTCATGCGTTTTCCGATGGCACTGCCGGTATCGCCTTGACCCGGAATATCGTCCACCACAATCAGGCTTGGTGCGTGATCAAACTCGCATAACAAACCTGCGTCCTTCCGGATTACACTGGGATCCGCGCTGTTGTCGTTGATGATGAGGGGCGAGTTGGCGATCTTCTGTGCAGCAGAAGAAAAGGATTGCCATTCTTGTTCGTTGAGTTGATGGTTTCTCAAGCGATGCCCATCTATCTGCGCGGCAAAAGCCGTCATGTTTTGTAAAAGCAATGCGCGGCTCTTCTTTGTGGAAAAGTAGGTGACGGTTTGATTCAGTTCACACGCAACATGCATCGCGATCTGCCAGACAAATTGTCGTTTGCCCATGCCTGGACGGCCTGCGACAACAATCAACTCACCCGAATGAAAACCATCAATCATTTTGTCTAAATATTCAAAGCCGCTGGAAATTCCAGAGAGCGTTTCGGCCGAACCCACTGTGTCCCGAGCTTTCTCAAGGTGCGGAAGCATCTCGCTCATTATCTGCGCGCTGGAAAATGATCCGCCACATATATCTCCCACACCATTCCGTTTGATGGTTATCAACTTTTTTCTCGACATATCGCTGCTTTTCATTGTGTTTTCCCTAATTATCTATGGAGCGCTAACCCGATCTTTCTTGTTTCTAAACAATAGCAGGCCATTGCGACACTTAGTGACGCAACATGTGCATACAATTTTGGTTAACGCCACCGTAATTTAAATTAAAGGATGTTTCAAATGGTGTCTTTTTACAATTTGATAGTAAGGCGTACCCAATCTATACAACGCAGCTCCTTAGAAGTGAAAGCAACGAGCAATCTGAAATAGTTGCCTTGCTTGTTAGCGACATAATATGACGCAGCTGTATGTCAAGATGTTGTCATCTACTCAAGGAGATGATGATGCTCACAATTTTCAATACCAATTCGGTTGGCAATCTGTTTGATGCCAAGTCTATAGACTCGGAAGGATCCTATCAGCCGCTGCTGGCAACTTGGGTAATCAAACTGGCGATTAGCCTGGGTTGGCTTCGAAAAAGGGCTCCAACCAAATTACCTGATATTTTTCGTGAAGAGGGGTTTATCACTTTGACCGGTGTGGAATTGCCGTTGCAAATTGACGAGGATGGTGATTTCAAATATTTCGACAAGAGCTATACAAAATTGACCAATGCCAAGTTGATTAAACTATTCAAGAACCGGCTTCTCGATCTTTACAAAATGGACTTGCCGAATGATTTGCCTTTGTTTGCGAACGTAGATGTACTTGGCAACATTGTTGGATTGTCAAAAGCAGAAAAGCTGATCTTGATCTTTGCAACAGCTCTTACTGCTTTCCCGGAATTCAGAAAAGTGATTGGATCGGCCAATCAGTCCGTTTCCCACTCTTCCCTATCAAAAATATTAAATACTGCGCTTGGAGTACCGCAGAGCGAAATCCTATCAGCTTTGCGCGATGATGCATTACTGGCTTTGACCGGAATAATGGAAACAGCAGTTGGTCCAACAGACCTGGAGCGCAAGATCACGGTCACCGATGGATTTTCAGAGATGCTGCTGATGGCTGGAATGAGCGAGGAGGATCTCATTAAAGCCTTTCTAAAAAGTACGGGAAAGTCCAGCCTCCAACTGTCAGATTATCCTCATCTTGAGAAAGACATAAATGTGCTTCTCGTCTATTTGGCAAATGCATTAGCACGGAAGGAGAAGGGCGTTAATGTGCTGTTCTATGGCGTACCTGGCACGGGAAAGACCGAGCTAGTCAAAGCATTAGCTGCATCGTTGCAGGCAGATTTG
>Ga0307377_10005392_pt1 | contig 13730 bp, 9 predicted proteins | sample TR3MG_FD_202535 | JGI IMG/M metagenome (GOLD analysis project Ga0307377, IMG submission 202535) | Soil microbial communities from Risofladan, Vaasa, Finland - TR-3 | ecosystem: Environmental > Terrestrial > Soil > Coastal area > Acid sulfate soil | place: Finland: Risofladan, Vaasa | collected... | reverse complement strand
AAGGCGGCCGCGAGCGTCGTCATCAGGATCGGCCGGAAGCGCAGCAGGCAGGCCTCGCGCACGGCCTCGAGCGAACTCAGGCCGCGGGCGCGTTCGGCGTCCAGCGCAAAATCGATGATCAGGATCGCGTTCTTCTTGACGATGCCGATCAGCAGGAACACACCGATCAGCGCGATGAGCGAAAAGTTCATATGAAACAGCAACAGCGCCAACACCGCGCCAACGCCGGCCGAGGGCAGCGTGGACAGTACCGTCAGCGGGTGCACCAGGCTCTCGTACAGTACGCCCAGCACGATGTAGATCACGACCAGCGCGGCCGCGATCAACAGGAACTGCTGCGCGTTGGTCTGCTGCGCCAGCAGCGCAGTGCCGGCAAACGCGCCGCGCACCGAGGTCGGCATGCCGATGTCGGCCTCGGCTTGGGCGATGGCGCTGCGGGCGTCGGCCAGTGTCGCGCCTTCGGCGAGGTTGAACGAGATCGTCGTCGCCAGCTCGGTGTCCTGGTGGTTGACCGAGGTCGCCGTGGGCCCCTCGACAAAGCGTGCGATCACCTTCAACGGCACCATGCTGGCCGGCGTATTGCTCAGAACGTTGCCGCCGGATGCATTGCGCAGCGCCGGGTTCGGCGAGACCGGCACGCTGGCGACGGTTATCGGCGCGGCCGCGCCAGCCTTGGCCGACGTGCCCGTCGCTCGCGCGCTCTCGACGGCGACCAGCCGGCCGCCGTTCCTGACCAGCGTCGTCCCCGGTACATAGACGTCGCCAAGCGCATTGGGGCTCTGCGTGTACTGCGGCGCCCATTCCATCACCACGTGGTACTGGTTCAGATCGGTGTAGATGACCGCGACCTGACGCTGTCCAAAGGCGTCGTACAGCGCGGCGTCGACGGCCGTGGTGCTGATGCCGAGCCGGCCGGCGCTGTCATGATCGACCAGGACGTTGGTCTGGACGCCGTTTTCCTGCTCGTCGCTGTCGAGGTCGGTCAGCTTGGGATATTTCTTCAATTCTTCCAGCAGCTTGCCCGACCATTCGCGCAGCGTCGCGCTGCTCTCGCCCGTGAGCGTGTACTGATAGGTAGAGGCGGTATGGCGGCCGCCGGAGCGGAAATCCTGCACCGGATTCAGGAACAGCCGCAGTCCGGCGACCCGCGCCAGCTTCGGCCGCAGCCGCGCGATCACTGCCAATCCCTTGACGCTGCGCTCGGACAGCGGCTTGAGGGTCACGAACACGAAACCGCCGCCGGCGCGGGAGCCGCCGGTAAAGCCGACCACGGTGTCGACCGCGGGGTCGGCGCGGACAATGTCCACGACCTGGCGCAGCTTCTTGCCCATCTCCTTGGTGGAGATGCTCTGGTCGGCGCTCAGCCCGCCCGCGAACTGGCCCGTGTCCTGCTGCGGGAACAGGCTCTTGGGCACGACGTAGAAGAGATACGCGTTGAGCGCGACCACCCCCAGCAGAATCAGCATCACCAGGCCCTTGCTCGCCAGCGCCCAATCCAGACTCTCGGCATAGCGCGCCAGCATCCAATCGTAGCCGCGCTTGGCCTGGCGCGCGAGCCATCCCTGCGGAGCTTGGGTTTCGGCCGCACCGCCGGGCTTGAGCAACCACGCACACATCATCGGCGTGGTCGTCAGCGACAGCACCAGCGAGATGATTACTGCCACGGACAGTGTGACCGCGAACTCGCGGAACAGGCGCCCGACCTGGCCGCCCATGAACAGCAGGGGGATGAACACCGCCACCAGCGACAGGCTGATCGAGATCACCGTAAAGCCGACCTCGCGCGCGCCGAGCAGGGCGGCGTGCATGCGCTTCATGCCGGCTTCGATGTGACGGCTGGTGTTCTCGAGCACGACGATGGCGTCGTCGACGACGAAGCCGGTCGCCACCGTGAGCGCCATCAGGGTGAGGTTGTTGAGGCTGTAGCCGAGCAGGTAAATCACGCCGAAGGTGCCGAGCAGGGCGACGACGGTCGCCACCGCCGGCACCAGCGTCGCGCGCACGCTGCGCAGGAACAGGCCTACCACCAGCACCACCAGCAGCACCGCTGCCACCAGCGTCAGTTCGACTTCACGCAGCGAGGCGCGGATCGAGGTCGTGCGGTCGGCGACGACGTTCAGCTTCACGTCGGCGGGCAGCTCGGCCTGCAGCTCTGGCAGCAGGGCGTGGATCGCATCCACGGTCGCCACCACGTTCGCCGAAGGCTGGCAGATGATCAGCACGATGATCGCGCGCTCGCCATTGAACAGGCCCAGCGTGCGCGTGTTCTCGACCCCGTCCTCGACGTCGGCGACGTCGCGCAGGCGGACCGCGGCGCCATTGCGCCAAGCGATTACCATCGGCGCATAGTCGCTGGCCTTCAGCCCCGGTGTCTGGGTGTAGATCTGCATCCTGCGCCCGCCGCCCTGCACCATGCCCTTGGGCCGGTTGGCGTTGCTCGCCTGGATCGCCGCGCGCACGTCCTCGGTGCTGATGCCGTAGTGGTTGAGTGCGAACGGATTGAGTTCGATGCGCACCGCCGGCAGCGTACTGCCGCCGATCTGCACGTCGCCCACGCCGCTGACCTGCAGCAGCCGCTGGTTGATGGTATTGGAGACCTCGTCGTAGATCTGCCCCGGCGTCTTGGTCTTGGAGGTGAGCGCCAGGATCAACACCGGCGCTGCCGCCGGATTGGCCTTGCGGTAGGTCGGGTTCTGGCGCAGGGTGGCCGGCAGGTCGATGCGTGCGGCGTTGATCGCCGCCTGGACGTCGCGCGCCGCGCCGTCGATGTCGCGGCTCAAATCGAACTGCAGGGTCACGCGGGTGGCGCCGACCGAGCTGGTCGAGGTGATCTCGTTGACGCCGGCGATCGTGCCCAGGTATCGCTCCAGTGGCGTGGCCACGGTACTGGCCATGGTGTCGGGGCTCGCGCCGGGGATGTTGGCGTTGACCTGGATCACCGGCAGCTCGATCTGCGGCAGCGGCGACACCGGCAGGGCGAAGAAGCCGGCGATGCCGGCAAGCGCGATGCCCACCGTCAGCAGCACGGTGCCGATGGGACGCCGCACGAACGGACGCGAAAGGTTCACGCCCCGGGCTCCACCGCCGTGCCCCTTGGCGTGGCATCGTCGTCATCGTCGTCCAGCGCGCTGCGCCTGCTCACGCCGCCGCCGAGGCGGTCGAACATGAGGTAGATCACCGGCGTCGTGTACAGCGTCAGCAGCTGGCTCACGATCAGGCCGCCGAAGATCGCCAGACCCAGCGGGCGCCGCAGCTCGGCGCCGTCGCCCCAACTCAACATCAGCGGCACGGCGGCGAACATCGCCGCGAACGTCGTCATCAGGATCGGCCGCAGGCGCAGCATCGCGGCCTGGTGGATTGCGTCGCGCGCGCTCAGACCCTGGTTGCGTTCGGCGTCGATAGCGAAGTCGATCATCATGATCGCGTTCTTTTTCACGATGCCGATCAGCAGAATGATGCCGATGATGCCGATCACGCCGAGGTCGTTGCCGGTGATGATCAGCGCCAGCAGGGCACCGACGCCCGCCGAGGGCAGGGTCGAGAGGATCGTCAGCGGGTGGACGTAGCTCTCGTAGAGCACGCCCAGCACGATGTAGACGCAAACCACTGCGGCCAGGATCAGCCACAGCTCGTTGACCAGCGACTTCTCGTACGCGCCCGAGGCGCCGAGAAAGGTCATGGTGATCGAGGGCGGCAACGCGATGTCCTTGGCCGCCTGGCGGATCGCGTCGACCGCCGCGCCCAGCGCCACGCCCGGCGCGGTATCGAAGTTGAGCGTGCTCGCCGGGTACTGGCCGACATGAGTGACCTGCAGCGGCGCGTACTGCTCCGTGATATTGGCGAACGCCGAAAGCGGTGTCGGCTTGCCGCCGCTCGAGATCAGGTTGAGCTTACCCACGCCAGCGGCGTCCTGCGCCAGCCCGGGCTGCGCCTCGAGGATCACGCGGTACTGGTTGGTGTCGGTAAAGATGGTCGAGACGATGCGCTGGCCGAAAGCGCTGTACAGCGCGTCGTCGACCTGACTGGCGCTGATGCCCAGCCGCGACGCGGTGTCGCGGTTGACGTCGACCAGGGTCGCCAGGCCCGTCGCGCCGGCATCGCTGCTGACGTTGCGCACCTCCGGGGAGTCGTGCAGCCGGGCGACAAGCTTGTCCATCCACTGCGTAATGTCGGCGGCGTTGACGCCCTCGAGCGAAACGCGGTACTGGGTCGGGCCGGTCTCGGCGTCGATGGTCAGGTCCTGCGTGGGCTGCAGCGCAAGGCTCACGCCGGGCACCGCGCGCACCCGGGCGCGCAGCCGGTCCATCACCGCCTGCTGGTCGCCGTGCGAGGACTTGAGGTTGATCAGCATGCTGCCGGTCTGCAGCATGGTGTTGTTGGCGCCGTCGACGCCGACGATGGAGCTGAGGTTGGCGACGGCCGGGTCGGCGAGGATCGCGCGCGCGGCCTGGCCCTGCAGGTGCACCATGCGCTTGTAGGAGACATCCGGCGCGGCCTGGATGCGCCCCTGCAACTGGCCGGTGTCCTGGGTCGGGAACAGGCCCTTGGGAATCACGATGTACAGCAGCACGGTGACCACGAAGGTCGCCAGCGCCACCAGCAGCGTGATCGTCTGGTGCTCGATCACCCAGACCAGCGAGCGCTCGTAGCGCCGCAGCACGCCGCGGAAGACGCGCTGCGTGCTGGCGGCGAAGCCGCTAACCGGCCGCTCCTCCCGCTCGTCCTTGAACCAGCGCGCCGACATCATCGGCACCAGCGTGAGCGAGACGACGGCCGAGATCAGGATGGTGATCGCCAGCGAGGTCGCGAACTCGCGGAACAGACGCCCGACTACGTCGCTCATGAACAACAGCGGGATCAGCACCGCGATCAGCGACACCGTCAGCGAGATGATGGTGAAGCCGATCTGGGCCGCCCCCTTGATCGCGGCGCGCATCGGCGGCTCGCCGGCTTCACGGAAGCGCGCGATGTTCTCGATCATTACGATCGCGTCGTCGACGACGAAACCGGTGGCGATGGTCAGCGCCATCAGGCTCAGGTTGTTCAGGCTGTAGCCCAGGAGGTACATCAGGCCGAAGGTGCCGATGAGCGAGATCGGCACCGCGATACTGGCGATCGCCGTCGATCGCAGGCTGCCGAGAAATGCGAAGATCACGAGCACGACCAGCACCACGGCCAGAATCAGCTCCATCGCGACATGGTCGACCGAGGCGCGGATGCTGTTGGTGCGGTCGGCCAGCACGTCGATGCGCAGCGATGCCGGCAGCCCGGCCTGCAACGCCGGCAGCTGCTTCTTGATCGCGTCGACAGTGGCGATCACGTTGGCGCCCGGCTGGCGCTGCACGTTCATGATGATGGCCGGAATCAAGGCCGCGCCGTCGACGCAACGGCCGCCTTCGGCGGCAGTGGCCGCGGCCGTAGCCGGGGAGCAGGGCAGGCCGGCCCAGGCGCCGAGCTGGCTGTTCTCCGCGCCCGAGACGATGGTCGCGACGTCGCTCATGCGCACCGGGGCGTTGTTCTTGTAGCCGACGATGAGCTTGCGGTAGTCGTCCGCCGTCAGCAATTGGTCGTTCGAATTGATCGTGAACGCGCGCTTCGGCCCGTCGAAGCTACCCTTGGCGGCGTTCGAATTGGCGTTGGCAATCGCGGTGCGCAGCGTGTCCAGGCCGATGCCGAACGAGGCCAGCGCCTGGGTGTTCGCCTGAATGCGCACAGCCGGCCGCTGGCCACCCGACAGCGACACCAACCCCACGCCGGAAATCTGGCTGATTTTCTGCGCCAGCCGCGTGTTGGCCAGGTTCTGCACGTCGGTCAGCGGCATGCTGTCGGAGCTGATCGCCAGCGTCAGCACCGGCGCGTCGGCCGGGTTGACCTTGGCATAGATGGGCGGCGCCGGCAGGTCGGCCGGCAGCAGGGAGCTCGCGGCGTTGATCGCCGCCTGCACTTCCTGCTCGGCCACGTCCAGCGATAGGTTGAGCGCGAATTGCAGCGTGATCACCGAGACCCCGGCGGCGCTGGTCGAGCTCATCCGGTCCAGCCCCGACATCTGGCCGAACTGCCCCTCCAGCGGCGCGGTGACGGTGTTGCTCATCACCTCGGGGCTCGCGCCCGGGTAGAGCGTCTGGACCTGAATCGTCGGGTAGTCGACCTGCGGCAGCGCCGACAGCGGCAGGAACCTGAATCCCACCAGCCCGGCGAGCATGATCGCCAGCATCAGCAGCGAGGTCGCGACCGGCCGCTCAATGAATGGTCGCGATGGACTCATGGCCGCGGCCGTCTTGCGTCAGGCCTCAAGACGGGGCATTCGAGGTGTCGGAGGGCCGATGACCGGCCCCATGCTCTTTACCGCTGGCACCGTGGGGGCTGCTATGCGCGCCCGAGGCGGCACCCGCCGGGCGGTCGGCACTGGTCTTCACGCGCTCGCCGTCCTTGAGCCTGTCTCCGCCCTCGGTCACGACCACCTCGCCGACCGCCAGCCCCCTGGTGATCGCGACGTCGTCGACGCCGGAAAGCCCGGCGGTCACGGGACGCAGCGAAACTACGCGCTGCGTGCTTACGACATAAACGAAGTCGCCGTTCGGACCATGGCGCAGCGCGGTCACCGGTACGACGACGGCGGCGTCGACGGTCTTCAGCAGTAGCCGCACGTTGACGAACTGGTTCGGAAACAGCGCACCGGCGGCGTTCGCCAGTCGAGCCTTGGCCTTGACGGTACCGGTCGCGGTGTCGATCTGGTTGTCCAGCGTCGAGAAACTGCCGCTGTCGATTTTCCGCGTCCGGCTGCTGTCCCAGACCGTGACCGGCAGCGTTGCGCCGGCGGCCAGGCGCTGCAGCAGCTCGGGCACACGCTCCTGCGGGATCGAGAACACGACGTCGATCGGTGAAACCTGGGTGATCGTTGCCACGCCGGTGCTGCTGCCGGCGGTGATGAAGTTGCCGGCGTCGATCGGCCGCAGACCGACGCGGCCGGTCACCGGCGCGATGATGCGCGACCATTGCAGGTTCAGCCGCGCCGCATCCTCGTTCGCGCGGTCCAGCGCCACGGTGCCAATCAACTGCTGCACCAGCGCCGCCTGGGTATCCACGGTCTGGCCCGCGATCGAATCCTGCTTGATCAGCACCCGGTAGCGCCCGAGCAGTTGGCGCGCGGCGTCGAGTTGCGCGACGTCGCGCTGGCGCGCACCGATGGCTTGGTCCAGCGCAGCCTGAAACGGCTGCGGGTCGATGGTTGCCAGCACCTCGCCTTTCTTCACCAGCTGGCCTTCCTTGTACAGCACCCGCGTGATCACGCCCGAGACCTGCGGCGTCACGGTGACGCTGGCCACCGAGGTAACGGTGCCCAGCGCATCGATGATCACCGGGATGTTGGCGTGGCGCGCGGTGGCCACGCCTACGGTGCTCGGCGGGCCGGACCGCCCGCCGGGCCCGCCTCCTTCCGCGCCTGCGTGCATGCCGGATGCGACCGCCGGCGGCCGGTGGGTCAAATGCCAAGCCAGCCCGACAACCAACAGGAGGCTGGCGATCGCGATCAGGCTGCCGAGCCAGTGTCGTCGCGGTCGTTTGGACACAGCGGATTCGTTGACGGGCGCACTGCGCGTGTCGGGTTCGGGGTGAGTCATGGCGGGCGCTAGTGTAATCCCGGCGCAGAGCGCCGGGAGATCAATGAGTATATCAGCCGCTGCGCGCAGTCGAAGCCGGCATCGGCCTGGTCGACGTCAGCGGCTACCCTGGCCGCGCGCATGACGTCGAGCGCGATCCCAATGCGACCGATCCATGACACGGCGGACCTGGGTGGTTCCGCTAACGGCTTGCATCGCCGTTCTCCAAGCGCGCGCGGCTATGATGCGTTTTGTCTCACGCCATTTCAATGCAAATTATGTAAGAAATTATTTCTGCCGCTGCGCGCTGACTTTGCGTCATCGCGGGCGAGTACACGCACTGCGGGGCCATCCGCCGCTTCCAATGCCGAGCTCGCGGCCGACGACCGGTTGCCGCGGCTGAACGCGAGTGTCCCGTATTTGTTTTCTACATATCGCCCCAGACCTCGTGCACCCGTGCATCGCGGCCGCAGGCCCTGCGATAGTAGGCGTAACGAATCGGATTTTTCTTGTAATAGTCCTGGTGATATTCCTCGGCCGGATAGAACGGCGAGGCGGCGGTGATTTCGGTGAATATCCGACGAAACTTGCCGCTTTTCAGCAGCGCGTCGCGGCTCGCTTCAGCGATCCTGCGTTCGGTCTCGTTCTGCCAGTAGATGGCAGTGCGGTACTGCGCGCCTACGTCACAGAACTGGCGATCCTTCACCGTCGGATCGATGTGGTGCCAGAAGTAATCGACCAGTTGCCGGTAACTCAGTTTCGCCGGGTCGTAGGTGACGCGCACGGCCTCGGCATGTCCGGTGCCGCCGGCGCTGACCTGTTCGTAGGTGGGATTGGGGGTCTTGCCGCCGGTATAGCCGGATTGCGCCGAGATCACGCCCGGCAGTTTCTCGAAGTCGGCCTCCATGCACCAGAAGCAGCCGCCTGCGAATATCGCCGTCGCAGTGGCAGCGGCGCTCGGCGCCGGTTCTGCCGGCTGCATTTTGGCGGCGAAACCCACGCTGCCCAGCAGCAGCAATGCGATCGCCGCGAACCCGCGCGAAGCCAGACCGGCCTTCATGTGCGCATGTCCGGCAGCGTGTCCGCACGCGGCACGAATTGCAGTGCCACACCGTTGTTGCAATAGCGCCTGCCCGTAGGCGGCGGACCGTCGTCGAACAGGTGGCCCTGATGTCCGCCGCAACGTGAGCAATGGTATTCGGTGCGCGGAAAGATCAGTTTGAAATCGGTCTTGGTGGCGACGGCGCCGGGCAGCGACTGCCAGAAGCTCGGCCAGCCGGTGCCGCTGTCGTATTTTCTGCTGCTGTCGAACAAGGGCAGCTTGCAGGCGGCACAGACGAAGGTGCCGTCGCGTTTCTCCAGGTTCAGAGGGCTGCTGCCGGCGCGTTCGGTATCCTCCTCGAACAATACGCGATAGGCGGGTGGCGACAGCAGGGCAGCCCATTCGGCCTTGGACTTGCGCAAGACCGGACCTGCGCTGCTTGTCGCCCGCGCGAAGCCGGCGGCGATCACGGGTAGTGCTGAAAGACCCACCAGCCATTTCATCGAGCGACGACGATCCATAATGCTCTCCAGAAAATTGTGCGTCCGAGACCAATATACCGGCCGCATCGCCGGCGCCGGTCCCGATGCATTGTTGCGGGTTGTGACAGGTAGTTCGGCTGGAACTGGCGGATGGTTACACGCTGGTGCACAATTCGTCAGCGATCGCAAGCTATCGATTTATTTCCCGCACGGCTGTAACCAAAGGCCTGGATGCAACGAATTGAAGAAACAAGCCGGCTTAACGCGGGCGAGGAGAAGCTCAGGAATCTGCTGATGCGCGGACTCGCCGGCGAGGAAGCGGCCTACCGCGGCTTCCTGCAGGAACTGAGTGCGCATTTGCGCGCGTTCCTGAGGAAGCGTCTCGCCCGCTTGCCGGACGAGGTGGAGGATCTGGTGCAGGAATCGCTGCTGGCGGTACACAACCAACGCCATACTTACGACCCCGGACAGCCGTTGACCGCGTGGATACACGCGATCGCGAAGTACAAGCTCGTCGATTTGCTGCGCCGGCGCGAGAAACGCGAGCTGCTCACGGATCCGCTGGAGGATGAGTTCAGTCTGGTGTCCGCAGCCGATACCGAGGCCGCGGACGCGCGCCGCGACCTCGGCAAATTGCTGGCGCAACTGCCAGACCGGCAGCGCCTGCCCATCGTGCACGTGAAGCTGGAGGGTTTGTCGGTGGCCGAAGCTGCGAAGCGCACGGGCCTGTCGGAGTCGGCGGTCAAAGTGGGCGTGCACCGCGGCCTGAAGGCGCTGGCGGCAATCATCAGGGGCGATGTATGAGAACCGACGATCTCGTAGCCATGCTGGCGACCGGCGCCGGCGCGGTGCAGCCGAACCAGGCGGCGCGCCGCTATGCGAGTGCCGTTGTCTGGGGCTTCCTCGGCGCGGCGCTGTTGATGGCCATGCTGCTCGGCCCGCGGCCGGATCTTGCGAGCGCAGTGCTGCTGCCTATGTTCTGGGTCAAGCTCGCCTTTGCCGCCTGCCTTGCCGCCGCAAGTCTGTTCGCGGCCTTGCGCCTGTCGCGCCCCGGCGTGCGGCTGGCCTGGGTCCCGGGCGCGCTTGCGGCGCCGGTGCTTGCGATGTGGCTGCTCGCTGCATTCGTGCTGGCGCGAGCCGACCCGGCGCAGCGCGCGGTGCTGTTTTTCGGGGATACCTGGGACGTGTGCCCGTTCCTGATCGCCATGTTGTCCGTGCCCGCATTTGTCGCCGCGATGTGGGCGATGAAGGGACTCGCGCCGACGCGCTTGCGCCTGGCCGGTGCGGCCGCGGGACTGCTTGCGGGAGCCCAGGGCGCGCTGGTGTATTGCCTGCACTGCCCCGAAATGGGGCCGCCGTTTATCGCCTTCTGGTATCTGCTCGGCATGCTGATTCCCGCCGCCGTCGGCGCACTGCTCGGTCCGCGCCTACTGCGCTGGTAGCGCTGCGGCGGTTGCGGGCCCGGCGCCACCCCCGGCGATTGCGGAAGCATTCCGCGTTCCGGGTTAAACTTGCGCCACCGAATCGCGGGAAGACATTATGCGCTGGCGCATCACCTCGCTGCTGCTGAACCTCGCTCATGCGATCGATCACCTGATGCTGCTGGTGTTCGCGACCGCGGTATCGGCCATCGCGCACGACTTCGGCGTCGGGCGCTGGGAAGATCTCATGCCCTATACCACCGGCGCCTTCCTTATGTTCGGGATCGGTTCCCTTCCTTCCGGACGGCTGGGGGACTTGTGGGGTCGGCGCGCGATGATGCTGATTTTTTTCTTCGGCATGGGCGCCTGCGCCATGCTGATCGCGCTCACCCGGAGCCCCTGGCAGCTCGCGCTGGCGCTGGGCTTGATGGGCGCTTTCGCATCCATCTACCATCCGGTGGGTATCCCGATGTTGCTGCAGCATACGCGCAAGCCGGGCATCACCATAGGCGTCAACGGCATGGTCGGCAATCTGGGCATTGCCGCAGCGGCCATATCGACCGGATTCCTGATTCAATATGCGAACTGGAGAATGGCCTTCGTCGTCCCCGGCCTCGTCTCGGTCGCCTGCGGTCTGCTGTTCATGAAAATCGCGCCGGCCGAGCAGGGCGCGCCCGGAAAGCGGACCGTCAGACAGATCGAGCTTGCGCCCGCCATTCGCAACAGGGTGTTCCTGGTGATGACCATGCTGGCGATCACCACCAGCATCCTGTTCAACTTCACCACCAATGGCAACGGCGAGCTGCTCATGGAGCGTCTGCCGATTCTGGTGCGGCAGCCGGCACTGCTCGGGATGCTGCTCGCGGTGGTCTACGCCCTGTCTTCGGTGTCGCAGCTGATCGTCGGGCGCCTGATAGATCGCTTTCCGATACGCAATGTCATGCTCGGCATTATCGCTTTTCAGGGTCCCATTTTTCTGTTCGCCGCGTTCAGCCGAGGCTGGACGCTTTACGTGGCCATGGTCGTTTTCATGGTGCTGGTTTTCGGCTCGATCCCGTTCACCGACGCGATCATCGCCCGCTTCGTCGACGACAGCATTCGCTCCCGCGTAAGCGGTGTGCGTCTGGCTGTTTCCTTCGGCGTGAGTTCCATGGCCGTGTGGGCGCTGGGGCCGGCGGTCAAGGCCGCCGGCTTCGGCTACGCCCTGATGGCGCTGGGAGCCGTCGCAGTCTGCTCGTTCCTGATCACTTGGCAGTTGCCTGACGAGCGAAGCATCCGCAGCGCTTCCGCGGCGCACAGCGCACAGGCTGCGTGAACGGCGAATCGCGCTGCCGGCGAAGAACGCTTCGGTGAGACAAAACTGACAATTATCAATACCGCATCGCCGAAACCGGATCAGAGTTCCAGAAAAAGGGAGAGGGTGGGTTTTCCATAGTGTTCAGCGTTCCTGCGGCAATACTCAGACGGACTACCAAGTGCGGCCACGATTTTTCCTGTCTGCGTACCGGGCGCTGCGGCGACAATCCGATGTGCGACGTGGAGACTGCGCACGGGGACCAGGTCCTCTGCGTGCGCAGTAGCGGCTGGCCCAAGTGTCCGTATCACCTGGATTTCGGCGGGGCAGAGTACTGCGTCTGCCCAGTGCATTGCGCGATTCACCAGCAACGCGGGCCGTGACTGCCAGGCCATGGCATCGGTGCGGCTGATACGCTCAGACGCGGCCAATACGTTCACGCGCGGCAAAGCATGCAGTAATATAGGATCCCAAGCATTCCAGGGGGGTAGGCCACATGCGTGGAACCGTCATCGTAGCGTTTGCCCGGGATCGCGAATACGAGTTGAGGATTACTGCCGGCGATGCGCCGCTGCCGACGGCGCAGGAGGGCGATCTGTGGTTGACGCGGCAGTTCGAGGAACTGGGCTGCATCCCCCGAAGCATGGTCGGAAAAGTGCTCGTCCTCGACAAGGTGCTCGAAGTGGCGCGTGAAGCGGGCGAGAAGCGCTTCGCCGTCGACGTCGCCTGGGCCGAGCGCTATGCCCGTGCGGTGCTCGCCACGCTCAACCGACAAAGCGTGCGCGTCGACATCGAGGGAAACGCCGTAGGCTAGGAGTTCTCAAACAGCGGTTCTGTCGGGCGCTGCGGCACCCCGCCTCAGGACTGCAGCTTGGCGACCTGCTGCGCCAGCTGCTGCATGCGCACGGCGATCGATTTCAGCAGCGAGGCGCCGAACGCGGGCTTGGACCGGACCAGGCCGAGGAAGTCGGTGCGGTTGATCGCAAGCAGTCTGCAGTCGGTTTCCGCCCTCGCCGAAGCTGCGCGCGCCGAACGGTCCACCAATGCCATCTCGCCGAACATCCCGCCGGATCCCACGCGCTCGATCACGCTGTCGCCGATCGAGATCGCGACGCGGCCATCGACCACGACATACATGAACGCGCCGACTGCGCCTGCGCTCATGATGACCTTGCCCGCCGGAAATTCGGCGGGTTCCTGCGCGGCGAGTTCATTTTGCAGGCTGGCGAGTGTCTTGCGGTCAAGGATGTCGCTGTGCTCGGCGGGCGCGACCGTCGCGCGTGCGGCGCCCAGCGTGGCGATACTTTGGCGCAAACGCTGAACCATGGTGCTCATCAGCATCAGTGCAAATTCGGGTTTCTTCTCCAGCGCCGCGTGAAACTGCTTTTCATCCAGCGACAGCACGCGGCAGTTGATCTTGGCCATGGCCGTCGCGCTCCGCGGCAGGTCCGCGATTACCGCCAGTTCGCCGAACACATCGCCGGGTTTGACGACGCCGAAAAACTTGTTCCGGATCATCAGGCCGATTTCGCCGTCCAACAGCAGGTACATCCGCGCGCCCTTGGAGAAGAAGCCTCCCGCCTTTTCGTTTTCGGAGAAGATAGGCTTGCCCGCCGGCTTCTCTTCCAGCGTACCGGCCGAGCGGAAGAATTCCAGCGCGACGGCCGGCTGATAAAGCGGACTTTGCGCGGCGACCTGTGCCGCGGCGTGCGCGGCCGCTTCGGGGCGAGGCCTGGGCTTGGCCGAAAAATCGAGGTCTTCCATGGACCGGGATATTTTAATCCCTAAACCGGACTAGCCGGAACCAAGCAAAGTGCCTTCGGCGGGGGAAAAGCCCTTATCCCACGAACAAGGGGGGATGCATCCCCCCTTGTCCCCCAAGGGGACTTCCTT
>Ga0307377_10005391_pt1 | contig 13732 bp, 19 predicted proteins | sample TR3MG_FD_202535 | JGI IMG/M metagenome (GOLD analysis project Ga0307377, IMG submission 202535) | Soil microbial communities from Risofladan, Vaasa, Finland - TR-3 | ecosystem: Environmental > Terrestrial > Soil > Coastal area > Acid sulfate soil | place: Finland: Risofladan, Vaasa | collected... | reverse complement strand
TTCTCCCTCAGGGTAATTTCCATAACATCGGGACGGGTATTTACCATATCAAATAGAAAGGAAGTCCCTACACAGAACCGCCAATCCATTATGAAGAGTTGGGGGAATAGGTCCGCGCCGCCCCAGGGAATGCTGGCGTCGGCATATCCGGTCACGGTCTCGAATGCTCCTACTGCTGATTTTTCCCCTATTTGATTTGCTACTCTTTCAATTGATTCCCAATTTAGCAATAGGATATTACTTTCTGTTACTACTACGTAGTCCAAATCTTTACCAACCAGCTTGTGCAAATTTTTCGCACCTACAGAATAGTTGCGAAGCATGGAGCACGACGCGCATTCTCCCGCCCAATGGCTGGCTGGTTCGTTATAATGATTAAAGCCAATGCCAGGGCGTTTCAGCTTATCTTCATCTTTTAAGTGTTTAACAAGGTCGTCTACGCTGTGCTGTACAATATTTGGAACGTGTTCAACTACAGATGCATTTGGATCAATGAAGTCTGGATCTCCGCTTAAAACTACAGAAACCGGCGAATCTGCCAATTGAGAGTGACCTCTTAGATTGTGTAAGGTATAATGAAGCTCGTCTGTTTGATTGTAGCCGATGAATATGAAGCCTATTTTTGACACGGTGGACCCTCCAAACATACTGCACCATATTGACTCAATACCGCCCGCTCATACAGGAGTTGTTCTTCTCGACTTCCCCAGCAGTGCATTGCCCTACTGTCTGTTGCTCCAGGCTTCTTGTCTAAATGAGCAAACATGACCCACTCTTTATTTTTGTGAACGTCCCACTGTGTTCTCTTTGGACCAAGTAATACCGATTCAAAATCTTTTCCATCTTTTTTTAATGCCATCATAACATTGTCCCCTATTGATGCTTCCATGCAATGTGGCATCGTGTTCTTATATGAAAATAGAAGGTCCGTTCTCTTCATAAATGACCAATCAAAAATCATCAATTGTGGCAAAAGGTCTGTTCCTTCGCCAGAACGCCATTCGTCTCCTTTGCCAAATCCTTCGATAAGAATGTTTTGTAGTGCCGCGACACGCTTCTGTTTAAACATTTTTTCAATCACAGAAACAAGGCTCTGTTCGTTCAGCAAGAGAATATTAGACTCTGTAATTACAACGGCATCTAAGTCAGGCTCAATAAAATTTAAAGCGTCCAAACCAACTTGATAGTTGCGAAACATCGATGCAGATGGCACCTCATCAACCCAATTGCACGCCGGCTCTCTAAAACACCCTTTTCCAATCCCCGGTCGGATTGACCATGTAGAATGAATAAGATAAGGAAGCAGGTCGGCACCAGGTCTTTTCACAATATTTGGTACCCTATTACAAACGTTAACGTCCTTGTCATTAAAATTGAAATTAGGATCGCCACTTAATACAACTGAAATCGGGGCATCTTTTAGCACTTTCCAATGATGCCGAATACAATGCGTGGTCCATTGGAGTTCAGTATATTGATTAAAACCAATGAAAACGAAGCCTACCCTCATAAGCGTTCGTCCTCTTTTCCTTCGATAAATAGATAAACATCATAAGGTGTGCCGAGAGGATAGAATTTGCGAACATCAACAACACGAACCGGACTTTTCAAATAGCTAAGAGAAGGGGTAACATACCATTCCCCATTGTGCTTCTTCTCTTCGTCCTCTTGCATAGTGCGCGCCGCCTCAATAAAATCAGCACCGCGCATAAAGTAGTAGGTGCCGACCACGGCGTGGCTACTAATCACCTTTTTCTCAGCAAATTCAATGGCGTGCCCGTCCTCATTAACTCGGACGTATGAGTGCTTTTGGCTATCTGATTCTGCTGTCAGAATTAAGGCTGATAGATTCGGATCGTAATTTTCTACCCAATCAAGTTCTGGGGCGTATGCTACATCTACATTTTGAATAATTAGTGGATTTTGGTTATCAATTTCATCTTTAATTGAGAGCACGGTCTCTACACAGCCTGGCAATACATCACCTATGGCGTGAACCTTTGCGTCCTCATAGACATCGTTGATCTTTTCGTCAATCTTGAAGCGAGTAACATGATCTTCCAATACAATAAAATGCAGTTGAACATGGTCTTGCTTTAGACTGTCCACCGATCTTTCAAACATATAGCTGCCGCGCACTCGTATGAGAGGCTTTGGCATCGGAAAGTCGGCATTTGCAAAACGTTGTGCGTGACCAGCACATGGAATAACAACATTACACCTCATGTTTGGCTCCCCAAATTGGAACATTGGTAAATCGACCAGCATTGGCACGATACTTTACAGCATCGGTTGCTTCAGCATGGGCACAGTCAATTGCATGATGGAGTCCGCCATGGCTTAAATAATGAGACAAGAAGGTACCTGCAAAAACATCTCCAGCACCAGTAACATTAGCAATGTCACTTTCCGGTAAAGTTGTTGCATTGCCACAATAAAGAAGCTTACCATAATTATGAACAGTTGATTGATGCTGATTATGAGCAATCACAAATTCGTGGTCTCCCCTATTAACCGGCATTAAATCAATATCGCGGGCTATCCACCAATTGACAATATCTTTCCAGGGTGAAAAATCAAAGGAGGAAGGTGAAGATGCAAGATCGGCAGAAATGGTAATATTAAACCGAGACAACATTTCTATAAGATTATCACGAATACTGTCATGTAATAAATTAATATAACTAATATGAATATGAGAAACTTCTCCAATATGTCCATAAAGCACACATAATGTATCTTGCGCATCTAAGTGTGTTAAATATACAAACGGCGTCTCTTTATTAATAATAGTTGCTTTACCGCAAGACGTAGCAAGTGGCTGTGCGTCACACATATCAAGACCCTTAACCACTCTAACAACGGTATCAATTCCCCCACTATCTTCATAGGCATCATAAGCATATTTGGCACGCCCGTCAATGATCTTGTCATCCTTTGTTAACATATGGAAGTCTTGAAAAGATTGACCCAAGACTAAGATTCTCTTTTTATTCACCAAATAACTCCTCATATAAAGATTCAATTACACCTTCTCCACCTTTTCTTGGAATAATTTGGAATTTAGCAAGTAGCAGAGGGTGCCCATCGGCAGGAACGAACGCACAGCCACCATTATCCTTCAGATACTCCAGCGGCGCCATGTCTTCTATATCGTCTCCTATGTAGGCGGTTTCGTTTGGTTCTACGCCATATTGTTTCATTAAGAATTTTAGTCCATCTAATTTTTCATCTCTATGCACGTGATGCACAATAATGTGCTTTGACTTTACGCGCAACAGGTCAACATTCATACTGTCGCTTGTCATGAAAACGAAATCGATGCCGCGAGCCTTAAACTGCTTTTGGGCACTAAAGTCTCGTTCAAAGAAAAATTTTCCCAACACGCCATCTACAGTATATAATTTTGTTCCATTCGTAATTATTCCATCAATATCCGATATTATTAACTTAATTTTAGACACGAATTTCAAACCTTCCGTAAAGCGGATGTTTGTTTACTTTATCGGGAATGTAGTAAATTGTCTCGTGATTATACTGAACCTCCATCTGTGTTATCAAATTATTTCTAACACCTTTTCCGTAAAATGCTGGGTGCCATTCCACAATAATGTGATGAGGCTTAAAGTTAGATTGTAAAATTTGTCGCAATAAATGTTGCTCTGAACCTTCACAATCAGAAAATACAAGGTCGGGAGTAACTCCCCTACAATAATTTGAAATAAAAGTATCCCAGGTTATGCCAGGAACGTCATATCGTTGCAATATACGATAAGGGTTCCAACCAACAACGTTTCCGCCCAATTCTCCATCAATAGATTCAACTTCGCCGTACATTACATTACAATTGTCTTTCCACAATGCTCCAAAGGCAGTTCTAATTGGTGTTCCTATAATATTACGAACAAGACCCTTATAGGCATCAATAGATGGTTCCATTGCAATAACGCTACATGCATATTGTTGATATAGATATTTTGCTACGTCACCATGTTTCGAGCCGATCTCAGCTATTAGCCAATAATGCCTTGGTTTAATATTAGCAATGGCATCTAGTGCTGGCTGTATGTCAAGATCCATATATTATCTCTTCACTTAAAATGCACCGAGACGACACGTCTGTATTGTAATCAAAACGATCAGTAACGTTTTCTCTAGTTAAGTTTTCCATCGCATTTTTCCATAAGGCAACATTATGAAGATGTAATGGAGATCCGTCTAAATTAATAGGGATGCCGTTTTCGTCGTGCTTGTTGTGGTTAATATGATAGCATGACATCCAATCTACTACGCCAATATAATGTCCAACTACCCTGTGACGTAAAAGCCAGTCGTCATCGTCACCAGCCCATCCTTCGGCATAACGAACATCTAAAAGTCCAATATCCATCATATTACGCTTCGTGGTTGCAACTACATAGGGATAGTTTTGATCAGCCTTTCCAACATAGTTTTGCACAAACGTTTCTTTATCAGCCTTATGTGGTTCGTGAAAAATAAAATTATTTCCATCAAAAAACATATATTGATCAATATTGGTCCTAAAGTTTCTACTGCCACTATACGTCTCGGCAAGCCAAACTTTACCATCTTCACAATTATCAAATGCCCAGCTAACATTATCTTTGAGAAAAAATGTTTCTGGTTGAATAAAGAGCAAATTATTCGACGCCGCCTTTAAGGCTCCGATATTTAGCCCAAGAACGGGATTATAACATTGTATATTGAGACCCGATAATTTTTGATCAATTCGGATAATTTTTATTTGACCAAAAACATCTTTCAAATTTTCTAAAATACTTCCCAATCCATCTTGACTATTCTCGTCTACAACCAAAAGTTCTGTTTCTGAAAGACGTGCTGGATCGCAATAATGCACGATACTATTTGCCGTATATCTGAACAAGTTGGCTCGATTAGAAATATTTAGAATGATGCTAAGCTTCATCTTTCTTCCTCAACGGACAATCCGCCCTATGTCTACCCCTTGCAGCACAACCACACGGGCGATTAGCCATGGCTCTACCGCGAGCCTCAGCCGCCTTTCTTTTCTTCTTTGGTATATAATGTTTGCTTCGCTTTTTTGCCCTCTCCTTTAATTCTTCTTGCCTCAATTCTTTCATTTGTTCTGGAGTAGGAACTCGTAACTTCTTATCATTACCATAGTAGGCACATTTCCAGCAAATTCCACAAATTGCATCTTCGCCAATCTCTCTGATCCCGGCTTGGTTTTGCCACTCTGGAAACAATGGGCGAAAACATATTGCACAATGTGTACGATAGAGAGGGTCTGGATTTTCCATATCAATCTCAATATGGCGCCAGTACTTATCAAGCACAAAAACCGTATTTTTTTTAGCCACAATAACTCCTGCTTTTAAGAATAGCCTACTTCTATTATGGCAGAATCAAGACAAACCTGCAAGTAAAACTGGGAAATTTTATTTTTATAGCTGCTCTTCATTATTTAGTCTGAAAAAATTTCTCTGCTTCTTCTGGATAGTCGGTTATGATACCAAAAAATTTCTTTTCAGCACACCATTTCCAAAATTTTCTTATTTCATCTTGTTTAAAATCTTCATCATGAAGCTCTGGTGAAATAGCAATAAATTTCTCATCTCCTAAAAACAACGTATCATACATGCTATAGGCATAACAATATTTGTAAAGTTGTTCATAAGAATATGGGAGTTCGGGAAACCAATCAAATAGCAGGAAATCCCCAGCAGGATAGTCCACGCCGTAGCTACTGACGCTCGTCGCTATCGGCAGCCCCGCCTTCTTGTATTGTTGGACTTCCTTCTGGCTCATGTCAAAACAAAAGAATCTGTCATATGGTAGACAAGTATAGCCTATTTCTTCTTTCAAATAGAGTGCGAGACCATCTTCCTTAATGTTGATTGCGAGCATTCCATCTTTATTTTTACTTAACCACTTTCTAACATATTTCTTAAAATCTTTTGCATCACACCACACTTCATCTATATCGTGCGCACAAACTAATCTATGGTCTTTTCCATAATCGTAATCATTGTCAATAAAATATCTCACATCAATTTCTTGACTAAAATCCTGCGGTCCTTTTTCTTGACCCTTGTGGTTAAATATTATCATATTGTTTTCCTATCCGCAATATCGATTAAGCCACTTAACCCCAATTTCTTGATCTACTTCACATTCATATACTTTTGTGTATGCTGCACCGCCTTCACCGCATATACCATCATCTATATCAACATTCTGATAAAATTCATAATCTGGATCAATCTCTATCTCTTCTTGATAATCTTTTAATTCTTGATCTAGTATGTATTTATATAAAATTTGATGAGCATGTGGTTCTGATTCTGCGACTATGGCTGCACCTCCATAACAATACGGACCACAGTACTGAAAAATAAATAATGTCATTTTAGTTCTCCAAAAACTTCAACTATGCGATCTATGGAATCTGGTCCCATTAAGGGGTGGGACCCCACATACAGACCCATTTCGTTCAAATATTGCGCCCCGGTATACTTTGCTTCAATATCATCTCCCAAAATCTTCTTCACAATTGGCTGGTTGGTGAGCGGCATAAGCATTCGCGTTTCAATGTCAGCATCATTTAGCGCAGAAATCAACCCAGCCCTCGTTTGCGCGGCTTCTGGGCGCGGTTTAGCCTGGTCAATCACCATCGGGCACATCATGAATGTGTGCCCATCCAGTGGTGCCATTTCAATCCATTCGTATGGTGCAAGCCGTTCTTTTATCAGAGCACCAATTGTTTGCCTTATTTTAATATTTTGCTCTCGTCCGATATGTTGAGCCAGCCCAACTGCTGCATTTAGATCTGAAAATTTTAGTGACCACCCAAGCTCATCAAACGTGAATCTTTCTGAAAGATTGACCGTCTCCGTATAGTCATCGTGCTTTATGCGACCATGATTTACCAACTGCCACATCTTAAAGAAAAGTTCGTCATCATTTGTTAGCACAGCGCCGCCGAACCCAGCCGTAATCGTATGAGAGCTATAGAAGCTGAGACAAAGTGCGTCACCAAAGCCAATGCCTGGCGCATATGCCGACTCGCAAGCGTCTTCTACTATAAATTTATCTGGAAAGCGTTCGCGAAGGGTTCGATCATCAATGGCTCGCCCAAAAAGATGAACCGGCATAATCGCATCAACATCTGCGGGTATATAGTCATAAATCATATTGGCGCGGGCATCCGACGTAACGTCCACCAGCACTGGCTCACAACCAGCCTGAATGATGGCGGCGAAGGTCGAGATATAGGTTACAGCCGGAACGGCTACTCGTAGGGGCTTTCCTTGCCTATTTGATTCTGCCTTTAACGCAACCATTAGTGCAGACTGCCCGCTGTTCAAACAAAGACCATGCTTATATCCGTGAGCGACAGCAAGCTCTCTTTCAAACATTTTGGTCATTTCGCCGGGTCCGACCTGCCCATTTTGTAGAACGTGATGAAGAAGAGATTGCTCTAATTCTCCAATAATACATCCGCCAACTCTAACTCGATCCATTTTTTAGTCCTTTCATAAAGTTGACGATTTTTTCACTGTATGAATTCCAGTCATTTAATTGAATAATTCGGTCTCGTCTTTGCTGTATCTCGCTTCTAATGTTTGTTAAAATTTCTATTAGAGCTTCTTTATCACCTGGCGGATAACAGTATTCTGGCTCAACTTCATAGTTGAATAAACCTACATCTGATGCGATGATGGGGAGACCTGTGAGGTGGGCTTCCATGGCGCTGAAGCTCCCTGCCGTCCAAAGAATTGGCACTAGTAGATAGTCGTTATTATGATAAAATTTACGGTAAGTATTCGGATAATCAATTTGTGAATCCTTATAGTGTTCAACCTCAATTTCAGCCTGCTTGAACTTATCTATAACTGGCTCCCATCCGTTTCCAACGAACGTAAACTCAAAATTATGTTGAAAAAATTCTTCATATCCTTCTGATAACGATAGCATAAAATCATGACCATAACCAGGAAAACCACCACGATTGGCAATTAAAAGGCGAGTCTTTCTTAATGGAAAATCACCTGCATTAGCCGGCGGCGTTGTAGTCAAAATAGGCTTGGTCCAGCCAACATCTCGTAGCATATCTGTATAACGTTGATTCATTGACACCATACCATCTAAAGACCACCCACCTTGCTGGTCCAATGCATTCTTCATCCATATGGGGCTATTCTCATGAGCATGAGTGAAGTAAGCAACATGTATGGCGCGAGGAGCGCGCTCTTTATAATGATGATAGCAATTTTGAAAATCGCAGTACCAATAATGCGAGAATTCCCCATCCTCTGTTGCGTAGTATGGCTCGTGCGTAATCACACATTCTACGCCTGGCGGCATATGCGCATCAGCTCGCTCAGCAATTTTCTGCAAAATCCATCCGCTATCTACTGTAACAATATTAAGTCTCATCTAGTCCCAACACCTCTCTTCTAAGCCACTCCAGATCAACCTTTTGCGGTGCTGAATTTCCTTCTACGTGATAATGAGAAGGAAACTCGTCTTCCCTAACGGGTAATAGTTCCATCCAATCCATATTAATGATACGTTCTAATGCTTCACCAGCCTGACCAAGCGCGGCATATTGACGATATTTTGAGATAATGCGATCAAGAGACGAAAATCCAAAGTGCAATATGCAAGCATTAAATTGTGGTGGAACGTCTAAGTGATTACTAAACGGCGGCGTTTGACACATATGAAGCCCATATCTCGGCTTAAATTGAGTATCTTTTTTTATCTTATAAATATTTGCCTGCCCATAACAATTAAACTGAGAGTCAATACGCTCATACCTATCGGATAAGTAGAGATTCTTCCACCAAATTCCAACACCGTCTATGCCATTCTTTTCTGCCCATTGAATAATTTCATTAACTCCGTTTTCATCCGTCATTGTTCTTGATGCCAGTGTGTCAATGTCGTTCCAATAAATCCAATCGCCCTTCAAAACATCTCTACAATAAGAAAGAAGTCGTTGTTTTGTAAAAAGTTCATTTGTAAATTCATTGGTTGAACTTCTAATAATGTGTGAAGTATATTTAGAGGCAAAGTCTACAGAGTCATCTTCACTAGCATTGTCAAATAGGACAAAGTTGTCAGCCCCAACGATAGCCACCATATTCTTCAGAAAGTGCTCAAGGTAGCCATCGCGGCAACCGTTCCTCATCTGGGCATAGCCGACGATCCGCATCATTATTCCACGCTATCTATAATGGCTTGATCTTCCCTACTCGTTGGAAACACACATGGAGAATATATTTTATTGTTACCATAGGCAGCCGTCATCATCTTCATTACGTCAGGAACCGTCTTTGAAAAAATCCTATGACCACCAAGTTTATTAAAATAATCTCGCATCTTTTCTAGTGATTGGTTGACAACATTAAAAAACCTTTCAGAGCTTGGCTCTTCGTAAAAAGACATTTTCGTATCAATTACTATGCTCTTTCTAAGAGGTTCTTCAAAAAACGGCATCGCATCAATGGCAATATTATGCTCCGGGGTACAACACTTAGCCGCGATATACCATATATCATATTCTCCAACAGTTTCTTGACCTATGATAATAAAGTATGTATAACGATCTTTGTCACAAAAATAAACATTTCCAACCTTGAGTTCTGTCATAGCCGCCACTTCTTTGCGTTTTGATAAACTTTATTAATGGTCATCTTTGTTATTATTTCTATTTCTCTTTTTCTGTCAAATACTAGTGCTGGTAACTTTCTTGGATTAATGTCATTTTGTCGCAATGCGACTGGCAAAATCTCTTCAACATTTTCAACCTTCATTACAGAAAGCCCGGTTTCGTCAATCGAGCGCATTGTAATCCATGGGTCTTCTCCATGTTCAACATAGCGATTAAAGTTTTCTTTGAACCGCCGTATCAGCCCATCGTCTGTAGCAAAGCCTCTGTGAACCAATGAATAGTCTACTCGGCGACCGTGTTCTAACCCGGCTGGCATGTTGCTCTTATGAAGCCCCTTCTCTTCTGGAAAGGCAAGGTTCGGCTTAATGCGCCAAAGTGGAGAAACTTGACCATTTAGCCCATGAAATTTATTATCAGTTCTATAGTATATATCAGAGCGCCAAAGATTATAGTGATTGAAAAAGAGAAAGTCTACACTTGGTACTGCAAATAGATCTAATATTGCTTCTTTACTATGTAGCCGCTCATCTAAATATTCGTCACCGTCGAGCCACAAAATTATGCCTTCTTTGTGTTCTTTTAAAATCCATTGTAACAGGAATTGCTTGCATCTAAGCTCTTCATAAAAATCATTCTTCCCATTGTAGTGAACCTTATAGCCATTCTTCTTATAAATTTCGTGACTTCCGTCCGTAGAAGCCTGATCAAATATATATACAGAATCGCAGCATTTCATACAAGAGACAAAATTATGCAGATGTCCATTTTGTAATTCATTGTGAAGCTGGGCAAATCCAATTAACTCAGTCACCTTTAAACATCCAATCGTCTAGATGGCTATAAATATCTACAATTGATGTTCCAACAGTTTTTTCAATCACGGCTTGATGCACAGCCATAAACCTTGGCAGTCTATTCGGGTCAATATCACGAAAACGATGACCTGGACTTAAAATTTGTTTCAATTCATTATCAGGAATTCTTTTAACCTTCATAGTAGATTCATCGATACACCGCACTTCGCTCCATGGAGAAGATACGCCAGCTTCTTGCATGATTGGAAATCTTGAACAGAATCTTTGTAATAGTCGCTGATCGTGAGCAAAGCCGTGGTGAATAAGTGCATACTGACAGTCGGACGGCTTCTCAAGTCCCATAGGTTGATTACGAACGTGTAGTCCATACTCGTCACCAAATGATAGGAAAGGTTTTGCTTTCCAAATCGGTGCTACAATTCCACTCAGCCAGTGAAAAGCATTGTCTACTCGGTAGTGGGTGTCAGATCGCCACAAATTATAGTGAGTAAACCTTATGTGGTCCGCTGCCCCAATATTGCCACAAAGTTCTTCAAGCGTATGCCTATCCCAAAGTCTGTGATCTAAAATAGTATCTCCATCCATCCATAATATAAAATCTGCATCAGGATGGTCGGTAAGAATTTTGCGCAGTAACGTTTCCTTACACTTCATTTCGTTAAAAAATTCATTAGAATTGCCATATATAACTTTATAGTCTTCGTCTTTATACAAGGCATGTGAATCATCTGTAGATGCTTGATCATAAACATAGACAGTATCACAAACCCGCATAGACTCTGCAAATCTATACAGAAAACCATCCTTGGCTTCATTACGAAGTTGGGCGAATCCTATTATTTTCATCTTTTCACCACACAAAACCAAGAATCATGAGAGCCAGGGGCTATGCTCTGATCTGGATTGGCTCTCTTTTCTTGTCGTAAACTTACCACCTTGAAACCATACGGCTCAACAATAGACCGGACTGACATTGCATTAAAAAAATGCATCAAATGTGCATCATCATATGCAGTATCTAAACTAATAGTGTCATAACCACAACGAGGTAAAAAAAGAAGCAAATAGCCGGGAAGCCCCAGCACGCAGCGAAGGTTTTCCATTACCACACCGATTTCGTGTGGATAAATATGCTCCAGCACGTCAAAGGCAACCACGGTATTAAAGCTGCCATAGGCAAAATCGTCAAGAAGACTTAATAGGTTTCCATGTCTAAATTCTATTTCTTTCTTCTTGAATTGTTGAGACGCTTTTCTAATTGCTTCTTCATTAATGTCATAGCCCACTATTGGACCATCAACATATTCGCCAATTAAAGCCGTAGTAGAGCCAGCATTACAGCCAATGTGTAGAACCGGGGGCTGTAAATACTGAAGATTTTCCTCTAACAGCGTCCTATAGATGTGTCCCTCTCTAAATGCTAAAGAAAAGTCATGCACATAGTTGTTTAATTCTTGGTAACCTTTCATGCTTCGCCACGCAACTTCTTGGCGGCTTCTGTAAATCCATCTGCTATAGCAAGAAATTCTTCATGAGAAAATTCAAGCCTGTGTGAGCGATAATGAACGTGAATAGCTGGTCCATTTAGATCGTCATCTTCAATACGAAAATTTTGTCCATTCACGTCGTGCTCTGGATGAACATTAAATGCGCCATGCTGATGTTCTCTTAGATAAAAAGGAAGACTGCGAGTAGGCTCTGGTTTTGGCTTTCCGTGCCTTACCCACCAGGCATAAGCCTCATTAATCGCCGCAACATACTGCTCCCACTCTCGCTCGCTAAATTCTGATCTTAAATTACGCCAGTGAATATGAAATGTTTCGCAGGTTTCAAACGAATACATATTGCCATACCTGTCGGCGGCTGATTTTAACTCACTCTGATGCAGGAGTTGTTTTACTCTTCCCATCGTCTTTCCACCATCCAAAAATAGCATTAAAAAGAAAATTATAAATACGCTCAAGATGATTTTGATAGTCCGGATATTTATATTTGGCTGGATTCCCATGAATGTCAGCCAATAGAATTGCCGGCTTTCTAAAGATCGTTACCGGAATAATCTCATATGCAAATGCTAACTTAGAATCTAATTCACTAATGGTGTCATAGGAGATTTCTTTAGTCCACCAAGAAGGGGTAAAGCTAAACCAGCCATCAATGACTATCGAGCCCGACTCTCCATTCTGTTCAATTTGTTTTACCTGATCAACAACGTTATCAATAGATTCATTAGGTGGCAAAATGGTTCCATTTTTGTAGCAGCAAGTATCAAAATTCAGGTATGAAAACCTGCCACTTCCGGCACACGCAGTCGCCAAATATGTTTTACCAGCCGCGATAGGACCGGTAAAAATGAAGATTTTTGGCTTAGTCTTCATCAAGAGGCTTCCCTTCGTTCTCAACCTTACTTACGTCGTTGTCAAAACGATGCTTATATGGATCTACTCCATCTGGATAGACCCCCTCAAGCGACACATCTTTTCTCTGATCGACCAGTATGCGTGCAAGACGACGTGAATGCTCTGCCGCCCTTTTTTCCTCTTCATTATTAGACCCTGTTAATTGTTGTTGGGATACTCTAAATGCCGCCAAAACTAATGACACAAGTTCAAATGATCCATATTGAGAAATCCTGACAGCCATATCATAATCTTCACAAATACGCCGCCAATATTGCCCAGCCTGATTCTTTGCACTCATACGAAACATAAATGCCATGCCTTGATCATAGCCATGTATAAGATTACCAGTATTTAAAGGTTTATGAATTACGGTATCTAACACATGATTATTCTCATCAATATAGTTAAAATCTGCATAAACCATTGCCGTAGTCTCCGGTTCAAGATCAAGCGCCTGTGCTAATGAAGATATAAAATTTGGATAATATAGGTTATCGGCGCTGACCATGGTCCCATAATCATACCCGCCTTCTTCATTAGCTGCGTCAAATCCAGCATTAAGAGCGTCTCCACAACCCAAGTTTGGCTGATTAATAACGACCATTTTATCCGGATTCAAAGACTCGAACTCTCTTAGAATTGCCTCCGAGTTATCGGTAGAGCCATCATTGACTGCAAAGATTTTATAATTATCATAGTATTGGTTAAAAAGCGATACAAGAGTCATCTTTAACCAACGCTCGGCATTATAGCACGGAAGCACTACGGCTACTTTTCCAGCCATTTATTTCTCTCCTAATTAGTTCAAATATCGGACCATTAAGACTCTTTAT
>Ga0307377_10005390_pt1 | contig 13732 bp, 20 predicted proteins | sample TR3MG_FD_202535 | JGI IMG/M metagenome (GOLD analysis project Ga0307377, IMG submission 202535) | Soil microbial communities from Risofladan, Vaasa, Finland - TR-3 | ecosystem: Environmental > Terrestrial > Soil > Coastal area > Acid sulfate soil | place: Finland: Risofladan, Vaasa | collected... | reverse complement strand
ATATTTCTTTGCCCATACTTCTTTAGCTCGTGTTTTTGCTAATTCAAGTGTTGAATAGTATCCATATTCATTTGTACCTGATTCACTTGGATCATGGAAGGATTCATAAACTCTATAAATTTTCATCTTTAGTTATCCTTTATTTGGATTAAAATCATTTACATCAGGGGATTTACCATCCAATGCCTCACGAATCATATCTTCACCATAATAAGCGATTGCATCTACAATATCAATATGCTTCAAAATATCATTAGTGTCATAAAAAGAAACTGCCTCATCTACATCAATCTCTTCAAGAATCTCATCAACCGGATACTCACTTACCATCTCACTAAAGGGAACATCACTAAAATTCGTTCCAGTCAAATTAACTTTTAACCTATAAGGATGACTAGAATCTACACTTACACTGTCAGCGTGAATTTCCATTGTTTATTCCTTTCTGTGCTCAACCTTTGCTTAAAAATTTTGCCATCTTTACCAGTAAAGGCTAGCTCGATGGGATTCGAACCCACATTTTTCCTTGCGGACTTACAGAGCCACTTACTAAGAATTCACCAAGTTCTCAGTGAAGGAATCGAACCTTCCTCTTGCCCTTTTGAGGACTGGTTTGCCGATTAGCCTACGAGCTTATTGTAGGGTTTTGAAATAGTTTACCAGGAATTCTTTAGAAGATTATCTAGTTGTCTTTATTTTTGCGGCAAAAGAAAGTATAATTACTTCCTCTTATTTAGAGTCCTATCACAAATATCACAAGCCTGTTCTAACCTACTATCAGGTATAGGATTGCCATACATCCTAAATAATAGGTCTAGTTGTGCGTCTGTCAATAAAGATATTCTCTTATCTAAAGATCCCCGTAAAAAAGAAAGCATTTCATCTTTAATCTTAAACACATTTTCATCCATCTTTAATTTTTCCTTATTTCTGGTGTCCCAGGGTGGAATCGAACCACCTACGACCACCTTAGTCGGGTGGCGTTCTTATGCTCTATTCTTTCCTAGAACATGTTCCCAATGAACTACAGGGACAACTAAAGAAATTACCAAAGTTCGTGAAAACCTTGCTTTTCTTTTTCAATGCGTGCAATCTCTGCCCTATCGGCATCAGTCGCATCATGGGCCAAATTATCCCAATCAAGAACTTCGGCCATAATTTCGGGATCATCGCCATATACTTGCACCACAACTCCACCACGCACCTCAATAATCACTTTCATAATATTCTTCCTTTCGTTTTGCTTGTTATCCTTTTCTTCCAACTTGCCAGGAAACTTTATTTTTTGCGGCAGAAATAATCTGTATAAATTATTATTCTTGTTCAACAACAAAATGCTCTACATCTTTTGTATCCACATCTCTGAAGTTATACTCTTCCTTTAACCAACGAAGGAAATCATCATAACTTGGATAATAACAGAATTTACCAAATTCATTATTTCTAGCTCTTTGTGAATACTCTTCCCATAAAGTTTTCATATCAATATTATTCGGACCAATGATTACATCACCAGTACGGATATAGTTATAGGTAGTAGCCTCATCAAGAATATATAGTTTTTCGTTTTCTTTTAGCATTTTAAGGCATCTTTCCATTAAGAAATTCAGTATACGATACTGATCCCCCAGTAGGGCCAACGCCAGTACCAATGAATGTTCCAGCAGAACGTCTAACTACACTAATTCCTCTACGTCTGTTTCTCCCTTGAAATTCAGTATATGTAAATGTGGTTTTTCCAGTACCATTACACTGAACACACACAACAGCAACGCCTTCCGGTTCTGCAAAACCTTGATATACACCACTACCGTTACATGCAGGACACTCAATTTCAATTGTTTTCTTCATATCTATCTTCCTCTCTTAACTATAGTCATACCTGACTTTTTAAGCAATCTGATAGCTGCATCAATCTCTTTCTGCTTCTGCTTCGCTTGAGCCTCACGTCTTTTCTTTGCTTTATCTAGACGTTTAGCTTTCTCTTTAGCATTCTCAGGACGAATACCATAAACATCAAATGAATATGTCTCGCCAGGACCACTATTATTCTCAATTCTCACGGTTTCATATCCCATATCAAGCACTTCTTTCTCTTTTGCTTGAATAGCTTGAATGATATGTTGTATGTCACCCTCAAATTCCCAAAGGTCAATATCGCCTACATGAGTTTTAATGATAATTGGACCTTTTTTCTTAGCCATTATTTACTTCTCCTTCAAATATTTAATCTTATGGAATACTGCACAACTATTTTCAGGGGAAACAGCAACAAGTGTTTCAGGATCGACTTGAACCTTTACAACCTTATAGTAATCATCACAGCTATTCGATCTAGCTTCTTCTCGTGTTGTGTAAACATGAAAGCCCTTCTTCACTTGACAAAGATTCCATTCCTTCCTAGACAAAGTATAAATATTCTTCCTTTTTTTACGACTTGAAATCAGCCATTTACCAAAAACAACGATATTATATCTATATTGAGATACCCAATTATTTTTATACACACAAATAACTTTCCATGCATAAGGGTATCTTTTCAAACGTTTAATATATGCTTGTTTATCTGTTTCTGTCTGTTCCTTACTTTGTTTATAAAGATATAAACACATTTTATTCTCCTATTTTATTGACTTCGCACTTTTCTTTTTGCTCGAAAATTGCCAGGGACCACCAGGTGACTCCTTTTCTTGTGCCGACGAATAGCCTCAATAATGGCTACATATCTCTGAGACGACCGACCATGAACAATAATAACAGGATTTCTCGATGTCTTAGAACTTGTACCACCACAACTTAAACACTTGTCACAAGTAGTCTTATGTCCACTTTCATTTGCGGCAGGACAATGATATTCACCAGGCAAAAGAGCTTCACCTTCAATCATTGTTCTAAATGTTCGCCAATTCATCATATTTGCCTGCTTAGCTTCATCCTCACTATCAACAGAAGCCATACAAACCTTATTAAATCTCTGATCGCATGTTTTCCATTGATGAGTATATCCGATAACACCCTTCGATGCTTTAGCAAGCATATCCCAAATATCATATGGAATTGCTGTCGGATCACCATATGAACCCATACGCAACACTTTACCCTTAAACATTTTCATAAATTCGGTATTGAGAGGTTTATATGTTCCACGATGGTAAGCATGAAAGACTCCAAAAGGACCATGCCCAAGATTTACATAACATGTACTCCACTCTCTATGCTTACAATCACCACACACAGACCTATCTTCCCTAGTATTGCGAGCAATTGTAGGTGCGGTAAAACGCGGAAGAATCCACGTCTGAATCGTATGCTTACCTGTTTTCCTATTTTCACTTCTACTAAAACAATTAGCGATAGCTACAATAGGCTCACAGTTGATAAGACTTGGACCTTCATAAATAATTAGACCACTTGGTTTCATATATCGTTCCCTTCTAACTGATATTCTTAGTAGACCTTCCCAGGGACTTCCTTCACTTACTATCTATATCTCTTTAATCATCTTCTTGAACTTATCAGCAGTCACTTGATAGTTGAATCTATCCTTAACATATTGATAAGCAAATTTAGCTTTTGCTTGTGCTACTTCATAATCGTCTTTCACTTGACGCATTGCCTTGCGAATACCAGGGACAGATACGAAGGGCCACGTACATCCTTGGAATTGTACATATGAATCTAGATTTTCTATTTTTCTCATGCCTTCCGGTTCAATCAATGTTGCTGTTTGTTCATTAGCATATTCTTTTACGCCGGAAAAATTAGTGACAATCACAGGTACATCTACAGCCATCGCTTGTAAACCAACCAGTCCAGCCCCTTCTCCAAGTGTAGGAGAAACAAGACAATCAGCAGATCGAATAAATGCAGGCATCTTATCATCAGGGAACTTATTGCTAATAAATTGTATATTCTTTACTAATCCATATTTAGGATAGATAAATGATTGAGCACGTCTTGTCTCTGTCTTTAACAACAATTGAACACTTGTGTCTGATCCAAATTCCTCTATCCACGCCTGAAGCAACTCACTAATACCTTTACGATTCTTCCATGTACCAATAAATAGGAATGTAAATACATCGTATTCCTTCCACTTTGGACATTCAGGTGTGTAGATATCAAAATCAAGACAATGAGGAATCCGGTGCAATGGTTTATTCAAACCAGTCAATGCATCCTCATTAAATTGCGATGCTGTTACAACTGCTGTATTCAAATTGAGATAATTCATCCACAAGCTAGGTATCTCTGAACCCTCAAAGACACAAAAGCCCACAGAAGCGTTTCCCTTAGCTTTTAATCGTCGTTGCATCGTCGGTATACAATGATATATTAGAACAGTATCAGGTGTTACCTTTTTCGATCTTAATTCATTATATAACAACAGATGTTTTGAATCGACTAGTTTAAGCACTCTTGCGTCATCAAGTGGATGTATGCCTATTTCTAATCCGGCTCGGTGTAACGCATGTATATAATTACGTGCGGCTACTGCGTAACCGGAAAAATCATTGAAACAGATATACATAATGGGACGCATAATTGTTTCCCTTATGCAGATAATTATTGATTATCTCAACACAGAAGAATTGGGGATAGATACTCATCTCTATCCCCAACGTCGCCTACAACGCCCCTTGGAGAGACTTCTACTTGACAATCACACATCCGGTATCAGCACAGAAAATAGCCTTGTAGGACGCTTTCCCACCAATACCGGCAGAATCGAAACGAGACAAGGACAAACGGACGTTGCAAGACTTATCGACCATGTATGTCTTAACTTCTACAACTCCATGCTCATTCAGGTTTGCATCTTCCGCTTGAATACGCAAACATCCTTTGAAAACTACAACATCGACCGTATCACCATACTCAAGTCCCATCGCATCAGCAATGATAGACTTGGGGATACAAACACGATCACGACTGTCGTTAGGAGTGACTGTCACTTCCACTGTATCGCCACCCTTAGATACAACATCATCGACATCATAAACATCATCGACATCTTCATCCGGTGCTTCATACAAAGGACGAACAATCTCATTCTCACACACGGCCACAACTTCATACCGACAAGTACGCATCTTTTCGTTGTTGTAATCCGTAGGAATAGCTACAACATCGCGGGGGTTGACCTTGACTTCAAGCATTACATCGCCACCATAACTAAACTTCGCATAGCGATATGCTGCAACGTGCAAGCCACGACTACACGTTTGCTCAGGATTAGGATCGACCTTATCTCGATCCATCGTTACGACTTTACCAACATTATTGCTAATGCTTTTCGTGTAGCTATCGACCAAGCTACCATCAGTGTTACGACTCACCGCCTTGTACGCAATGAAACATCCATCTTCGGTGATAGGAATACCATTGTGCTCAAGAAATCCGTACAACTGTGCAACCGATTCCTTTGATGGATTCAGCTTGAGATTCGCCCAAAACTTAACGAGCGGATCACAAGATAAATTGTCATCTGCAAATACAATCAGACGATTGCTAAGAGCGTCGGGCAGAATCTCATCGTTAATCATAACTGCACCATCAACAACGTAGAACTGTCCATTGCTCGCCTCTTTGATATGTGTTGCCATATCAACCAGAGCAGGAACATCGTCATAGCGATGCTCATTAAGAGCCGCTACAACCCTTGCATACATCGGGTTCTCAACGGGAATCGGCACCTGTCGATCACTAAGAACGATAACCACCGATTGAGCCGTTTGAATGTGATGCTTGTAGGTCATTTCTATCTCTCCTTTCAAGAGTAGTTTGTCTTTCTGTCTAACACATTATAGATTGTTTACCAGGGATTTTTCCCGTTTTTCCATCTTTCTTTTTACTTTCTACTTCCAACATATTTACATAGTCAATGATTGCTTGCTTTTCCACACTATCCATTGACCATCCACTAAACAATTTCAACAATACATATGTTGACCTCACCTTGTCCAACATGGACTCGAAATCATGTGTAGGTTTCACTTTACGTTCATCCACTTCGACACCAACTCGTTTCAACATTATTTCAAATTGTTCTATCTTGAATATTATTTCCTTTGCTTCTTTTGCAGTATTGGATGCTTCAAGATATTTTCTCAAATCACTGTCACTTGACAACTTATTAATATATTCTGGGATAAGCATCCACTTCAAATATGTATAGTTGTTTTCAAACAGGTATCTGCCATCATATGCCATATTCGCCATAGTATCAACAGATAAAACATCCATCATATCGTCATACTTTTTCTTGATAGCATCCATAAGAGTCACCCATTGAGGACCGACCCTATGAACAGATCGCTTGGGGATACCATAAATATCAACACCCAAAGACTTTGAAATAATTTCAAGATAACTCACATGGATATTCTCAGTTGCATCTGCATCAAGATACGCTTCACCACGCATCCAAGTCACATAGACATACTTACCTTGGGTAATGTCCATTTTATACAACTTTTCCCATCTATCTCTACGACGATAACTGTCACCTTGGAACTTATACGCTTTAGTCTGAGTATATGCAGAAGTAGAACCAACGCCACTTCCTTTTGTCGCTCGACTCACCGGAGCTTTAACAATATTAGATAGATACACGGGCTGGTAAAGATCAATGTAATAATCCTCACGCAAACCCTTCAATGCTTCTGCACGTTCTGCGGCTTCCAATGGAAGATTTATAACAACTACACCCTTAAGCGACTCATTATCTTCAGCAAACAACGTAACAAGACGACGACGGTTAGGACGATCACAAGTATCGTCATTGATACACACCTTCCAATTTGGCTCAATACGAATATTATCCGTATTCCATCGTTCTTTCTTAAACTTATTGTCTGCTGTATGAGTCTGCCGTGCGAAACTCCAAATGATACATCCAGACTTTTTGATCGGAACACGGTTACCAGTTAACACATGGTCGTTTCCATCGGCATCCGTCCAAGATGCATTATCAAAAATATCCTTGAAGTTAGATTTAATTGTCTGCCACTTCATATTGGCATCCCACAAATCTGTAGCATCAGCAATACCTGCATTAATAGTTTTGCGGAACTCTTTAATAATAGACTTCAACCTATTTTGAACTGCATCAATGCAATTGTCTTGATAATCAATTTCTTCACGGTTAGCAGTCAGTTGAATCTCACCTACGGAGAACTCAATACGCAAAGGGACATTGAAAAGTGATTGGCTAATACGTCTCAACTCGCCTTCCCATCCATTTAACTTCAAATGGCTCCATTGCAATGTGTAAGGAATTCCATCAACAATAGCCTTTGCCTTATCGTCACGGCTATATGAATACTGTCCCATATAGGAGTCACGTTCAAGCACTTTCCATTTATCGCCTTCAAAAGCAATAGGAATGTCATCCCAATTCATATCAACACCTTTGATAGTTGGCCGCACTTCCCAATATTCGGTTGCTTGCTTAACCCAATCAACAAATCTAGATTCGTCACCTGGCTTGCAAGCCATTGTAATCATGGTTCCGCGTGCTTCTGTAGATGCTTCCTCACTAACGAGTGAGAGCTTGCCGATACGACTCTCATCAATATAGGCAATGTATTCACGCTTAACCATATTGCTTTCATCATCAGGTGTCCAAGTGGTGATACCAAACGTATCAGAATATGCCCAAGGAGACTTAGCTCCAAGACCAAATCCGCCCGTTTGATCGTTACCATCACGCTTTGTAGATGCACCATATTTAATAAATACATTAGACATGCGTTCGGGTCCGATCCCGATGCCATAATCACGCACACTAAAGGTTCTATCAAAAGTAGTAGGCATCTTCACAACGATAGGTACTTCTGGCTTACCCACTTCTCTATGTGCATCCCTAGCGTTGCACATAATTTCTTGCGTAGATGACTTGATAGGGTTAGGATACATCTTAGAACGTAGAATCTCAAAGATAACTCTCACATCACCAATGCCGAATTGTTCTTCTTTGAAATCCCCGGACTTATGGACAGGTGTTTCCAAAAACTCTAGCTTCATCGTTTCTTCTCCTTTTATTGTCGTTTGTCTCTTGTCTCTGTCTTTTTTGCTTAATTGTTGCCAGGGACTCACTTCGTGCGTCTGCATGAAGCAGGGACTCACTTCGTGCGTCTGCAAGCAGGTAATTACAAAGATTTACACATCGACAATTAATGCCCCATAAATGATTTTTGTAGGCGGAAGTATAATCCTCTTTCCATCATCATTACATTCTGCTGATTCATATGTAGACCATACTCTAATAATATTATTCTGCTCATCTATCTCTATACGATGCCATAGGGCATTATATGTCAATTCAACTACACTTGTAGCAGTAAGACACATAGGACTAACTAAAACTGTAATTCCTTTCTGCTCATCTACACTCAAAGGATGCATACAGGATATAATATGTTCTTTAGTTGTAACTGGTTTGTTATATCTAGCTATCCTTTTATCTTTTGTTTTACGGTTTGCTAATGATTCCGCATCTGGCTCATCTTCAGCCAATATAATTTTCTTCACATTAACAGGAGCATATATATCTTCTTCTTCTACTTCCTTTTCTGCCGTTGTTTTGCCATTTTTAATCCAATGACCTACATATGGACCTTCCGTAGCTTGGACATATCCAAATCTAGGACGACCACGGCCTTTATTCTCTCTTGTAATTACTTTTCCATTTGTATCTAATTCAAGATAATCAACCATTTTTGATTCCTTACTTTCTGTGCGGATTTTTTATGTGTTGCCAGGATCTTGCGAATTGAGAAGCAGAAAAACAAAAGGGGAGAGTAACATATCTACTCTCCCCTAACGTTTACATAGTCACACAAATGTCTTAGCTGACATCTGCGGTTTCAGCCTCTGCGGGGACTTCATAGCAAGTCTCATCAAACACAACAGGAGCCTCATCAGCAACTTCCGTTGCCTCAAGAACCGGGTCCGGCTGGACCATAACCCAATGGCCATCATTCGGGCCTTCGGTCTGCTTCTCATAACCGGGCTTCGGACGACCACGACCCTTTGGGGTTCGACTGATCTCGTTGCCTTGTGCATCCTGAACGATGTACTCAACAGCATCCTTCACGGTCTTGTTGAGGGCTGACTGTGGCACAACAAGGTTGTCATTGTCGTCACGGTGCGAACCCGCCGGGGGACGACCACGACCAAGCGGACTTCTCGAAACCTCATTACCAGCATCGTCTACGACGATACGGAACTTCGGCTGCTTCTCTGGCTTCTGTGCTTCAGGAGCCGCAGGAGCATCAACATCAACGGTCTGGGTACTTTCGCTCATTTGTTTCTCCTTCTAAAAAGTTGTTCTTCTGAGCTTCATTCCATTATAGGGCGTTTTCAATCTTTTGCCAGGAAAACTTTCGATTATGACAAAAATTCAAACTCTAACACACGATGAATCTTGCTTAATCCATTCTTCTCCAACTTCGTAACCATATGTCTCTTGATACCAAGACGCTCGCTTATCATAGCTACAGTTGGTTTTTTTCCTTCGACAAAATATCTAGCCTTCAGCACTCGAATCTCATCTCCTGAGAGTTCGGCCATGTTGTTATCTAGAATTTGGATAAGAGATTCAATACAGAAATCTTTATCCCTATCTTCAAGACGTTTTCGACTTATCGCCCCAATCTCCATTTCGTCACCTTGTTTACTTATATGAAGAGACAAACCCTCTTTATGTAGACGTTCAGACTCTTTCTTATTCAACCTGTTCCATCCACGAAGAATAGACCAAAATGCATAAGTAGAAAATTTAGTGCCTTGAGATACGTCGAATTTCTTAATAGCATCAAGCATAAACATCTGTCCATCTGAAAACAAATCATCCATATTGCCACGATGACCAATACGATGTTTAATCATGGAAACAATTAGCTTCAAGTTCATCTCAAGAATATAGTTACGATATTCTATTGATGCACGAATATGTTTAAGCAAGACCTGTACAAGCACAGGAGAATCATTTGTTTCCAACTGTTTTGCGTAGTAATCAATAAGATAACGTTCATAGTTATATTTTAAGAAAGCAATCTCTTCCTGTTCTCTTGTAAGAATAACATTTGAATCTTTCTTTTTGCGTTTATCTTCACCAATTTGCCATGTTTGCATCTCAGGCAATGCAGCATTAATCATATCTTCTTTTGCTTTCACATCATAAAATATCGGATTATCGGTATATGGATTATCACCATTTACCGCATCCTTAAGTGCAGCAATTTCCCAAGGTGTTAAATTTGATTCTCTTACAATTGTCTCCATGTTCATTGTTATTCTCCTTACTGCAAAATACTCGGTTTACGCCTATTATACTTGTTACCAGGGTTTTTGTCAAGGACTTTCTTACGAGTTTTAGCGTGTTTGTTTAAAAAACGCTAAACATTCAATCGTATCATAATGTTGATATATTGATAACGTATTCCCCGGTTGGGGATTAAGGAGTGAATAAGATATAAAGATATCTGTTTTCATAATATCTACCTCTTCTATATCTATCGGAAAACTCCTTTATTTTTCTTCAATACCGATGACAAAAAATATTAACTCTCACAATCATTTATAGAATTTTCTAATCAAAACCAATACTCCCATTAACTTTCTTTGGTACACCCAACATCCCATTAGATGCTTCAAGAATAATACCTTCATCTATACATTGTTGTATAACTTTTTTCATCATAGTCGTTTCTTCCATATCACGACATACTCCAGTAGATTGAAGAGATTGTATCAATGATCTTTTATAAAAAGGAGTATCATCTGACTCTTTTCCCCATACCATCCCTTTAATAAACAATTTTATATTTTCCTGTGGGTCAATAATGTCTACATCCTTACATTCAGTAAGAATTGGTGCCAATTCATCTATCTTGATATCAAGAGCTTCGAGTATAAAAGATTTTTTATATTTTAATGTAAGTTGGAAAAATTCTCTTGCCCATTTAAGCAATTTTACAAACTTTTCATGTTCAGTACTCATTTTATTCTCCTATTCAATGCCGAAAAATTCAATATCACTTCCTTGTTTAACAAGTGCTTCTTCCATTTCTTCCTCTGTCAATTCCTCAGGGACTTGCACTTCATAATCTCCACTACAATCACCTGTAGTAATCATAGTATGTAGTTCTGCAAGTGTGTCGAACTCTGGAGGAACGTCCTCTGACAAAACTTCAACCTGCACAATTGTTTTCCAATATTTCTTCATATTGTTCTCCTAGAATATTCCTATATCTCTTAATATCTCTTAATAGCTCTTTCAAAATCACGTTTGTAAATAGTAAAATTCAAACAAACAAGTTGATTGTCCTTGCCAATAGCTATGATGTCATTCACATGAACCCATACAGGAACAACAACTTCATTTTGTCCTACTTTGTATCTTTCTGCATTTTTAATATTTGTAAAAGTATGAAAACCAAGAGATACGTCCTTATAAAGAAGTTCATAACCGTCTATTTGAGATGGATTCATTTCGTTGTTTCTGGAAGAAAGATATCTGCCATGACTACGAAACTCTTGAACCTGCATAGGACTACATAAAATCATACGGTTTTTACAATTATAAACAACATTAAATACTTTCCACACTCTCACCTTATTGTGCCGACGTGTAGCATTCTCAATAAATTTCTTTACACGATTTTCTTCTGCTTTCCTACTTTGTGTTCTTAAATCTAAACACATATTCTATCTCCTTGTTGCTCTATTAAAATCACGTTTCTGCAAAGTAATTCGATGACAGACAATTTGAGATTTTTGAGTATTTACAGCAACAACATCATCCTTATATACCCAAACAGGCATAATCACTTCATTTTCACATCTATCACAAAACTTCTTTGCCACTTCTTGATTTGTAAAACAATGAAAACCAGAATTAATTTGTCGCCAAGATAATTCAAAATCTAAAAGTTTAGTAGGTGTTGACCGATTTCTATCAGATACATAAGTCCCATATTTAGGAAACAAATAACTATATACAGGACTTTTAAGCATAGGGACACTAAGACTTCCGCTTTGAGTAAAAATCTTCCATACACGAATCTTATTACGCCATTGACGAACATTCTTTACAAATGTCTCTATGTGTTTTGTTTCTTCTTTTACATTATCTGACATTAAATTAAAACACATATTCTATCTCCTTGTTTTGTCTACTACTTTCCATTCCCCATTTGCTTCTTCAATTGCCAGGAAAAGGGAATCAATGATAGTATTTCCTAACAATTCATTATATCCCCAATAGTTTACACGGAAATAATGATCCCATAAATGATGAACAACTACCTTAAATGCTTTTTCATTTTTTGGGCAATGAGAATGAACAAATTCAATCTTACTCTGCTTAGGAGATGTTCTCTGCACTTTAGATGGTGCAACAGTCAATGTCTCAGTCATGATATCCTCCCTGACTTCATTTTAGATCTTTCATCTCTTCTTATTCTTTGCTCAAAAATTGCCAGGAGTTCAGAAAATTCTCGTGACAATCTTCCTTTTGATGCATCCATATTTTCTTTATTCATACAACTATGATCAGAAATAAGAACATCACCAACCTTATTCGTAATCCCAATCACCCACTTCTTGCCTTCTCCAAGATCTAATTTCTCAGAAAAAACAAATGCTTCTGCAAACTTATTACTTGTATCTGTAGTCTTCATAGACTATCTCCTTTAATCAATATGGTGGGCCGGAGAGGACTTGAACCTCTAACCAAGGAATTATGCTTACCACTATAGCTTTCGCTACCCTTTTGGTTTGTGGTCTGGACTATGCCTTCATCCGTTCTGGATGGGGAGATTATAGTCTCTACACGTCTCCGTTTCCGGATTTCGCTCGGCGTTGACATCTTCCTTTCAGAACTTAGTTTTCACCGAATTTACTCCCTGCTAACTAAATGTTCCCATTTAGTAGACCCCTTACGCAAAACCATATCAATAAATGACTTAGGTTAAGCATATCCGAAGTTCCACGCTCTGCCTATTGAGCTACCAGCCCTATAATTTATTCAACCGGACGTGTTTCGGATTGACGTTGCAAAGCCAGGAGTTCCGACTGTGCCTTAATCTTATCCGTTTCAACCTGCATAAATTCAAGTTTAATCTGTTCGATTTTTATCTGCTTATCTGAAGCCATCTTCTCGGCTATTACTAAAGCAGAGAAAAGTACACCAACAAAAAACATTAAACAAATAAAAATAATAATACCTTTTTGGAAATCACTCATTATTTATTCTCCTTCCAATAGAGTTTATGGTTGTTCGATACCAGGGGTAGCCCCAAAGACAGGGGCAACACCCAACTCTTCAAACAATTTAATTATCTCTGTTTTTCCTTCCAATAGAGCATACACAAACGGTGTTAGCCTACTATTATCTATCATATTTACATCAGCACCATTTAAAATAAGTTCTCTTATCTCTTCAAGGTCATCTTCCATAACTGCTATATGTAATGGTGTTCTACCATATTTACCTCTATCCTCTGATTCTTGTTCATCTGGTGAAAAAACCCATTCTCCTGTTTCTTTTCCATGATCTTGATACTGCTTTTGTAATATATTTATTCTTTCATCTTGTGTTAATTCTGCATCTTCAATTATCTCTTTATGCATTAAAGATTGAAAGATTTCATCATCTTTATATTTTTCGCGGAAAAATGAAAGAGCAGATAGAATTTCTTCTTCTGTCTTATTCTGTTGTTCC
>Ga0307377_10005388_pt1 | contig 13735 bp, 10 predicted proteins | sample TR3MG_FD_202535 | JGI IMG/M metagenome (GOLD analysis project Ga0307377, IMG submission 202535) | Soil microbial communities from Risofladan, Vaasa, Finland - TR-3 | ecosystem: Environmental > Terrestrial > Soil > Coastal area > Acid sulfate soil | place: Finland: Risofladan, Vaasa | collected... | reverse complement strand
AGGATCTGGAACAGCGCATCGCCGCGCTCATCGAACACGATCCGCTGTGGCGCGACCTCAATCAGGCCTTCCGCACCATCAAAGGCGTGGCCGACCGCACCGTGGCGCGGCTGATGGCGGAGATGCCGGAGATCGGCACGCTGTCGAACAAGACCATCTCCAAACTGGCGGGACTGGCGCCTCTGGCCAACGACTCGGGCCAGCACCAGGGCAAGCGCATGGTGCGCGGAGGACGTGCTCCGGTGCGCGAAATCCTGTTCATCGTGGGCTGCGTGGTGGGCCGCCACGAACCGGATTTCATCGCATTTCAGCAACGTCTCCGGGCGGCAGGCAAACCGCCCAAAGTGGTGCGCATCGCCGTGGCCCATAAGCTGCTCGTGCGCCTCAACGCCAAGGCCCGCGAGGTACGCCGCCAGCAAGCCGCGCCGCCGCAGGCGGAGGCGGCATGAAAACGGGAACGATCACTCCATGCTCGCAGCAGCCGTGTTGTGGGAAAGCGGGAAACGCGCTCTTTGCGTTTTCCGAGGCGCACCGCGCCGTCTTTTCCATCAACCCCTTCCACTTCCCTTGACAAAACAGACAGTCGCTGAGCGCCAAACGGAGTCGCCAAACGCAATCGAAGGACCTGCGGTTGTTTTTCAACGAACTTCGGATTCACCACACTAGGTTTTTGACCGCTTGTTTTTGTACCATCTCCGTGCTCCATCCATTCGCTTTTTTCTGGCGAATGGGTGGGATGCCACAAATCTCGAAGTACAAATTCACACGGTCTGAGACCTAGAGACTAAGAACTGAGGGAACAAGGGATGAGTGTTCAGGACCAGGGAACCGAAGCTGCACACCAGCTTGCGATTCCCTGGTCCACTACACCGCCTGCTGCCGTGCCTCGCGCAACAGCAGACGGTAGAGATACACCTGGCCGAAGGCCTCGTTGGAAGCGATGGACTCAATGAGGTAGTCCTGCCCCGCCACGTTGATGGCCATGGTCATGGCAAACAGCGACTGCGCCGAAGGCAGATCCAGCGCGGCCACCTGCTGCGCCACGCTGGTGGCAGAGAGCATGAGCTCCCACCTGGGCTCATTGCCTTCCTGCCACGAAGGCTGCTCTCTGCGCATCACCGCCGGGCTGATCTCCACCTGGGCAAAAGCCGTGGCCACCAGACCCACCTCGCACATGCAGGTGTCCGTACTCGCTGCCGTCACGCGCAGCAATGCGGTTGTGCCGGTGACACTGCGCAGCAGGGCATCGGCCAGCATCTGCGGCCCACCCATGGGATTACGCGACGCCGTATCGCTCATCGCTCACCCCAGCCTGCTCGCCACATAAGGACGAAGCCATGCCTGCACCGTTTCGTCCAGCAGCGAACTTGAGAAGTATTGCATCCACATCGTGTCGATTCTGGTGCGGCTGGCGTTGAGCGCCGGCGTGGATTGCGCGTTGCGCACAATCTGCGCGCAGGCGGACTTGACGTCATCGCTAATCGTTGTGAGCCCCGCCGTGTAGGTGACGGAGACTTCGTTGAAAGGCAGGCCCAGCAGGTTCCACGGCAGCGTGAGCTCGCCGGTCGCCGCATCGCAGTCCACACTGCCCAGGTCGATCGTTACCCACTCTCCGGGAGACGCAAAGACGCCGGCCATCTCCAGCAGAAATTCGTTGGCCATCTCACCGCGCCGGGGTCGAGTATAGCGGCCCTGAACGCTGACCAGGGGTGTGGACGCACTGCCCAACGGCGCCAGCGGCAGATAGGTCAGGCGCACGGTCTGTGCGCCGCTGGTTATGCGCAGCCGCTCGCTGTACTGGATAACGTTGAGATCGGGCCGGCGGCAAAAGCTGTTGATCAGCGCCGTCGCCGCCGTAATCCAGTCTGCCGTGGTGCCGGCCGGCAGCCCGTAATTCTGATAATCCGCTGGCTGCAGATATGGCATGAAGTTTCCTTTCCTATGCAGGGAACGAGGGGACTAAGGGACCAGAAGGACCAGGGACCAGGGGAACGAGAAGACAGTTCACGGTGCAGAGTTGATAGCAACCTGTTTGTGCTGCTTCAGCTCCCCGATCTCTGCTCTCTCAGTCCCTGGTCCCTGTCGTTCTATCGATCCACCAGCACCTGGTAGTGTGCGTAGCTGGCGCCTTTAACCACCATGCCGCCGAACTTGACCGCGACATACTGGTAGGTCATGGAGTTGGGCAGACCGAGCTGGAAGATGCGCGGGGCCGGATCGCCGAGCCAGTGGTACTCGATCAGATCCTCGGTCACGATGTAGGCCGGCAGCACCGCCGAGCCCGATCCGGGCGTGCCCGTGTAGCTCAGGCTCCAGTCAGGAATCAACGGCAGGTCGCCGGCCTGCGTGGAGAGCATCTTCACGCGGAAGCCACCGGTGATCTGGTCGGTGTTGAGCACCACGTTGAACTCGCTCTTCATCTCGCGGTCGATCAGGTCGAGCAGCACCGGGTTGGCATAGATGGCCGTGGGTCGCACCTGATACCCGTTGTTGGCCACCATCTGCGCCACCGTGGACTTCAGGCCGTCCACAATGGAAGCTGTGGAGCCGATGGTAACGGTGTTGCCGCCGCCCGCAATCTGCGCAATCGCGCCCATATACTGCGTGGTGGTGGGCGCGCTCAGGCTGGTGTCATTCCCGTTCCACAGCGCCACGTCGTGGGTAACCATCACGCCGCTCACCGTGTCCACCAGATCCTTGGCCTGCAGGTAGGCGAATTGCTGTTGCTGATTGCCCAGCTCGATGTCGAACAGGTTGTAGTTGATCTGCGAGACGACGGCCTTGAGCGGCACACTGCGCTCCACGCGCGTGGGGCTCACCACCGTGGGCACAATGCTGCGCGGGTTCACAAAGCCCGCCGTGCCAGGGTTGGGAATGGCCGTCTCCTCAAAAAAGCGCGACGGATGCCCGGTGGCCGGAACCTGCTTGATGCGCTGCCCGAAGGGGCTCGACCGGCGGCAGATGTCGAAGATCTCGGTCTGGTAGAGCGGAACTTCCACCGCGCCGGGTCCGATGTAGTCTGCTGCCGCGTGAATGTCTGCAAACGATGCGTTCATTGTTTTCTCCCCCTCCAATAGGGCAGTGGTTAAGTGTTCGTGCAGAAACCAGCAGGTAGGGACGCAGGGACTGAGAAGTAAGTGTCGTGTGCGGAGTTCAGAATGCAGAAGCAGATCCAATCGACTCCTCCTCTGCTCAATCCCGATCCCTGCGCACGGACGCCTATTCCTTCGTCCCTGCGTCCCTGGCCCCTTATAGCGGTTCTCCAATGGGTGTAGAGGGAAATCGCTGACTTCAAGTGGCTTTTTCCTCGAGAAAAAGCCACCCTGCACGATCATCGTGACTCCACGGAAATTGGAGAACTAGGTCTCTGACCGCTTGTTTTTTGTACCAACTTCGTGCCCCATCCATTCGCTGTTTTCTAGCGAATGGGTGGGAAGCCACAAATCTCAAAGTACAAATTCACACGGTCTGAAACCTGGTTCCCAGTCCCTGCCTTTACGCGATGGCGCCTGCGCGCAGCAGTTGGCTCTTGACGGCGATGCGCTGCTCCAGGCTCAGCCCGGAAAGCGCTGCGTCCAGCGTGCGCACATCCACCGGCCCTTCGCCGATGCCGTGCTTGGCCAGCATCTCGCTGGTGGCGGCCGGCACGGTGCGCCGCAGCGGATTCAGCCCAGCCGCGGCCTTCAACTCGGCCAGTTCGTGCTCGGCTGCGGCCAGCTTTTCGGCCAGCTCCGTCTCGTGGCGATCCGCGGCAGCGGATTCCACGGTGGCGGAGATCTTCGCCACCGTGCCAGACAGCGTCTCCCGGCGATCTTCCAGCCAGTTCAGCGTCTTCTCCAGCAGGGTGGTTGCGGTCTCCAGCCGTTCCACAAGCTCTTTCTCATTTGTTTCCATGGTTGTCCTTTCTGCTTCAGTGTTCAAAGATCGGTGAACAGAGTTCGGTGAACAGAGTTCAGGGAACAGGAAACAGGGAACAGAAGCAGCGCAGCCGCCCTGCTGTTCCCTCATTCCTGCTCGCTGTCTTTTTCAGCTCGCCATGCGAAAGCTGGTCTCGCTGTACGCCGCCTTTTCCCGCAGCAGAACCGCTGCTCCGGTAAAGGTGACGCGAGTCAGCTTCCACACTTCGGCGCGCATGTCCTCCACGCGAACATCGGCCAGCTCATAGCTCATGCCCAGCGCCTGCGGCGCGTGCGCATGGATGGCCGCCGCCACGTCAGGAAAGTCGCGCGCATACAGGTAGCCGCGCACGGTGAGCTGCGAACCTGCTACATCGGCCTCTGTAAGCAGGCCGATCTTGCGGCGCGCATCGTGCCCGTTCCAGTCGGGGCGGTAGTCCACCGCCATGCCCAGCAGCGAGGGCAGCGCCCTCACCGCCGCCTCGCGCGTGAGCAGCACGCGGTGTCCGCGCGCCCCGGCTGGCGCCCTGTCGCTGGCCGCATTCACCAGCGTCAGAACTCCTTCAAACGGCACCCGGTTGGGATGCCCCTCCACGGGAGGAATCGTGACTGCCATTGCTTCAAGTCGCATGTTTGCTCCATTCCGGCACAGATCAGTTGTCAGAGATCAGTCGTCAGCTCACAGCTCGGAACTCTGATCCGTGAGCACTGATCCAAGCGGCGTAAGGCCGCGCATGGCGCGGACTTCGTCCACGGTGAGCACGCCGGCCTTGAGCAGTTGCACCTGCACCGTCAGCTCGGTCTCTTCATCGCGTGCGCTCAGCTCGTTGAAGACGAATTCGAACTCGCGCCAGCCAATGCACTTGCCGAAGAGATCCCGCGTGATGTGGCCAGCCAGCAGCATGGCCAGCGGTGAGATGGCTCCGCGAAAGGCCTCATCAGCCATCTCCGCCGCGGTGGAGCGATTCACGTCGCCTTCCAGGCCGAGCATCATCGGTGGCAGGCCGAAGGCGTTGGCCACCATGCGGATGAGAAACTCCTGCCAGGCCAGGCGCAGGTCCGCGTCCGTGCCCTGGGCAAAGCGCAGCACCTCGGGCTTCTGCTCTGTGGAGAGCAGCGGCACGCGGCCCGTGCCCTCGATCTCGTCCTGCCACCAGCGGATAAGGCGGTCGTGCTGCACCGGTGTGGCCTCGTTGAGCCACAGCGCATACTGCGCCACCGCATTGGCCGCCAGCTTGCCTGCGAACCGCTGCGCACTGAGGAACTGGTTCACCGTCTCGAAGGCGACTTCCAGCGGTCCCAGTCCAAAGGGCGTAAAGCTGCGCGGGTTCATGCGGACATACATGAGTTGGCGATCAAGCAGCTCCACCGCGCCGGACTCGAGCTGGCCGGGCATGGCCTGCGCATAGCGCGGCGTCTCCTCCTGCCCATCCCACCGGGCGTTGATGCGAATCGACGCGCCATCCACGGCCCACAGCAGGGCGGGCCGCTGCGGGTCGCCAGTGGGCTCCATCTCCACGGCCCCAAAGCCACCGGTCAGCGCATCCTCGATAACCTGCTCGATGAGGGTGCGGAAGCTATCCACCGCGTTGGGCTCCTCCAGCATGCGGCGCAGGCTTTGCAGCCGGCTGCTCACATCGGCCACCTCGGCGGGTTGATACCCGCGCCGCACGCGCACCTGCCAGTCCATGGCCGCAATGCGGTCCTTGATGGCGTTGATGGCGCGGCGCACCACCGGCGTCTCCGCAAACCGGCGCAGGTTGGCCGGCGTGGGCTTGGGCAGGTGCCGGCCCGGAAACTGCACCGGGCTCAGCACCGCGGGCAGCGCCAGGGTTCGACGCTCCGCCTCGGCCGCGGCCGCCAGCTCTGTGCCCTTCGCCTGCCCGCCGTGGCGGGCCTGCCGCCAGATTTCACGCAACTGCTCTGCTACCTTCACGCGCACCTTCCTTCAAAATGCAAACGGCATAGCCCGAGGGGCTATGCCGTTTGCCGTCATCGATTGTCAGTGATTCGTTGTCAGTCGTTGGATCGTTCCTTCCAACGGACCAGCATCACCTCTGTGTTTCTCTCAACAAAATCAATCCTAGCGCGAAAGCAGGAAATGATCTGCAAATCCTCGCCAGAAATTTTTGCATCGTACGACAGCAGCCAATGGAGCATGGATTTCCGCTCCCTGTTGCCTGACCCCTGACTCCTGATCTCTGCCGTCACGCTCGCAGTTCGCGCCGCGCGGTTTCGGCCACACGGCTCAGGTCGGTGGTGGTGAGCACGCGGATCTGGTGCTCCTCCATCGTCTCCACGCCAAAGCGGTACAGCGCCAGCCGTTCCGGCTCGTCGTCGCTGGCGCCCAGCTTGGCTGCCGGTTCAATGATCGCGGTCAACTGCAGCTCCGCATTCTCCACGCGCTCCACGCCGGCCCGCAGCGCCGCCGCGGAGAAGGCCAGCACCTTGGCCATCTCCACGCCCGGCTCCAGGCTGACCGCGTGAAACATGCGGACAATCGGGTGAACCATGGAGGCTCCCGCAGGCAGGCCTTTGTTCGTGGGGTGAAGAATGCCGTTGGGCCGGTAGCCGAAGTCAATGCGCAGCGGGTCGCCGGGTCGCGTGTAATCCGAGGCCGCGATGCGTTTGCGCAGCAGGTCCCACACCCCGGCATGCTCAAATTCCGCGCGCATGCGCGCCTGGATGGCGGCGCGCCCGCTCAGCCGCGGCAGCCGTTCGCGGGGCGGCGGGTCCACGTACAGGCGCATGAGTTCCTCCACGCCCGCCGGCAGGCTCTCGGCCAGATAAGCCTTGGCTTCGGTCATCTGCACGCTCAGGCTGAGCGACTCGTTGAGGATGCGCATGAACTTGCCGTCCGGCTCCTCGCGCAACTGCTGGCGCAACTCGCTCTCCATGGACTCCAGCAGCGCCGTGTCCGCCTCCGGGTCGAGGCAGCGCACCCGGCGCCAGTCCCGGGTGAAGCGGACATCGAGCTGCGCGTGCTGGCCGGGTGCGGCGGACTCGCGCAGAATAACCCCGATGTGCACATAATCGTTCCGCACCGCGTCCGGCACATAGCGGATTAGGCGGAACTCGTAGGGGCGTCGCTGGGGGCTGCTGGTCATGGCTCGTTCTCAGTGCTCAGTTCTCAGTGCTCAGTTCACGGTTGTCAGTTCTCAGTGCTCAGTTCACGGTTGTCAGTTCACGGTTGTCAGTTCACAGTGGCAAGAGATAGGGAATGAGAAACCGTCCAGCCGAAGTCCCATTCCCCATTCCGTGGTTCTTAGTTCCTCTCAATTCACTCTCCCCACGATGCTAGCGCTCCAAGGGAATGGCTTCCAGTCCACCGGGCGATTTTCTTTCCCCACCCCTGTCCAATTGGGAAAGGGATTCCGATCCGACCTGCCGAAGGCCTCGATCAGCTCCCGAATGCGGCTGCGCCGCGCGATGAGCTTCTCCACCAGGGCTTCCATTTCGCTCAGGTCACCGCCGTACCACTCCGGTGGAACCTCGCCGGCCGCGGCCCAGATGGTCTCCGCCGGCAAGGTCTCCAGGCGCGTCAGCCAGGGCTCAAATGACTCCCAGCCGGTGATCCCGCGGTACACATCGTTGCGATAGTAGACCCCGCGCAGCGGCGCATCCGCGAACTGCCACTCCCCGGCGTGAAAGCAGAAGCCGAAGTCGATGAAGACCGCCTTGTAGCGCCGCTCCCGCTGCCGCCGCGTAAACACCGCCTGACGCCCGTTGGCGTTGCCGGTCCACTTGTCCAGCGCCAGAATGCCGGCAAACTCGGTCAGGTTTTTCACCTCGGCCAACTGCTCCTCGGGCAGATAGTCCACCACCTGCCCCGGCATCAGGCCGCCCGCAAAGCGCGAGCCAAACTGCAATCCTGGCTTGCACCGTTCGCGCGTGCGCCCCAGGTCAATCTCCAGCTCTGGAGTGTTCTCCACCAGCCAGGGCGTCACCTCCACCAGATCCACCTCCGGCGCGGTCAATCCTGCCGCCAGGGCCAGCCGCGTGGCCAGCAGTTCATTGGCCAGCACGCGCAGGTGCTGCGGGTTGTTCTGGAACTTCACGACGTAGATGTGACCATCCGCGCCCAGCATCAGATGCCCCTGTGCGCCGCCCCGCATCCGCCGGATCTGCTGCACCGCCAGAACCGCCAACCTGTGCCCCCGCCGCTCTCCGGATTCTTGTTGGCAATTGTAAAGCAGTTCACAGTGTCCAGAAATCAGTGGTCAAATCAATCAATCACCGCCCCCGCTCTATGCGCGTTGGAATGGAGTCTCGCTGGCCGCAGTGCTGAACATCATTTTCGGCGACCAGATCTGGCAGGTTCTGCGTAAAGTGGATCAGGCAGGCCGTATTCCATAAACATCCCAAGACACTGCACACTAACGGATGCAACGAGGGCCTGCTCCCTGCTTCTAAGCATCGAACCCTTTTCTCCCCAGCAGCTCCGCGCGCACGGCCAGCGCGATGGCCATGGCGATTACGCGGTCGTCGTGGGTGCCGGCCCGCGCACCGGTGCCGCCGTTCTCCAGCCGCACAAAGCTGCGGCACTCGCCCAGCAAGCGCCGGCTGACGAAGCATTCCGGGTGCGTCACCAGCGCGGCGTCGAGTTGCCCAATCATGTCCGGGCGTGTGCGCACGTTGGTGAGCCAGCCCGGCTGCCCGCCCTGCTGGTAGATGCGCTCGTAGCGACAGGCCGTCTCCGCCAGCGCCAAAATGCCGGTGCCGTGGTTGTTACGTTCCACCACCAGCCAGGCGTTGTTATACTCCGTGGCCAGCTTCGTGATAAATTTCGCCAGTTCCAGCCCGCCCATGTGCCCGGCGAACTCCGCGCACTGCAGGCCGGAATCCAGATCGAGCACCTGCGCGGCGGAGTAGTCCCCGTTGACCCCGCCTCCGGCAGGATCGACGGCCACCACATAGCGCTTGCCGCGCACCGGCGTAAGCCACTGCTCCAGATCGCCGTTGCGGCTGCGCACGGCGGGTTCTGAGACTTCCTGCAGGCGCGCCTCGATGGCCGCCAGCTCGAATACCGACTCGCCGCTGACGCGAAAGCAGCTCTCCGCGTCCTCGGCAAACTCCTGTACCGTGAGCCCGCGAAACTCCGCGCTCAGTTTGCGCCGGTAGGCGATCTGTTCCAGGTCAAGGCCGTGCCGCAGCCGCAGCGCCTGTTCCTCCGCGGTCAGGCTCGCCTCATCCACCGCCTGCGCGCGATAGTGCGGCTCCATCCACCAGGGAAAGAAGTGGCGCACGGTACCGGTTTCATCCGCCTTCACCCACTCCTCGTGGAAGCATCCGCCCACACCGTTGGGCGTGGACTCCAGAATCATCTCGGCGGTGGGGGCCAGCGATGCGCGCAGGCCGGCCAGCGTCTCCGCCGCGTTGCCCGGCCAGCGCGCCAGCTCGGAGCAGTGCAGGTTCTGCACGGTCATGCCGCGCCCCGCATTCCGTTCCCCGGCGCTCACCACCCGGTATTGCGAATCAATGCCGGGAAAGGCGAGTTGGCGCACACTGGCGCGCACATGCTTCAGCGGCCCTCTATGCAGCTCCACGGGGAGCCAGTGAAAGAAGCGGTGCACGATGCGGAAAAGCTCCTCGGCTGCCTCGTGCGTGTGCGCCACCTCCAGCGTGAGCGTGCCGGGGCGGGTGATGGTTTTTAGAAAGAAGCGCGCCGCGGCCCATGTGGTCAGGCCCATCTGTCGAGCCTTGAGCACGATGTTTTTGCTGCCTCGGCGCTGCTCATACGCCATCTGCACGGCGTTGGCATTCAGCGGCTCATTCCAGCTTGCGCGCGACCGCACTTTCAGCAGCCGCTCGGCAAGCGCAACGGTCAGCCCTTGTTCTTCTTCCGATTCCGCTGGCCTGTCCAGAATCGCGCCCCAGCGCTTGAGTGTTGCCTCAGTCAGTTCCAGCGTGTGGAGCGCGCTCTCCTCTGTTTCCTCTGTTGCGTTTGGGATATCCGTTTCTTTCGCTGACACAGTTCTCCCTCATCCCTCTTCCGGAGTTTTCGCCGCCGCGGCCAGGGCCACTGTGGCGATCCCATTGCCTATCTGTGCCGGTAGCCACCGCGTCGAGTCGTACGCGCACGGCCCCCATTCAATCGTGCCGCCCGAGGTATCCGTTCCGGACAGCGTGATCGTCGTGGCCGTGTTCGCTGTTTGCTGCCAGAAGGCAGTATGGTCCGGTGTTGTCTGATCTGGACAAGCCCAGCCGTGGCTGGCCGTCCTGCCTCGGGTAATCGTGACAGTCACCGTCCCCGTAGTTCCGCTCAAAAACGATCTCGCACTCGGACCTCCGTGTGCGAAGAGACAGTGCCCCCGGTCGCTGTGATTGTCTGTGTTCCGTAAGCGCCCACGGCAGCCACGTTCACGCCGCCTGATCCCGTCCATTGGCCGTTGAAGTTACCGGAAAACCATGTCAGAGATGCCTGCGGAACACTGGTTCGGGCTGTACCACCGCCCGTAAGAAAGTCGTGGCAATAGTAGTTCAGGTAACTGTTGATCGCGGAGCCTGTCAAAGCCGGATCACTGCTGATCGCCACGCCTGCCATACGCTATTGAGATTGGTTGGCGACGCGTTCACCACAGCCCACCCCAGGCGGAGCGGTGGTGCCCCTGGAGGTCGTAGACCATCGCAGCCTGAGCGTGCATGTGCCTGTGCGGATGTGGTTGTCTCCGTGTAATTCGGCGGCGTCCCTGCGTTACTGAATCACTCGTACTGTGTGTGTTGCGGCGGTGGGCGTCCCACCTGCGGCAAGGGTGGTGCAGACATTCACCGTTGCTGTATTTGCTGCCGTAACAGTGCAGTTTTCCGTGAACGCCCCGCCAATAAATGTTCCCGTACTAGGCTGTGAAAAGCACGCCATCGCAGTAGTCGCGCCTGTGATTGTCGCAGTCCCACTGGCGCAGGTTCCTGCTGTCAAGGCTGAACCGCCGATACTCCCCGTAGTGCCTTTTAGAGCCATTGCGACTGTGCCAGAGGCTACGTCGGGGAAAGTATAAGTGCAGGCGGCGGTTGCGCAGACAGATGTCAGGGTCGCAGGCTGGCCACCAGTCCCGCTGAAGTCCAGGTAATTAAAATTGCTAAAGTCAACAAACGCCGGCCCTGTGGAACCGCTTTTGTTGAAAGTGAGATGGGTGGAGGGGTTTGCCCCTGAGCCAAAAGTTAGACTTTGTGTCACATATCCAGTTGCTGCGGCAGTCCCAGTCCAGTAAGAGCCATCCATATACTGGGTTAAGGAGCTATAGTTTGCGCTGGAAGTTGCCGTTCCCAACGGATTCCATATTGCGGCCCCATATCGGTAAACAGTAAGCTGTAGCTTACCATCAGCCGTAAGAGCTACATCCCCGGCTGAATCCCTACTGAAGCCGCTTAGTCCTCCACTGGTTCCCAGCCCAGTCCATCCCAGAGTTGGGCTGCTGGATGTACCGTTCGACGTAGCTTGGACAGCAGATAGCGAACCGAAATCGGTATTTGTTCCTAAATCGGCATAGCCATTGGTTACATCGGCAGCGTCCGTCTCACCGAAAATGCGCGTGTAGGTGGTGTAGTTCTTGATGCCAGAGAGTAGCCCAGTGAAAGTATTCCCGCTCGTATCGTTATATGCAGCCGTTCCACCTGCAACCGCGTAAATCTGAATCCCCACCCCGCTGTTGGTAGACCCGGAGCCATCAAACTCGTTCCCATTTACCTTATTGTTGCTTACAACCGAACCCGAGGCGTTGGCAGTTACATTAACACCAACGAGAGCTGATCCCGTAGACGGCCAGACGATAGTATTACCAGAGACAAGATTGCCGCTGGCGGGGAGTGTTCCGTTGGAAGGCACCACTAAATTCATACCGTAAGTGGAGAAATTCTTGATAGTATTCCCGGTGATGACCGAGTTCGACAACTGATTCAGCGACATTCCAATAGCCGTGCCCCCGCCGTCAAACTGGTTGCCGCTAACGGTCATCGAGTAGCCACCTACCTCATAACCTCCCGTATTGGTGGTGTAGCCATTGCTCGCAAAGGTGTTCCCGGTTACTGAGGAACCCGCCTCACTCACAGTCGAATATCCGCCGAAGGCACTATTTTCTCCCACGTTACAATCATTGGCCGAAACGGTGTTCTGTTGCGACACGCCGCCCCATCCTCCGAAGGCAACACAAAAAGCCATGTAATTTGCAGTGATGTGATTTCCGATGATCTTGTTGCCTGTGGCTGTGCCGCTCGACTCGGCTTGCCAACCAATGCCGATAACGCCTGACGTTGCATTGTGAATCTGCCCCGCCGACTTACTGGAGGTAGCTACCGTGTTGTTTGAAATAGTGTTCCCGGTAACTCCCGCCTGACCAAAGATTCCGAAGATCCCTGTGTCATAAATGTTGTTACCGGAAATAATTCCGTTGGTCGCGGTATTCAGGTAGACTCCACCGCAATATGTGTACCCTGTGCCATAATCACAAACCCCGTGCATTCCGTGGATCTTGTTGTTGGCAATGAGAAAGTTGCTGGCGCCATTTACCCAGATCAGGTCTCCCGTAGTGGAGTTGGCATCTAACTCGCATCCGGCCAATCCAGAGCCGCTCCCCGTCAGGTAGATGCCCACGCCATTGAAGCCGCGTGTTATCTTCACTCCCTTAGCGCACTGAACAGTAACACCAGCGGGAATGGTCAATGTGGATGTGAGGGTCTGATTGGAGCCGACTGTGATGGTCCCGCTCGTCATGGCGGCGACGGTTGAGACCAGGTTGCTGCCTGCAAGAGTCACCGAAGCGCCAACCGCGACGCTGCCAGCGACCATGATCCCACTTGCGCTGTCTGAACTTACTCCCGGAAGAAGATTGGCAACTGCGGCCGCGGCGGTTTGTGCGCCCGTTCCACCGGCTGCTACGGGGACCGCACTGAGACCGCCGATCGCTGAACCGTTGCTCGTATAGTACGCAATTTGACCGGAGCTTGCGGAGTTCACGGTGCCACTGCCACTGCCACCGGACCCGCACGCCGCGCCCGTGTTTGAGATGTAGCCGGAGTTGTCGATCTGCAGACAGTTGTCGCCACTGGCGGCGGCCAGGCCGGGCAGCTTGATGCTGGTTGGACCCTGGAAAGCCGCAGCCAGGCTGGTGCTGGAGCCGGAGTAGATGTCTGTCTCCGCGCCTGCGCCAGTTTCATAGTTGAGGCGAATATGCCCGCCGGCATTGCTGGCGTTGATATAGGTGTCGCCGCTGTTGTTGCTCTGGTAGGCCTTGAAGCTGTCAAGCCCGCCCGTGGCAGAGTTCAGCGCCCAGTTGTTGCTGCCGTCCTTGACCATGTACCACTGGCTCGCGCCGGTGTAGTCCTTGTACGTGAAGGCCTCTTTTTGTGGAGCGGTGGCGCCGGCCCACAGAAAGGCGTCGATCTCCGCGTCGGCCTGATTGCGCACGGTCGTGGAGCTATTAAAGGTGGATCCGCCGCTTACCTGCAAGGTGCCGTTGAACTGCGCATTGCCCGTGTTGTCTATAGTGGCCACGGTGGTTTCGCTGGGCCCGCCCGACCCGATGACCACGCCTCCGGTGCCTGCGTTGTTCGAGCCGTTCAGCACCACCGCGCCACTCCCCGCGGCATTGATGACCGTCTGATTGTTCGTGCTGGACTGGCCGTGGTTGTACTGGCCGATCGAGAGCCGGTAGACGTTGTTCAACTCGTCGAGAACCTGATAGAACTGCTCGCCCTCTGATGCGTCGCTGAGGCCTGTCGTCCAGCGATAGCCGTAATCGGTCTGGTAGCGGTTTTGCAGGCCGCGCTCAGCGCCCGTGCCAATGCCCAGGCGATAGTGGTTGGTCACCGTCGCGTCCTGCTGGCTGCTGTACCAGTCGCCATTC
>Ga0307377_10005387_pt1 | contig 13738 bp, 24 predicted proteins | sample TR3MG_FD_202535 | JGI IMG/M metagenome (GOLD analysis project Ga0307377, IMG submission 202535) | Soil microbial communities from Risofladan, Vaasa, Finland - TR-3 | ecosystem: Environmental > Terrestrial > Soil > Coastal area > Acid sulfate soil | place: Finland: Risofladan, Vaasa | collected... | reverse complement strand
CCGATTGATCAATTATTGATAAGCTATTAACTTCTGACATTTCAATATTCCCCCTTAAATTTATTATTTTCCTTTTGCCATAAATACTTCTCGTAAGAGGTTGGCTTAAACAAGTTTGCATTCTTGACCATACCTCTTAACTTCAGCCTTTCATATTCTTCCTCTACGCTGTTACCGTTCATTTGCGCCCGGTACTTGGCAACGTGCTTTAGTGTCATTTAGCTCCTCCTCCTCTATCTCTTTTTGTATTTTTTTCTCTTTGTTCGCTTCAGTGATTAAGTTTTCTTGCTCATACGTTAATTCTTTCATTAGATTTTCCCCTTAATTTAAATCTAAACCCTCTACCCAATCTTTTAATTCTTGATATTCTCCAGGACTTTTTATCATGTCAGCCATATATAAAGCACAAATATAGCCCTGATAGAAGTTAAAACTACGACTATAATTAGCGTCTATTCTTTCTTGTATATCTCTTTTGATTTTTTCTACACTCATTATCATTTTTCATTTTCCCCCTTACTTAATATTTTCTTAAAGAGAACTTACCCATACCATAAACGTATAGCGTACAGTTCAACTATCTTGTACCAGAGCCACAGGATAGTTCCGACACATACGCCTGCGGTTAGCCATCCTAACCAATTTACCGTTCGTTCTGCCTTCTTTAACGAGATTCTTGATACTTTGATCCGTTCATCGCCCACTTTTAGTTTCATGATTCACCTCCTTTACTTATTATTTATCCTCAATATAAATAGTAACTTTAGCCCCAGCATATCCTGTATCAGTTACAAATCCTCTTCTCTTAAGCAAGTCCATATCCGATTTATCTAAAGTTATATCTATACCATCTTTTGAACCTACAATGAGTCCGTCATATTCACGAGAATCTTTTCTTACTTTTAGTTTCATTTTTCACCTCCTTTATATTTAATATCTTGTCTCTATTTTCCTTATTACATAAACATTCAAAAGTTTCATGATCTTTAAATGTTAGATAATATCCTATTCCTCCTCTAAAACCAAAAAGCCTAGTACCTGTATCTATTGGAGTCCAACCTTTCCATTCTATTAATTTAATGAATATTCTTTGTGATAACATTTCAACCTCCTTTTTATTTGCCTGCCCCGTGGATGGTGTTCCCATCTTTGCCGTCGCCCCCTTCCAGCAATCTCCGTCTTTACCTTATTGGCTTATCTACCACGTTCAGTAGGCTTCATATAACCGCCTTTAAGTCCTCTGCTTGCACAGCGTCGTCACGCCACAGGGCAGGCATGATTTTATTTACACCACTCAATAGTTGGCTTGTAATTAAAATAGTGATACTTACCATCAGGGCATAACTTTCTCCAACCACATAATGGAACAGTTTTATTTTCTGTTTTTAAATAACCCTGTATATCCTTTTGATTTTCAAGACACCATTTATTGTTACAATATTTTATTTTATAAGTAGTCTTTTGCAGTACAAGAAGTTTACCTAGTTCTTTTCCCAACACATCAAGTTTTTTACGTAACTCTTTATTTGCTATATCTTTCATTAACTTTCCCTCCTTAAACTTAAAATAAAAAAAGCCTTAAAAATCTCTCGATTCTCAAAGCTTTCTTACTTAACTATTCTATTCTGTTTTAGTTTACCTTATGGTTACCTATAGGTTACCACATAGGATATATTATGGGACGTTGTAAAAAGACTAAAAAAAACGAAAGCCTTGAAAATCCCCACTTATTCTATTGTAGTTAATATGGGAATTTTAGCAATTTTTTCATTATGTCCTCCCGGTATTATTGATGTTCGCTTATAACCTTATCAATCTTTTCTATAATGCTTTTATTATTTGGAACGGCAATCCCCCTGATCCAGCGATTCCAGGTTGAAGTTCCGATCCCCAACTTATAACACATATCAACAGCCCTGTAGTTATTCTTTATGGCAATTTCTATTAGTTTTTGTATCTTATAATTTTTAATCATACCTAATTATACCACTTGGCATTTGTTTGTCAAGCATTATTTTCAATATTTTTAAATTATTTTTTATAAGGCATTTTTCTCTTTAATCTGTGGGGGTTCGAGCAGTCTATTAATATGTTCTTCCCTCATTAAAACCTTTTTATGCGTTTTCTCCAGAAGCGTATTCTGTTCGTTCAGGAAATTCAAAAGATGCTCATAATTGCTTCTAATTAATTTTTCACTGTGTTTTTGAATAATATACCCTTCTTTGTGGATTTTTGTTAGGCCTACGTCAACCATATTATTTAATCGGGTTACGGTTACATCACACTCCCGGTAGAAGAATTTTATCACCGAATAAACGTGCATTATATCTTTTCTTTCTATTGAAGACATATTATATACCCCCTCGAAATATTCCTTAAATAATATATACTATATGAAGGGTCAAAAATCCTTCTTTTTGGGGAAAATAAATTAAAATAATTTTAATCCTGTCAAAACTACACGCTGAAAGCCTTATAAATAGCCAATATCAATTTTTAGGGGTCTACAACTGTCGTAGTGGCAAATTGTGCCTTTTGCTTACGAATGTACGTATTTATAGCAAGATTAACGAACATTTATACCAAATAGGGGGCATTATATACCCCCACAGGGTATATAACAAAAAGAGCCAGCTTTTACACTGACTCTTCTTGCGGAGGAAAAAATGAAACCGGATTTAACCCTCCGGCCGGGTTTGGGGGGATCATCTATTATCTTCTATAATCCATTTCGGTTCAGGAAATTTCTCCTTCATTAAATCTTCAATAGACTTCTTGTTTTTCATAAATCTATCAATTTCATCTAACATCTGCTTTCCTATTTCCTCCCCTTTTAATTGTTGCTCTTTATACCATAATCTTTCTTCAATCTCTTTTTGGTATTTTATATCCAACTCCATCTCTTTGAATTTATACAAGGCAAATAACCCTAATATATAACCTAAAGCGTACATATAATTAGGGTTAACCTTTTCTATCCGTTTTTTGGTACGTAGGATTTAACAGAATCTAATACAATTTTAAGTAATTCGTTATCAATTTTATTTGGTGAAGCGATTACTGCATTGTTAGCCGAGTCTAAAAGAGAATGAACTCCCTTTTGGCCTAAAACAGCCAATGCCCTGATGACTATTAATATCATGTCTTCCATTTTTTATCACCTCCTTTTTATTTATTTTTACCTTCTTCCCAATCTTTTGGCTCAGGACAAATATTGTCAACACACGTGGTAACTTGAGTTATTTCCTTTTTGGAAATATCACTTACCCAACCGCCAACCAAAAAGCCAACCGCCAGGAAGACCAAAAATATAATTATTCGCAAAAAAAGTATCAAATCCATTTGAAGCACCTCTTCATGTATCGTGTATATTATCGTGTATCTAATTGTGAACCTAATCGCCAACTATCCGGAAATTCCGGATAACCTGGAATAGTCATGACTTTTCTCGGATGTAGTCAAAATAGACTAACCGTGTAGTCAATATCGCCTGTCACCCTGTATATTGTACATTGATAGTTAAATATTCAGCATACGGTAAAATTGCGTTATTGTACCGAATAATAGTATAAATACTCGATAGTTTCGTTACTGTAACAATTCTCGATAATGCTATAAATAGCACTTTCAGCGTTTGCTGAAACGTCTAATATAATAGCCAATCGGCTAATCAAAATACGCCAAAAACCTTTCCCTATATTCTTTCCCGCTATCGGTATATTTATCAACTGTCAACAAATCTTCGTATATATCTAAAAAGGCTTCCTTCAAATCCTCAACTGCTTCTTCTTCGGTATTACCTTCACCGAATAGTTCCAGGTCATCATTTTCAGCTATATATTGTTTAGTAATTGTTACCTCTAATGGCTTCTTTAATTTCTTGTCATTTATTTCATTTATAAACATCACTAATCTCCTTTATAATTTGTCATTTCTAATTCGATATTTTTTTTACTTGCCTCTTTTGTGAGACAACCGATACATCTTAACCCACTACCATTTTTTATACCTGTTATCTTTCCCCATAATTTGTCGGAAACTCCATAGACATAATCATAATGTTTACCACAAATCTGACATTTTTCGCCTGTCGTTTGGTCATCTATTTCTAATAATATTTCATCAACAAATTTATCTAATTCGGTTAAAGGAAATAATATTTGACATTGACCATTAGGTCTTTTCACAATCCATTTTTTGAATAATCGGGTAATTCTCATTGTTATTGTTTTTTCTTTCATTTAATCTCCTTCGTAATATAATAGACGTCCCAGCAACTCCAATTCGGCATCGTTCTTTTCCGCAGGTGTGCCATTCTCTAATGCTTCACAAAGCTCTTCATATTCCTTATTAAACTTTTCTCTAAATGTTTTCTTTTCCATTAACTTATCCATATATGTCATCTTGCCCTCACTAACTGACCGGTAATTCCAGTTAGTTACATTTTGTCACCTACTTGTGCAATATATGCAATAGTTGGACACACTCCAATTATCGCCTCTCTTATCTCCTCATTCGGCACATCTTCTATCTTCCAGCCCCGCCTGAGCTTTTCCAGCCAGATATCGAGAATATATATTTCCATTAGCTAACCGTCCTGTGGTCTAATGAAATAAATTTCTAAATGAAATCCATATTACCCAGTAAATTAAAGATATACCAAAAACCCAGATAATAAATTTTTCAAATTTACTCATAATAACCTCCTGTCCTTATAATCATCATTTCACGTATGATACACTTATGTCATAAATGTGAAAATTGGCTATAGGTGTCTACACTTATATTATTTTGTATGCCTATTCCTTCATAATTCTTTGCAAGTGTATAGGTTCATTCCAGAGTGAACATTACCTACGGCGTGAACATTGTTTGCCGTGTCTTTGTAATATGTGTAATAAGTTGTCTTATTAGGTTTGCAATATGTGGGGGTAAGTTGGTACATTGGGAATGCAATATTATACTTACGAGTATATTAGTGTCCTGTCGGGACACTTGGTGCATTATAAATGTAATTCCACGCACTGCGTGGAGTATTCAACACTTCCAATATACCTTTACAAAGGATTATCAGGAATTATTTTTACGGCCAGAGTACGGCCAGAGTTGCGGCCAGAGTTGACTAATGCGGCTTTTTCGGTGGAGGCGTCGGGAATCGAACCCGAGTAGGGTGCCGGTAAACCATAGTTTCAGGTCCAGGACTTACCCCTCGATAACCTTTCGCCCCCATATTAAATCGAAGCGTGAATATCCTTCCCCTTCACTGGCTCTCCATTCAATCTTATCCTTACCGCCCCGGTTGCCGGTCTTTCGTACATTCCCTTAATTGAATAGTCGGCATAGCCCATGAAGCTCCCGGTCAGACAATACGCCTGCTGTATCCCGGTTAAACTCTTTCCTCTGATATCCGGTATAATATATTTTTCCTTCGTTACGCCCTTGAGATGGACATGCGCCCCACAATAAATGTCTGCCATGACCATTAGTTGAAGTTTCTTCACCCGGTTAAACTTGCCTCCGATAGTAGCCCCGCCACCTATTAAGTGGTGTAGATACGCCGTATATACATAGGGTCGCCGTTTATCATTCTTAAAGTCTTTATTATTTCCTACACTTAAATATAAATAAGCACACCAGTTGGGGAAGTAGTCTATCCCCAACCGATAACACAAATCAGAAAGCGGACTATCGCCAATAGTTTTAAGTATGCGTTCCTCATGGTTGCCGTCTATCGCCCCTAATATCTTATCTTTTATGGGAGCAAGTTCTGCTGTAAGAAATTCTTTAGCGGTCTTTAGGTTGTATTCCTGCTCATAAACGCTACCCAGACTTGTCTTTGTTACAGCGTCAAACAGATCGCCCATCAAAAACGTGTAGGCATAGGGCTTATCTTTTATGTACTGAACCATGCTCCTGAATTTCTTTGTGGCATACTTGCCCTCTTCTGTACTGCCGCCTAAAGCAGACGGGTTTCCCACGTGAAAATCCGAAATCGGTATCAAATAGACGTGGTCAAAGTCGGGGTTAAATATAATTGACTTTGTTTTTATCAAATATTTCCTCCTTAATTATCAAATTCAAAATATTTTTCTATGCTATCATTCTCCTCATTCTCAAATTCTTCCTTATCAATCTCTAATCTATTCTCACAAAAAGGACACATAGATACGTACTTGCCCTCACAAAAATTAAACGATATAACCCAGCCACAAACAGGACACTCGTAATAATGTTCACTGGTCTCTAACATCCAGTATCGCCTCTTCTAAAGTCTTAAAATACTTATACTTGCCATTAATATCTCTAACCCAACTTGCACTCGGATAGGGCAGAACTGTATCAACATGCACAAAGTGGCTAAAGGGATATAAGCCTATACGGGCAAAGCCAATCGCTTTTGCCTGTTTAGCCAGACTGATGATATCCATATTTTTAATGTGTATATCTACCGCCTTGCCTGCCATGTGCGGTGAGTCTACATAACCACCTATTCGCTTGTTATATCTCTTACAGCGTATTCCGCCACCGATAGAAATATAAATTGGTTTACCGATTTTATCTCTTAATAACTGTAATAGATAAATTAACTTTTGGTTTATTGGACTGTTCTTTTCACAACAAGGGCAGGCAAATTCAGAAAAGCGAAAGTTCTTACTTATAAATAAACTCATGGTCTCTTCTCAAAAAACCCTATTATTTTTTCAGATAAATTATCCATCGAATTGCTTACTTTATCCATCGCCCTCTCTACTTTTTCACTTGATTCCGAATCTTTTTTAGTAATTTTTGTATTCTCTTCTAAAGCGTGCGTTAAGTGATTACCGATGGTATCATCTAATTTATCTATCTTCTTACCAAAACTATATAGAAGATATATACATAAGAAAGCAGGAAAGCCCCAGTTTGCTGCGATTTTTAATACTTCTAACATGACATCATCTCCTTTTACGTCACCCATATCGGAGCAGTTGCCCCAGCGTTCATTTTTAGATATTGATTTGCTGTTCCTTTGGCAAGCCTTACCCAGTTCGTTCCATCAAAATATTGAATATCACCAGCTGCTTGGTTTAAAACAGTTAAATTTGGCATGGCTGTCCAAGTTCCTGGTGTTCCTGCTGTGGTGCATACCCATCCAGGCGAAGTAGTGGAAGTTGTATTTGTTTTTCTACAGATATCGCCCACTCTCCAAGTCCCATCAGTTGGTGCAGCAGTTCCGAAGGTAGTGTTATTATTTCCTTCTCTGGTAAACATTTTAGGAGAACCAACCGTTGCCCCTGATACATTCGGTAAGAGCTGGCAATTTGTCACTTCAACCCAAGCAGTTAACTCATCATTATAGATTCCATAATCTTGTTTACTTTCTTCGTCAAAAAATTGGCAGTTAATTAGTCTAATCCCATCAGAAGCATCTGTAAGCGTAATACCACTGTAGCCATTATTTTTAGCTCTTACATTATTGAGAGTTATATTACTTGAATGACCAATTCTTATACCATATTCGTAATTATTGTTGGCACTTACATTACTAAGAGTTATATTATCGGAATATGAAATAGCTATGCCATGAGCATCGGCATTCTCGTTAAAGCTAAACTCACTATTGCTAACGCTAAGATTTGTCGAATACTGTATACTTAATCCAGCAAGAAAATTATCCCATGCGTGGCAATTAGAGACTATTCCACCTACCATAGCGTAAAAAATTATACCTTCTTCACCGTTGTCCCAACTATGAATATTGTCGTACACATTGTCGCAATCCGTAAGCCAAGGTCCTTCATCGTTTCCATCATCAAAGCCTTGATGTGTATGACCCCAAATATAGATATATTGGAAGATATTATGTTTTCCCCCTTCCTCAACTTGATGAGCAGCGTGTAATCCCAGCCAACTATTGTCGTGTAGATAAAGATTTCTAAATGTCGTATAATCACAGTCAGCAAATTCTATACCTGCATATCCAGCGTTTTTTACCTCTATATCTTCTATTGTTATATAACTGCCATTTATAATCTTAATGGCATATCTGTCTGCCTCTATCGCTTGAGAATCTGCATCTAATGTAAACCCTTTGAGTGTCGCATAATCGTCATAGACTATCATAGCTGCGGAATGATCCATACTTGTTACAATGAAGGTCTTCCCTATTCCTTCACCGATAATATTCACCGTTTTATACCGTATTGTCAGTGTACTTGCTAAGGTATAATATCCTGCCCTTAAATATATCGTTCCGCCAGCAGGACAGGCAGTGTAGGCAGAGTTAAGGCAATTATTAGCCCAGGGGTCGCCACTCGTGCCTGTACCTGTGGCATACGCCTGCGGGAATACAGGCATTTGTGAATCTACCACATCTAAGGCAGCATGAAAATATCCCATTTCCGTTTCCCCCGAAGCTCCATAGGCTGGTTTATAAAAATACTTTTTTGTAGTTTGAGTTCCCATTATTTATCATCTCCTTTCTTTAAAAATAAAATTAAAAATAATTTTCTCATATAATCGTCTCCTTAATTTATATCGAATAAAATCCAGAACCAACCAAGAACTGACCCTCCCCAGCAAGGTCAACTGCTACGAGTTGAGTTAATGTGTTCTGGCGACGTAATGTTATCTCGGTTGTATATATGTTACCCATTGGGATATATGCTATATTACTAACACCGAAAGCAATGCCCCCTTGATTTGCAGCAGTAAACGGTAGTCCTGTTATAGTCACAGCATTACTTGTTGTTCCACCAACTGCGGTAGTAGCAAGAATAAATGTAATAAAAACTATCTTTCCGATTTTAACATATGTACCATTCTGATTGCTGTAAGTAAATGTCGCTCCTGTAGATGTATATGCAGGTGTCCACGTTCCTTCTTCATAAAGAGCGAATTTTCCAGTTCCAACTTCATCACTTATTACTCCTGCTAATTCAGCAGAAGTGGTTGGGGCAAAGACAGATAATTTATCAGCCTTTTTAGCAAAGCTTGCTTCAAAAGTTGCATCTAAATCTGTATCAGTATTTTGGGTATGTCTTACATCTTTGTTTGCTTTTATTTCTGCATCTGCCACATCTAAGGCGTCATTAAAACTATTTGCCTCAGTTAAACCTTTAGCTCCGTATGCTAATTTATAAAAAAATTCATTGAGAGTTTTTATTCCCATTTTTAACACCTCGTTATTTTTCTTCTTCAGTCCACGTTATTGTTACTTTTTCTTCTTCTGTCCAGTAATTGTCGTTTAGAAAGCCATATACAAGCCAACCCCTTCCAAGCCAGCCAAAATCCATTTTTTCTTCTTCTGTCCAAGTAGTCGTTGGTTTCTCTTCTTCTGTCCAAGTAGCTTCTGGTTTAATCTCCTCTGTCCAAGAAACATCGCTTTTGGTTTCTTCTATCCAATTACAATAAAAAGTAAAGTCTGCTTCTCCCGAAAAGATTAGTGTTCCGCTTCCAACAGAAATAAAGTTATATTTTTCAACTACTGCACTTCCGGAGTAAATAAATTCTCCGCTTCCCGAATATAAGTAATTACGTGTATAAGTTTTAGCGGCACTACCCGAATAAGTGAAACTTCCGGTTGATACATAATGAAATTCATTAGGTGGAATTGGGATATCCCAACTACATCGTCCAGCACCCGAATAGGCAAGCGTTCCACTACCTGTGTAAGCAAATTCTAAAACATAAGTGGCTACACCGCTAAAGTTATAAGTCCCGCTTGCTACATAAGAGAATCCAGTAGAGTAAAGTCCTATACCACTAAATCTAAGAGTCCCACTTGCTACACATGAATAATTAAAAGTATAAGATTGAACTGCTGTTCCCGAGTATATAAATGAACCATCTGCCACATAAATAAATTCTTTAGTATGTTCTTGTATTGCAGTCCCAGAGTATATAAATGAGCCAGTTGCTGTATAGACCCAGTCTTGAACACAGTAGGCTTCACCCGAAAAAAGGAAACTTCCGCTTGCTGTATAGACAAAGCCTTGGACATAGAGTCCTATTCCACTATAATTAAAAGTTCCTGTCCCTGTATGTAAATAATTCTTTGTATGAGATTGTGTGGCTGTTCCTGAATAAGCGAAACTACCCTCACCTGCATATACAAAGTCGCTTGTTACTGTTGACCCTAAGCCACGAAGACTTAATCCCGCAGTAACTGTATTTGATAAGAAAGTGGTATTTGTGCAAGGAATTTGGTCAGGATAAAAATACCAATTTCCAATGCCCCCAGTTTTCGTGTAATCTAAAGTACCAGCAGTATAATATATCCCAATATAATCCCCCACCACAACATCAAAGTCAACGACGAAGGTTTGTTTTGACCCTGCTAATACAACCCCTGCACCATTCCCATTATTGACAGTCGCATAACTACGAGTGGTAAACTTATTAGGAAAACCAATTGGGTCAGGTCGATAAAAAATGGCAACTTCACAACCCGCCATCTGTGCTCCAGCCCAAATTTCTACCGAAGTTATTTTACCAGTATATAAAGCAGGATTATACCTATTTATGAAAGTATTGTTATAAGTCACATCTCCATTCCTATCCTCAGCCGTATTGCCTATATCAATGACAGTTAAATTTAATCTATCTACTTTTTTCAAATTCTCTATTTTTTTATCAAAGAGCGTAAAATCAATTTTATGTTTTAATCCACAATGAGGACAAATTAATATATTATCTTCATAGAGATTACCTTTTATTTCATAACCTTTGCCACAAGAACAACACTTTATTAAAGATGTATCTATTGGTGTGCCTATATTAATTATTCCCATTGTTTACTCACTTTACCTCAAGGGGTTACTCTTATTAGATAGCCCCTTTTATCCTTTTCTCATTCTCCAATCAAATTTATTGTGATTTTCTCTGTTCCTCCACCGTCGGGCAAAGTATGGGGAGCGTCGGAAAATCTCTCTGCCCACAGTAACCCTGTTTCCGCTTCGTCAGTTATATAATAACCATAATGAGAACCTGCACCGGTCAGAGTAAAAGTTTTCTGCGGTTGTTCTGCTGTGGTAACATCCAAATCTTCTGTTACTCCTTCAACTGTTGCAATCGTCCAACCCGCCTTCGCTAAGGCTATTGCGGAATACCCTGCAGTATTTGCTTCAGTAAAATCTCCAACAACACTTCTTTCAATTGGTGTATAATCATTCTTGAATAGTTTTAATAAAACTGTATCTCCTGGTGCAATCTTATTTAATGAGTAACTTAAAAGTAGGACTTCGCCTACATTTGGTACTAATAATCCAGGCATTTTTTTCACCTCCTTTCATTCTATTTATTTGACATTTTAATTAAAAAGGTGTATATATTAGCTAAACGAGGTAGGCGAGCTGAGTTTATCTTTTCACGAGGTCGTCATTACCTTGTGACACGTTCCTTTGGCTTAGTTCGCCTATCATTATTGGGGCAACCGAGCCAGGTTCTTTTTTCCGATTCATGTCCTTTTGCCTGGCTCGAATTGCCTATTAGTGTGGTAGGTAGGGCAGGTATCAAGTTCTGGTACTAAGCCATGTGCCAGGACCACGTTCTTTACCTGCTCTATCTTCCAAGGGGGGGGTAAATTATGAAGATTAAATATTCTCTTATAATCACATTTTTAGTATTGGCTATTCTTCTATCAGGTTGTAGTGGGATAGTAACTCCCGCTACTGATGAGGCAAAAATAAAGAGTGTTATAAACGAATATGCTTTAGCTATTAATGATCAGAATTGGAGCAAGGCTAAAAGTTATTGTGTTTATGGCTCGGATGTATATTATGCTACCTATGTATTTGAAGATGGGGTTAATACTTTATATCAAGCCGGTTTCACTAATGTAACTATATTAATTGCTATAACTGTTTCTAATGTAACTGTAAACGGTAATTATGCAAGTGCCTATGTTAGTGGTAATGTTCTTATAGGTGGTGCTGCCTATTATAATTACTATTCTGAAACTGAAAGCATTTCGAAATATTATTATTTACAGAAAGTTGGCAATAACTGGAAGTTATATTAAACCGAGGTCTATTGTGGAGGTAATATATTTAGTAGGTAATGTGTTATGAAAAATTATAATAAAAAATCTTCTAATCCTTTATTAAATCTATTACTCTGGTTATTTATAATATCTATTCCAATTTGGTTAATTGTAGTTGAGGCAGAAGAAAGTGATTTAATATTTTATATAGGGTTTGTAATAATAATGGTAATTGTTTCAATCTATCAAGTAAAAAAGTAAATTCTAAAACTTGATTTTTATCGGGGATATCTTATTAATCTTAATTTTACTTATTTTTGGTATAGTTATTTTAGATATAGAGGGTTTACCTATTACGGTTGGTTCTACTTTCTTTTTCTCTTCTGTTTTCCCATAAAATAATATTTCTTCTAAATCTTTTTCACCATTCCAAACTGCTAAAAAATCTCTCCAGGCAAGTGAACCAGGGATAAAAGCCTTCCAGGCATAATATATTTGATTTAAAGCCCTTTTCTTTTGCCAGTCGCTATCAGCAATCGTATAATTGTAAAAACCCAAACCTAATTGTCCGGCAGGGGATAAATAACCAGGCAATACGCCTAACATAAAACTTTTTTTGTATCCTAAAGCAGTTAATATTGCTCCACCTATTATAAGGTATTTTGCAAAATTAACTCTTCTTGACCAGGGTAATGTTGGCCCATCTTCACCGGACCAAGAAGGTCGCCCTTTTGAAAATCTATCTTTTGCTTCATTCAAAAATTTCGTTCCATAATTCATCCACCAACTTTGTAATCGTGTTAATGGTATAAATGTCTTATATCTGAATATCCCAGGCATGCCCATAGGGATATATTGATATTGTGTACAGCTTGAACCAAACTCCATTTCCTTTAATAATTTCTCTTTTTCACTGGGATATAAAAATCCTTTTGATGTATCTTTAGTTCTCTGTGGATCAGCCCAACCATATTTCTTGAATTTAGGATTTTTGATTAATTCTAATATATTCCAGTAAGCCGCTTTCATCCCCTGTTTAGCATTATTGACTGCCACTATCCCATAAGGTTGTAACCATATCTTCTCTAATTTACCCATTAAGTCAGCAGGCAATTCTTCAAAACCTGTATAAGATTTCATGAATAAACTTTCACTTAATAAGCCTTTTAAGTTCTTATCTACTGAAGCAGGCAATAATGATTTTAAGGTTGCTTGTACCCCATATAAGGCTAAATTCTGCACCTGCTGAAAGGCATTTCTTATTATCTGTCGTGGTACCCAACCCATTGTGCCTGATATAATCATTCTTCCCGATAATGAGAATAAATGAGTTATAGGTGTCCTTCCTACGGCTCTACCAAAAGGTGCTAATACTTTATCAAATATACCTTTCAGACCGCTTTTAGTAACTATCCTATTTAAACTTGCATCTGTCTCTGTTTCCTGACCCTTTAAGACTTGGTTAATATAATCTATCAACCATTTTTTAGTAGAAGCAGGCATAACTTGAGTCTGGTCATAAGCCGCCTGCTCTCTCGGTGTAAGATTCTTATATTCTGGTAAATCTTTGGAAATAGCATTTAACTGCTCATTTAAAAACTTTGCAGGCTCTGCCAGATGTATTTCTTTCAATCCATTCCATAGCATTGCTTTGGTAACTGCTCTTATATCTTTACTCCATAAGTCAATTAAATCATCGGAAAGTTTCCGGTGAAATTCCATCGGATTAAATATCTTCTTGCCTACTATCTTTTCAGACCAATATTTAATGCCTTG
>Ga0307377_10005386_pt1 | contig 13739 bp, 10 predicted proteins | sample TR3MG_FD_202535 | JGI IMG/M metagenome (GOLD analysis project Ga0307377, IMG submission 202535) | Soil microbial communities from Risofladan, Vaasa, Finland - TR-3 | ecosystem: Environmental > Terrestrial > Soil > Coastal area > Acid sulfate soil | place: Finland: Risofladan, Vaasa | collected... | reverse complement strand
AATGCTTAACAGAGGAAATGCGATCGTTGCGATGCAGCGCTCTAGCCAACGGCGCTGCATCCTCTCTGTAATTTCATTTGCTTGCGCAAATCGCAGAATTAGGAGTTTTGTTCTTACTGATTCCTCTTCACCTGATTCCGTCTTTCCACCGGATATGGCACCATTCCATGAGAAATGGATCGTGTGGACAGTGACCTGCTGGCACGCGTATCGACAGCAACAGGCTTCCTCAAATTACGGAGAAGATCATCTCTCGAGGCGACCCCGATCGCAGGGCAAAGGCTGCTGAACAGAGTCTATAAACTTTGATCATTCCTGAATTTTTGCGCCTTCTGCAATCACATTCTCTTGAGCCCTCGTGAGGCCATAGTGCTGATCGTCTCAATCGCCTTCATCGCGCGAAAAATAATTACTCTGAACCCCTACCCCGCATCTGGCCGGCTTCCTTTTCCCGTCACGCACGACGGTTCGATTTGTTGAGTTTCATTCGGCCTCCTCTCCATGCAATGAGTCCGCCGCAACCTTGAGATTGCCTTCATGAAAAACTCCTTTGAGTCTTGCCGGTCAGCGCATTCTTGTTCGAGACATACAGTTATGATGTATACTACATCACGAGAAGAGAGCAATATGCCCCCTCAAACAAAGACCGCAACCAGAGCGAAGCGCAGGGTAGTCGCCCCCGCAGAGAAGCGGACTCAGGTCCGGCTCACTGTCGATTCCAAATTCACCAAGACCCATTTCAACCAGCTTTTCGCTGTGCTGAAAATCCGCAACAAGAACGCCCTGGCTGAGTACATCATCATGAATTTCAAAACCAAGGCGGCACAGACGCAGATTCTCGCGTTCTACAATGGCCAGTGGCAAGACATTCCGTTTCAAAGCATCGACACGTCGTTCGTTTTCCCTTTGACCTACGAAATTGCCGATGAACTGGAGAGAGTCGGCGGGGAGATTCTCGGCGGGGTGAATAAATCCAAGACATTTCGTGTGATGGTGGCCTACTTTACGGCCATTTATAAGCTCAAGACTCCAGTCCAATCCACATTCGTATAGTTCCGCCTGGGCATCTGGATGGTGGCAGCCGCATCGACGCGATAATCGCGGAAGGTACGCTGCCAACGGACGATGGCGCATTTTTCATGATTTTCGCGCGGGCTAACGGGGCTTCTTCAGTCATGAGCTACCTGCCGCCTCTCTGATTCTGTCGTTGGCGCGGATTCGCCAGACGTTGTAGAAGGTGCAGGGCGTGTTGCATCTCCTCGTCCGTGAATTGGACGTAGATGCCGTGTTGCGCCGCAGTCTTTGTGACCATCCGCTTCCACTCCACGGTGCCGGTGCATGCAATGCGCGTACCGTATTTTTGCACGGCCATCTCCAAGCCGAAAGCCTCACAGAATTTGCATGTTTCAAGAATTCGAACACTCTGATCCCCTAAATGCCCTATTTTCAATGTTTACGAGTTACCAGCGCACTTTCAGCGGTGTACAGGGCTTGTTCTATGCGGGGTTTTCGAGACGCGCTTTTGCAAAAATCCAGCTAAATAATCCATCCAGTTTGCCGATAACACAGGCAAGATTCCAAATTATTTCATGCGGACCAGCTGAATCAAGGGAGCAACGTGGTGCCAAGTAAGCGGGTCAAGGGGATTGGACAGGCATCTGGCGTCGACGATCTCACGAATAGATCGCCGGCGCTCGTCGGCCTATTTTCGAAGCAGATCGAGTTTATGCAACTCTCGGAAATTCGCGGCGAGCATTCGCAGGTAAGAGACATTGAAACCGTTCTGAACCGCCCACCGTTCCCATTACCACCTCTGAAATGCCTGCCGCGAGGAATCGTCACAAGCATTCTGGAATGCATGCCGCTCTTGGTAATGAAAGAGAAGGACGCAGTCGTTTGCGTCGGCAATATACGGCTGTACCGGTTGGCCAATTACGCTCTCGATCCTAATCAAAACTCTGGTTTGAGTGCTCCTCCCAATGTGGCCGGAAAGCCAGCAGAAACGACCTCCAATTTAACCGAGGGACTACCGGCCGTACTTCGTCTTCAGCAACTGGTCTCGATATGCATAGCAAGCGCTACAGCCCGATATTTCAGAACGGACCGGGTCGGCCGCCTTTTCGTTGCGTCCAGAATTCACCTTGCTCGAATCTTGGGGCGATTCCCATGGCGGCGAATAGCGCCCGTACTATGCCATGAACCACTGCTCACACCACTGGATCACTGGATCGTAGAGGCGGCGGACAGTTCCCGGGTGAAAGCGCGGCGTGACATGATGGGCCGAACGGCCGCGAACACATTGTCTACGCTCTGACTTATGTTTTAAGCCGAAAAGATCCGCCCGCATTTTGTAGTAAGCTCGAGGTCTATCTGTTCGCCCCGAAGACTTCCCTGCTCGAACGAGCAGGCTGCGGTGTGCATGAATCTCCCGGGCTATTTCTCTTTCTGGCCCTGCAGAAATGTTGTCAGCACTTTGAGTTGACGGTCTGTAAGGCTGCTGAAAGCGGGCATTACGGAGCTTGGTGAGCGGGTCTGTGGGTCCTTGAAATGGCCGATGAGCCAGTCATCGGAACGGCCACGAGCCCCTTCCAGCGCCAAATCAGGGCCGACCCTCTCGCCCTGGCCATTGAGGCTATGGCATGAGAAACAGCCCTCCTGGTCCTCCGCCTGACCGTGAAGCGCCGCCAGAAGCTTGTCGTTCTCGGCCCGTCTCAGGCTGTCCTTGGCGACGAGGTAATAAAAGCGGGCGGTCCGATCAATGCCGAAGTGGTTGGGAGCCTCCACAGGATGTGCATCACCGGCGGCGCGTGCAAGTCGCTCGTACTTTTCCGATTCGGCTTGCAGGCGATGAGCTTCGCTGCGGTAGTACACTGCGAGATCCGGATGTTTCTGGGCGGTGCGGGAATTTGTTACGAGTTTGCGCAGTTCTCGCTTATGAAGCGGCAGTATAGTCAGCGTTTGTATCGCAGGACCTTCTAACGTGAGGGCGGGGGGATGTTGTTGACTTACTTGCACTTCATGAGTTTGTGCTTCCGGCTTGACGGACGCGAATGAAAGAGCAAGCGTGGTGCAGCCGAGAATCGCTACGCGCTCGATCCATTGCTTCCTCATTGTGACCGCCCTTGCAATCCTCCCTTATGATTCGTCCGTTTCGGAGAGATTTGCTGTGATATGCGGCACAGCGTTCAGGAGACCCTTCGTCGTGGACTGAATGGCCCCGCGCGCAAGCCATACCTTGACGCAGGATCAAGGGATAGACCGACGACATACTCCTCATCAGATGCACATGTAACTCTCCGTTTGCAACGGCAGCAGGAAGTAGTGTTTCCGGCAGCCTAGCCTGCAACGCTGGTTAGGCATTAGCCCAGCAAAAGGCCGCGGCTGCGTCCAGACAAAACCGAGATCCGCTTCCCTGCTACCAGGTGCGTCCCACGTAGACGTCGAAGCTGCGGAGGACGCCGTTCAGATTCGGATTCCAGCGGTCCCTGTAGCTGCCGTAGTCGAAGACCATGCCACTCTCGATCTTATGCGGGAAGAGGTAGTACGCTTTGCTCTGCCCGATCCACTGCGGCACCTTCACCTCTGATATCTGGGTTGAGCTGAAGGCCAGATTGTCGAACGCAGACTGGAACATTCCCGGATCGAAGGTTCCCTGCTGGATGAGAGATGCGTTGCCCAGCAAAGCGGCATCGTTGGGATTCAGGTCTGGCCGATATCCGCTGCTGGACGCGTTGTGGGTGAACCGCAATTTCAGTCCAGCGCGCTCCTTGATTGTGTAAGCCGAGTCGCCCCAAACCACCTGGCTGAGTTGCTTGTAAGGCTCCGCCGGATCGTCCACGACATACCCGACAGAATTATCGTTCTGGAAGGCCATATAGGTCTTCAGGTTGTTCTGCTGGTACGAGTACCCGAGCCCCAGATTCCATGCCGGCACTGGATGCAGCGAAGCGCTTGCCGCGTCGGTGTAGAAACGGTCGCGCCGCTGGAAGTTGCCCGGATTGTTTGGTAGCGCGATCGATGGAAAAGCGTTTTGCACAATGATGCTCGTGTCGTTGGAGAAGGCCAGCCAGGGTTTCGGGGTAAGCGACACGCTCACAAAGATGCGGTTGTTGCTTCCGGGAACAATCAGGAATCCGGGGTGGTCGGTTCCGGTCCATTCATAGCCGGCGCGGGCATTCCATATCCCGCCGTAGTGATAGCGCAGCGCAAGACCGGCAGTGTTGCTGGTCGAGGATGGGATTACCGTCAGCAGATCGGTATTGTCGAAAGAGTAGATCTGCGGCCATAGGGCGGCGTTGGAGCGAGTGATTCCCGTGCGCTTGTAATGGGTCTCCACGCTGAATCCGCGCGGAAGTTCAAAGTCTGCCCTGAGTTCCTCCCAGTGCCGATGATAGGAGACATCGCCATAAAGGCTGTAGTAAGGCGTAAAGCCGTTGATCATGTTCTGTTGATGGTAGTCGGCGGTCAGGCGCGCACGGTCCAACGGTGACCAAGTCAGGGTTTCGTCCGTGCCAAACCAGTTCTGCGGATTGCGCGTGAAGGTGTTGCGCAGCCGGGTATAACTCACTTGACCATTGAAGGCGAACTGCGCAGAAGGTGTGAGATTCACGCGCAAGGTGTCAGCTGAAAACTGGCTGGGAGACGGGATATCGACGTAGTAGTTTCCGGCAGGAACGTCCAGCGGGGCCGGGCCGGAGGGCGGCGGATTGACAGTCGAGTAACCCTCGTCCTCCGGGGTAAACGGTCCCGAGTAGGTCGCAGTCGGGAAGACGAGCCGATCATTGAAGCTGCTGAAGGTGTGCTCCAGGCTGATCCGCAGAATGCGCTTGAGTTCTACGTCGCCTCCACCGGTGACGTTGCGGGTGGTGTAATTGACCCTCTGATATTGGGAGGCAGCGTGGCAAAGTTCGCCACAGGTCGTGTTCGCGCCGTCCACATAGACGGCAGGCGTGGAGTTCTCATCGAGATAAGTGAGCTGCGTTTCTCCGGTTCTTGCCTGCCAGTTGCCCTTGATGAACAGATGCACCGGCCACTTGGGCATTTTGATCTTGGCGTATCCACTGCCCAGCCTGCGAGTCACCGAGAACACTGCATTCGCCGGAATGGTATCGGTGACAGCGCCCGGCGTGCCGAAGTCCGACGACAACGTCGCCAGGTAGTCGGGATAGTGGTCCTGCTGTTGCACCAGACTGCGCAGATCTATCCCGGCCTGCAGCCCCTTGCCGACGGTGAGTTGCGAGCGAATCGAATAGTCGTTGCCGCTGAGTACGGTACCGCGGTAAACCAGCGTCAAATGTCGGCTCGGCAAGACGTATGCGGAAGAGATGTTGGCGCCAGCCGACTGCTTCAGGCTGTCGTATTCTCCCACCCGGCTCGGAAAGCCTGAGATGTCGAGGAGCCGGTAAGAGGCCGGAGTCACCGACCAGGCTGCCAACGGGGCAGACTGCTCCGCGGCGGCTCCCTCCCCCTGCATCTTTTCCGCACGCAGCGCAGAGACCAGTTTCATTGCAGCCGAACCGCCGGCGGCGGCCACTGCATAGGTGGAATTAGAAGACGCGGTACTCGCGGAAGCTATCGCCGGGAGCACGGCTGCCGCGGGCCTGCCGGCTGCGGCCGGCTGAGCAGGCTCTGAAGGCAGCCCCCATTGTCCCTTGTCCACGAACCGGCTGCCTCCGCTCGGAGTGGCGACGTCGGTTCCGTGAATCGAGCTATGGCAGTTGGTGCAGCGATCGGCTATAGGCAGACCGGCTCCGTTGTGGTGGCCCGCATGACATTGCAAGCACAATGCCGGCTCGCTCACACTGAGGAGATTGGTGTTCGGCGATCCGTGAGCATTGTGGCAACTTAGGCAGTTTTCCGACACCGGAGGATGCTGGTACGCAAACGGCCCGCGGTATTGCGCGTGGCAGCTCAGGCAGAGTTCATTCACGTTGGCCATGCGCAGATTGTTGCCTGCTGTTCCACCGTGCGCATCGTGACAATCCACGCAGCTCATCTTGCCTTCGCGCAGAGGGTGATGATAAGGCATGCTCAACTGCGCCTTCTCCGTCTGGTGGCAGCGCAGACAGGCTTCGTTCGACACTGACCGGGACCGCACAAAGACGTTCGTCTCCGGGGAAACGAGATTCACATTGCGGGCGCCGTGCGTCGCCGTGTCGAACGCGGCGCTGCTCTCGCCCGACGATTTTACTTCGGCGGCGTGGACTTGGTGACAGTCGATGCAGCGCACTCCGTTCGCGGAATGCACACCGCTCGCCCAATGCCGGGTGTCTTGATCCTGCGCGTGGCAGCTTAGGCAGACGCCGTTTGCATCGGTCGCGGACCGTTTCTTGAAGGAGACGATCTTCGAGACATCCCCACCGCCTTCGACGTGAAGGCTGCCATTGCCGTGGCACTGCTCACACTGCACCCCTTGCTGTGCGTGATACGCGTGCTGGAAATCCTTGATGACATCCGCGTGGCAGGTCGCGCAGGTTTCCGATCCAACTGGCTTTGCCCCTGGAATCCGGAGGTATCTCGCAAACGACGCGGCCTCCTGGGAAGCTTGCTTGGCTGCTGAGGGTGAGATGCAAACAAAGGCCGTCAACATGGCTACCGGGATTGCCCATACGAAAGAAGTGCGCTGCATTGACCTGCTCCCGCCGGTAGTCTCAGGAGATCGGCAAGAATCCCCGCCTACCGTGATGTGAATTCTGCCGAGGCACACACATGCGAAAACTCAACGCAATGATTGCCATCGGAAGGTGCCGGAGAGCGCCGGCTGCGGGGTGGGCTCGAATAAGGCTCAAATCCATGACTGCGAATCGATGAGCCAACCAGGAGCGAAGGATACTGCCGTTCAGCGTCCTCCGACATCGTCGCCAAAACTGTATCGCCGTCGAAGCTGTGATTCTGTATCCACAATCACAGCTGTCGGAAGCGGGCATCGGCCGATCAACCAAGACATAGTGAGCAGGATCACGGGTGTCGGAAGAGTGTTTGCCGCAGCTTCACATGATCACTCGCTGTCCCATGCCAAGCGCCCTCATCTGGCCGCGAGTGAGCAGCAGGATACTTGCTCAAGAGGCTGCACCGCGTTCAGACAGAGCGAAATCATGGACAATGAAGAACGATGGAAGTCAAGCTGATGAGCGCCGCTGATTGATCGGAGACCGCTTCGGTCTGACCGATATACTAAGCGGCGAAGTTCGTTTCGTTTCCAAGCGATCGAACTGGGACCGATAGGCTTGTGCTCTTCGAAAGGACAATATGGCGTCGCATCTCCGTAAAGGCCATTGGGAACAATTCTATGCAACGCACCAGGAACAGAATTTGAGCTGGTTTGAGTCTGTGCCTGCGTTGTCGCTGCAGATGATTCAAAGGAGCGCGCGCGGCAAGAACGATTCCATTATTGACATTGGTGGGGGCAACACTCGCCTGGTCGATAGCCTTCTCGCGGAGGGACCACCAACGTCCGCGAATCAGAGAAAAAGCCAGTTTTCTCGGGTAGTTACTGGTTATACCGCTTCTTGTAGTACTCGATTCGCTGCTGGATCTGCTCCTTGGTGAGTCCCTTCATCCACAGGTTGTCCATAGAATCCATGACGTCTTTGGTGACGCCGGGCATCAATTTCTCGGCGTCGGGGATGAAGTGCATGTAGAAGTTCTGAGCCACCTCATAGAAGCCGTGCCACTGTGTGAAATCTGGTCCCATCATTGCCGTCCCCATGCGGGCGCGCCGTCCTTCATGGTGCCAGAGTTCGAAGTAGTCCCACTTGATTTGGGTATCGAAGGGAGTTGGAGTGATCTTGTGCGCGTCGGCGAGCTTCTTCAAAATCTCCGTTGCCGGCTCACCATACTTGTTGTTGTACAAGTTGACCGTGTCGTCATACTGCTTGTAGAAGTTGTTGACCAGTCCGGAAGCATGGCAGTTGAGGCAGACGTCCTGCATGGCGGCGCGATTCTGCTCCCAGTTGGGCTGACGAATGCTAATTGCGGGTCGCAAGGTCCAGCTCAGATGGGTGCCCGTATCATGCGTGGGCGCAGGATGGTTCGGCGTTCCACCCATGTGGCAGGTCACGCACGTAGGTGCGGCACTGTAATCCTTGCCCACGATCCAGGACTTCGAGTTCAGGTTCATCTTGTCGACATTGGCGTTGTAGATGACGCCGTGCATGGATTCGTTGTAGATCTCGATCTGGGGATGGTCCGGGCCCATGTGACACTTGCCGCAGGTCTCCGGCTGCCGGGCCTGCGCCACGCTGAAAGCGTGACGCCCATGGCAGGCCGAGCAGGAACCGGTGCTGCCATCGGGATTGACGCGACCCACGCCGCTGTTGGGCCAGGTGGTCGAGTCGAATTTTCCATCCCCCAGATACTTCACTTCACTGCCGTGGCACTGACGGCATTCGCTTTGCACGGCTGGGGCGCCTTCGACAACCTCCCCAAGCACATTGTCCATGGATCCGATGAACTGCGTGGCCCTCGCATGGCGGCTGTGCTCATATTGGTCCACCTCTGTCGAGTGGCAGCGCGCGCAATATTTGGGCGTGACGATCACCGCGATTTTCTGGCCATAATGGTCAAAGGCGGCTGGGTCATCGGCGTTTGCCTTGTGGCAGGAGTAGCAGTCCACACCCTGCTTGGCGTGCTCACTGGTGTGCCACTGTTGCACCAGAACCGGAGTGCTTCCGGTATGACAGTCCAGGCAAGTCTGACCTTCGGCGGAGATCTTCAGCTTGGCCACTGCGACGTCTTTCTTCGGCGTGGCGGATTTCGATGTTGGGGCTGTTTGTCCCGCCAAAGCAAGCGCCGAACACAAGATGAGTCCATCAAATATCGCGACGTTCAATTTGGTGCGCACGATGTTACCTCTCCAAAACGTTTCTTCCCGGCCGTATGGCGCAGTCTGACCGACACCCTGGCCTGGATCGAATGTCAGCCAGCTATATTCGCGCCGCGTTCACCTGGAATAACCAGTCGCAAGACACAAAACCCACTTCCCCCTACTTAGCCGTCGCCTCGGGAGGGAGATCCCTTCTCCACACACTGCGCAACGCGCCGAGCGTGATGGGCAGGGCGCCAGCGAAGAGGAAGACCATATCACCCACCATGCGCAGCCATTCCAGCTTGTGGTAGGTGCCGCCCATGATGAAGGTCAGCCGGCGCGCGTGCCAATACCCGTTGGCCACGGAATCCCACAACTGGATGACTCCTCCAGGGAACAGATCCAGGACGATCATCAGCGCCAGGCCCACATTCACGCCCCAGAAGCCAAACCGGACGAATTTCTCCGTCTCCTTCCACACTTCGTCGGATTGCATGGCCCTCAGGCAGAAGACCATGACGGCCAAGGCCAACATGCCAAAAACGCCGAACATTGCGGCGTGCGCGTGATTGGCTGTGAGGGACGTGCCTACCTCGAAGTAGGACACGATGGGCAGGTTGATCAGGAAACCGAATATCCCCGCCCCGACGAAGTTCCACACACCCACGGCCATCAGAAAATAGATGGCCCACTTCTGGCTCCAGGCCATGTCCTGGCCGCACTCGGAGCATTTTGCCTTTCTCAGCTTGATGAAATCCCATGCGTCCAGCGTCAGAAGCGTGAGAGGCACAACTTCCAGAGCGGAGAAGCACGAAGCCAGGCCCATGTTGAGCGTTCCCTGACCCGTGAAATACCAATGGTGGCCAGTGCCGATGATGCCTCCGCCGAGATACAGGATGGCATCCAGATAGATCAGGCGTGTGGCGGTCTTGGTGCTGACCACGCCCAACTGGTAGAACATGATGGCCACCAGCACCGTTGCGAAGAGTTCAAAGAATCCCTCCACCCACAGATGGATGATCCAGAAGCGCCAGTTGTCGATGATCGCAAAGTTGGTCGTGGGGCCATAGAAAAGAGCGGGCAGATAAAAGACCGGGATGGCCACGGCCGTGTACAGAAAGAGCGAGGACAGCTCACGCTTTTCAGGGTTTTTGAAGGTGGGCCGGAGCGCCCGGAACATCAGAAACAGCCAGAAAAGCAGACCGACTGCCAGCAGATACTGCCAGAAACGACCCAGGTCCAGGTACTCGGAGCCTTGGTCGCCGAACCAGAACCAGAGCTTCCCCAGTTTGTCGTTGATGCCAAGGGACTCGCCAGCCATGCTGCCGAAGACGACCGCCGCCAGTGCCCCGAGGAGTGCGTATGCGCCAACCTTCTGATGTTTGGGCTCTTCGCCACCTACCCATGACGCCAGAAAAAGGCCGCCGGCTACCCAGGAGGTCGCGATCCAGAAGATGGCAAGTTGAAGGTGCCAGGTGCGCGCCAGCGTGTAGGGCAACCAGCGGGCGATGTCGAATCCATAGAAGGCGCCTGTCTCCACCCGATAGTGAGCGAGTAGGCCCCCAAGAAATGATTGGGCCAGGAAGAGCAGGGCCACGACCGCGAAGAACCACCCCGTAGCCCACTGGCTGGGCGTCAGCTTCAACGCAGGGGGAGCCAAGTGCAGGAAATGGGAGTCAGGGCCCTCGGTCTTCCAGCCCAGGTAGTCGAATTTTCCAACGACGAAGAGGATCAAGCCCAGCCCCCCAAGGAGGGTGATCAGGCTCATGGCGCTCCATACGTAGGCATCGGTGGAAGGATGGTTTCCCGCCATCGGCTCGTAGGGGAAGTTGTTCGTATAGGAGTAATCCTTTCCAGGTCGGCGCGCCGCTGCTGCCCAGGCTGCCCAGGCAAAGTAAGAAGTCAGATTTTTCAGTTCCGTTGGGTCGTGAATATAGTTGGCGGGCAGGCCGGGAGCTGCGTCCTTCCGGGTGAAATAGTCGCTCCACTCGCCAAGTTCCGTATGGTAGGCTGCGACCTCGCCTGGTGAGAGCCGGAGAGTGCGGGAAGCCGGGTCGTACCGGTTTTCCTTGAGCTGCGATATCGTCCGCGCAGCGGCGACGCTTTGCTGATCTGTAGAAAGCTGCGCAAAGGGTTTGCCGAACTTTTCGGTGGCAATGGTATCCCGCGTTATCTCGCTCAGCCGGTGCAGGTACTCCGCGCTGTAGTCGGGCCCCAAGTAAGCTCCATGGCCCCACAAGGTCCCGTGCTCCATGAGGTCGTGCTTGAAAAATACTTCCTGGCCTGCTTCAATATCGTCCCCGGTAAACACCACAGTACCTGCCGCATCCACAGCCCGCTCAGGGATGGGCGGAGCGTTTGTGTAAGTCAACACTGTGACAAGGGACAAAACCGAAAAGCCGGCGATCATTACGAGAATTACTGAATGTCTCCACCACGGAGAGAGGCTTGTAGCGTCGTCAGACGTACGGGCCATGATAGGCCTCCTTCAGGTCCTTACATGAAATCCTCTGTTTCGGTTCTGCATCGCCCGAGATTGCTCTCCGCAAGCAAGATGGCAATCCATTTCATTCCCGTGCTCCGGTGTTTTCAGGACAAAAACGAAGTTGACTTGACTGGACGCAATACAAGCAGTGACTTTTGTCACAGATCAAAAAGCTTTTCTGCAAAAAGGTTTTGCATCATAATTTCGCAGCATAAGCATTACGGTAAAAACATCTTTTGTCGCAGCCATGTTCCTTCCCACGCAGAACAACAACGCCGTGTACGGGTTCGTTGGATCGATTCAGGGGAAGATGATGGCAGGGGTGAAAATCCAAATCCCGATGGATGAACTGTAGGCTACATGGCAGCCTATGATGCCACCTTGAATTCGTGACCAGCCCTTGCCACTACCTTCTTCGCCGCATCAAGAACCTCCGGCTTGTCATTGTTAGGCAACACAGCAACGGGCGGGGCGGCCTTGAGTTGAGCGAGCATTTGCTCCATTTCAGCTCCGGCCATGTGCTCCAGCAATTTGTATAAACCGCCTTCCTGCTCTTCGAGTTCGTTGTGTACTTCAAGGATCGACCGGATCGTAAGCATGATGGACGGCGTTGGTGGAGGGGCCAAAAGCGCAACAAGTGCTCCGTGGTCAAGTCGAAGCCGTTCCGCTATGGCTGCTTTCTTGCCGCCCTGCCACCTGGCGATGGCAGGTAATACAATCTTTTCTTCCATGGAAATATGCCGCAGAAGGCCTTTACGAAATTCATGGTATGACTCCGCATCAATTACACCCGGCCTCGCGACGGCACGTTGAAATAATGAGTCAAGCCTCTCATGATCGTCTGCCATATATTGATACAACGCTCCCGGCATAAGCCCTCTATCGCTTGATCAGGTAAACCGGGGTTTCCATTATGGTTTCCCGGCCGGCGCAATTCTACACCCCTGGGCTGCTTTTGCTCGACATTCTCTGTGTGGTGGCCAACCGCGCTTCAGGCAGAGGCTTGACAGACGATGAGTCGGCTGCCTTGCAATCGGCGTTTCACTACTTTCGCGTGGGCGGGCAACGGCACACCGCGGACGAGAAAAAACCCCTGTTCCTCAGACTCCGCGCAGAATCCACTTTCGGAGACTTCGATGAACTTGGCGGACTTGATAACGACCACCGCATCGCGAACGACCTGGAGAGCGCCAGTGTCCCGACACGCCAGAGTCAGCCAATGTCCCATCTGAAAGGCCGGATCGGTACCGAAACGCCGTTTGCTTCAATGATCCTGCGGCCTTTGCAGCACCAGCTCTGAAACGAGTGGTACCAAGTCACTGACCGAGTCTTGAGAAAATATGTGCTCGCGCTGAAACCGGCGCTCAGCGGACGACGCGGTAGACGTCCGGAGGCTGATATTCTGCGAGTTCAACGGGCTCTCACCGCCAGCAGGTTTAGCCGTAGCCGCCGTAATTTCGTGTGACCAAAGTCACAGACGCGCCCGGCCAGCTTGATGGACGATGTGAATGATGATTCACATTAATCGCAACATGGGCACAGAAAAACTTGATACCGAAGTCCGGCAGGAGCAACTGGCCCAAGCCGCGTTGAAACTGATGACCACCCTCGGTCTGAAGGGTCTCAGTGTGGCGCGGGTCGCCAGGAGAGTCGGGCTGGTCCCTTCGGCGGTCTATCGCCACTTCGAAAGCAAAGACGAACTCCTGGATGCGGTACTCGAGATGATCCGCAAGCGTCTCGATGCCAACGTGGTGCAGGCCTCCCAAGCCGCAACGGACGCACTCCAGGTTCTGCGACGGCTGGTGATGGCCCATGTGCGGATGATTCGGGAAAACGAAGGGATTCTGAGCGTTGTTTTCTCGGACGACGTCCAAAACGGGCGCCCCGAACGAAAGGCCCAGGTTCACTCAATAATCCAAGGGTACCTAAAAAAGGTGGCGCAAATCGTCTCTCGCGGGCAGCAACAGGGTCACATCCGTCCAGACGTTGACCCTGGAACGGTGTCAATGATGTATCTGGGACTGATTCAGCCGGCAGCGCTCCTGTGGCATCTGAGTGAAGGAGAGTTCGATGTCACGCAGCACGTCGAGAAGGCCTGGAACCTGCTGAGCGAAACCCTCAGGCATCGTGATTTTTTGGCTGCTAAGTGAATTTGGATTCATGTAGGAGGTGAAGGAGTGAAAAGTACTGCTGGCGGATGAACTTGCTTTTTCTACAGCACAACTTCTACGCCAATCAGAACGGGGCATGCCCGCCGGATGCCCTCCTGAAATGTTAAGGTTCGTGTCCCGCTTAGTACGAGAGGATATGTCTCCAAATGAAGCGAAATTTCGGTTGCTTGATGAAACAACCCGATCTCATCCTGTTCAAGTGTCATTCTCTGGCGCACTTCATGCTACTGTTGTCGATCCTCGGCTTGACGACTCTCAACAGTGAGCCATCGATGGC
>Ga0307377_10005385_pt1 | contig 13739 bp, 12 predicted proteins | sample TR3MG_FD_202535 | JGI IMG/M metagenome (GOLD analysis project Ga0307377, IMG submission 202535) | Soil microbial communities from Risofladan, Vaasa, Finland - TR-3 | ecosystem: Environmental > Terrestrial > Soil > Coastal area > Acid sulfate soil | place: Finland: Risofladan, Vaasa | collected... | reverse complement strand
TCAACAGTGTCTGCTTGGCGTCTATTCCTCTTTAAACAGACAGATTAAAAAAGGTACTGTAACTATGTATCCCCGTCGCGAAATGCTTGATATTGTTTTAATTGATGGCAAAGCACGAGGAATAATTACACGTAACCTACTCACTGGTGAAATTGAAAGACATGGTGCACATGCTGTTGTACTTGCTACCGGAGGTTACGGCACTATATATTATATGTCAACACTTGCTGTTAACTCAAATGCATCAGCAGCATGGAAAGCATTCAAGAAGGGAGCTTTCTTTGCCAATCCCAGCTTTGTACAGATTCATCCTACCTGTGTTCCCCAGTTAAATGAGTTCCAGTCAAAACTGACACTCATGTCGGAGTCGCTCCGAAACGACGGACGGATATGGGTGCCCAAAGCAAAAGGAGATAAACGACCAGCAAATGAAATACCTGAAGAAGAGAGAGACTATTATCTCGAACGCCGGTATCCTGCATTTGGTAACCTGGTGCCCAGAGATGTTGCATCAAGAGCAGCCAAAGAGAGATGCGATGCAGGTTATGGTGTTGGAGAAACTGGTCTTGCTGTTAATCTGGATTTCCGTGATTCAATAAAAAAACAGGGAGAAAAAGCTATTGAGAACAAATATGGAAACCTCTTTGAGATGTATAGAACTATAACCGGTACTGACCCCTATAAGGAGCCAATGAGAATCTATCCTGCCGGCCATTACACAATGGGAGGCTTATGGGTTGACTATGAACTGATGACTACCATTACCGGACTCTATGCAATAGGAGAATCCAACTTCTCAGATCATGGTGCAAACAGGCTTGGAGCCAGCTCACTGATGCAGGCTTCAGGAGACGGATACTTTATTCTTCCTAATACAATTTGTAATTATCTTGCTGATGAGATAAGTGTTCCGAAAATCTCTACCGACAAACCTGAATTCGTTGAGACTGAAGCAGCTGTAGTCGAAAAACTTAATAAACTTATTTCTATAAAAGGAAAACAAACCGCTTCCTCATTTCATAGGCGATTGGGTAAGATAATGTGGGACAATTGTGGAATGACGAGAAACGAGGAAAAACTTAAGAAAGCACTTATACTTATTAATGAGCTTAAAAATGAGTTCTGGAGTGATCTTATTGTTCCGGGAAAAATTAGCGAGTTTAATATGGAGTTAGAAAAGGCCGGGCGGATAGCTGACTACTTTGAACTTGCTGTCCTTCTTGTAACTGATGCCCTTAACAGGAAGGAGTCGTGTGGAGCACATTTCAGAGAAGAGTTTCAGACCTCTGATGGGGAAGCCCTTAGAAACGACAAAGAGTATGCTTATGTTGCTGCCTGGGAATATTCAGGAGAAGATAACCCTCATATCCTACATAAAGAAGAGCTGAAATTTGAAGAGGTGGAGATGAAAGTGAGAAGCTATAAGTAAAGGCGCAAGAGGAGAAGGGGAGAAAAGGTGAAGGGGAGAAGTGATATCAATTTCTAAATGAAACAAAATTTAATCTGCATATGAAGCTTACACTTAAGATATGGAGACAAAAGAATGCCAAAGCAAAGGGTACTTTTGTAACATACAAGATGGATGAGGTTTCTCAGGAAATGTCATTTCTCGAGATGCTGGATGCCCTCAACAAAAAACTTATTGAGGCAGATAGTGACCCGGTAGCTTTCGACCACGACTGCCGTGAAGGGATCTGTGGATCGTGCGGAATGTATATTAACGGTCACCCACACGGACCAATACCTGCAATAACAACCTGTCATCTTTCGATGAGATATTTTAAAGATGGAGAAACTATTTGGGTTGAACCATGGAGAGCAAAACCCTTCCCTGTAATAAAGGACCTTATCGTTGACAGAAGCGCTTTTGACAAGATACAAATCGCAGGTGGATTTATTTCCATAGATGCGGGATCAGCAGCCGATGCCAATTCAATTCTTATTCCGAAAGAAAAATCAGATGATGCTTTTAATTCGGCTATATGTATCGGATGTGGTGCTTGTGTAGCAACCTGTAAGAATGCCTCTGCTATGTTATTTGTATCATCTAAGATTGCCCAGTTTGCCCTTTTGCCACAGGGACGGATAGAGGCAAAAGAGAGGGTCAGAGCCATGGTTCAGAAGATGGATGAGGTGGGGTTTGGAAACTGCTCCAATACAGGTGCCTGTGAAGCAGAATGCCCAAAACAGATCAAACTTAAAAATATTGCAATATTAAACAGAGAATTCTATAAGGCATTCTAAAGAACTACGCTCTGCATGAAACGAAAAAAATTCATTGAACTTTTTACATTATATGGTGGAGCAGTTGCTACCACTTCTTTGTCAGATTTTCCTGAACATTTCCATAAAGCGTCAAACAGAAAAAGCTTCCCTGAAAGCGGTGATGAGATGTCTGCTGATCTAATAATAGCAGGCGGCGGGTTAGGTGGTTGCGCTGCAGCATTGGCAGCATTACGTAACAATTTAAACGTTATCCTGACAGAAGAGACTGACTGGATTGGAGGACAAATGACCCAACAAGGCGTACCTCCTGATGAACACCCATGGATTGAAACACATGGAGCGACACAGCTCTATCGTGATTTTCGTACCTCAATTCGTCAGTATTACCATCGAAACTATCCTTTGACAGATAATGCCAGAGAAAAAAAATATTTTAATCCGGGAGACGGCTCTGTTTCTAAATTATGTCATGAACCAAGAGTGGCATTGGCTGTACTCCATGATATGCTGGCACCTTACATAAGTTCAAAAAAACTCTGCTTATTAACGAATTATAAAGTAATTAACGCCGATGTTACCGGTAACAAAGTCCGGGCAATAAAAGCAGCCAATCAACTTACCGGAAAGAACCTGATACTTTCTGCACCCTATTACATCGATGCTACTGAACTTGGAGATTTGCTTCCCTTAACCGGAACTGAATTTATTACAGGTACCGAATCGCAAAAAGATACAAGAGAACTGCATGCTCCTGAAAAGGCTAATCCGGAAAATAACCAGTCATTTACTGTTTGTTTCGCTATGGATCATATACCTGGTGAAAATCACCTGATTGAAAAACCACAAAACTATGATTTCTGGCGAAATTTTGAACCAAAGATGAATCCACCATGGTCCGGGAAGCTTCTGGACCTGTACTATTCTACACCATCTACACTGGTACCCAAAGAGCTTGCTTTCAACCCTGAGGGAGCTGATACTGCTCCATTATTAAATCTTTGGAATTACCGTCGAATAATAAATAAAAATAATTTTATACCCAACACATATCTAAGTGATATTACAGTTGTTAACTGGCCTCAAAACGATTATATGCTTGGTAATCTGATCGGAGCCAGCCCAACAGAGTTTAACAGACATGTTGAAAACGCTAAACAATTAAGTTTATCTCTCTTATACTGGTTGCAGACTGAAGCGCCTCGTCCGGACAAAGGCTATGGATGGCCCGGGATAAGACTTAGAGGTGACATTATGGGTACAGAAGATGGTATGGCTAAGTATCCCTATATCCGCGAATCAAGACGTATTAAAGCAGAATTCACAATTCTGGAAGAACATGTTGGGAAAGAGAACAGGTCATTAATAACAAGCAATACAAAAAACATTACCGCTGCAGATTTTTATGACAGTATCGGAATTGGTTATTATCATATTGACCTTCATCCCTCCAGCTCAGGTGATAACTATATCGATTTTGGCTCCCTTCCGTTTCAGATACCTTTGGGCGCTCTCATTCCAAAACGTATTGATAACCTGATACCGGCAAACAAGAATATTGGCACCACACACATTACCAATGGTTGCTATCGGCTGCACCCCGTAGAATGGAATATTGGTGAATCAGCTGGTTTATTGGTAGCCTATGCATTTAATAAAAAAGTTAGCCCGTGCGAAGTTCGTGAGAAGAAGGAATTGCTTGAGGATTTCCAGAAGCTTATCCGCTCCCAGGGTATCGAAACACACTGGCCTAAACAATAATCATATAAAATAAATATGAAGGGACAATCAAACCAAATAAAATATGTTGTCTGGTTATCAATAGTTGCCTCTTTGGGAGGATTTCTTTTTGGTTATGATACAGCCGTTATTTCGGGTACAGTCGATCAGGTATCCGTTCAATTTAATCTCGATGATATTACAAAAGGATGGTATGTTGGATGTGCACTCTTAGGATCAATTGCAGGTGTAATAGTTGCCGGATCATTGAGTGATAAATACGGCAGAAAAATTGTATTATTACTCTCCTCAGTGTTGTTCTCAGTTTCAGCTATCGGTTGTATGATTTCAGTAAATGAAGTGCAGTTAGTCATTTCACGCATACTGGGAGGGATTGGTATTGGTGTTGCTTCGGTCGTATCTCCATTATATATTGCTGAAATATCCATCCCAAAGATCCGGGGCCGGTTGGTATCTATGTATCAGTTGGCCATCACTGTAGGGTTTTTGGGAGCATATCTGGCTAATTATGGGTTACAAACCTACTCAGAGACATTAATTGCAAGCGGACAGATAACTGATTTTTACGGTAAAATTTTTGGTTCAGAAGTCTGGAGGGCTATGTTAGGTATGGAAACCATGCCTGCAATACTCTTCTTTGTAGTACTTTTCTTTATTCCTGAAAGCCCCAGATGGCTGGTAGTTCAGGGAAGAGAGAAAAAAGCTTCCTCAATTCTCATCAAGATATATGGAGAGAAGGGAGCATCAGATCAGATCAATAATGTTAAAAAACTAATCTCTGCTGAAACAAAATCAAACTGGCGCATGTTATTTCAACCAGGTTTCCGAATGGCGCTTTTTATTGGTGTTGCGTTAGCGATACTGGGTCAGTTCATGGGAGTTAATGCTGTCCTTTACTATGGCCCTACAATTTTTAAAGATAGTGGATTGTCTAGTGGGGATTCACTTTTTTATCAGTCACTGGTTGGCGCAGTTAATATGTTGACAACCATTCTGGCATTGGTCATTATCGACAAAGTGGGACGAAAAAAATTAGTTTACTGGGGAGTATCTGGAATGATAATCGCACTGATCATGATTGGAGTTTACTTTGCTTTTGGCACAAAACTTAACTTCCCGGCTTTGTTCCTGCTGATATTTTTCCTATTTTATATTTTCAGTTGTGCAATTTCCATCTGCGCTGTAATTTTTGTTCTTCTTTCTGAAATGTACCCTGTAAAAGTAAGAGGTGCAGCAATGTCAATGGCAGGCTTATCGCTGTGGATAGGGACTTATCTTATTGGCCAGCTAACTCCTCTGATGCTGACCAAACTGACACCAGCCGGTACATTCTGGTTATTTGCACTGATGTGTGTTCCCTATCTTTTGATAGTATGGAAATTATTACCTGAAACAACCGGAAAATCTTTGGAAGAGATAGAAGAGATGTGGATACTTAAGGGGAAGAGATAATCAGGAAGACGGGAGTCGGAAGACGGAAGCCGGAAGTTGGAAGACTTATTTCAACTCAGTACTTCGGACTTCAGACTTCGGACTTCGGACTTCGGACTTCGGACTTATAATTTATGACTAATTAATACTATTATGAATTCCAAAACCTTATCAACCCTTTATAAAGAAGAGTTACTGAATAATGTAGTCCCATTCTGGCTTGATAAATCTCAAGATCTGAAACATGGTGGCTATTTCACCTGTCTTGACAGACAAGGTAATGTTTTTGATACCGATAAATTTGTCTGGCTCCAGGGCCGTGAGGTATGGCTTTATTCAATGTTATATAACAATGTAGAAAAAAATCCTGATTGGCTCCAATGTGCAATTCAGGGTGCTGAGTTCCTGAAAAAATATGGCCACGATGGTAATTATAACTGGTACTTTTCACTTACGCAGGAAGGTAAACCGTTAATAGAACCTTATAACATTTTCTCATACACCTTTGCCGCTATGGCTTTTGGCCAGCTAAACATGGCAACTGGTAATCAGGAGTATGCTGACATTGCGAAAAAGACTTTTGATATAATTCTGTCACGGGTGGATAAGCCTAAAGGCAAATGGGATAAATCATATCCGGGTACCAGAAGCCTCAAGAACTTTGCATTACCAATGATTCTCTGTAATCTGGCACTGGAGATTGAACATCTTATTGACAAAGAATACCTTCAAAAGACAATCGACAATATCATCCATGAGGTCATGGATCACTTCTACCGACCTGAATTAGGGTTAATTGTAGAAAACGTGACTCTTGACAATAAACTCTCCGACACTTTTGACGGACGTCTGCTTAATCCAGGTCATGCAATTGAAGCTATGTGGTTTATTATGGATCTGGGGGAACGTCTTAACAGGCCTGAACTAATTAAAAAAGCTGCTGATATTGCAGTTCAGACATTAGAATATGGCTGGGATAAGAAGTATGGAGGAATCTTTTATTTTCTTGACAGGAACGGACATCCTCCACAACAACTTGAATGGGATCAGAAGTTATGGTGGGTACACATAGAGACACTCATCACAATGTTAAAAGGTTATCAACTAACCGGTTCAAAGGATTGCCTTAAATGGTTTGATGTCATTCATAAATATACATGGACCCATTTCAAAGATCAGGAATATCCCGAATGGTATGGCTATCTCAGTCGCCAGGGAGAAGTTTTACTTCCTCTTAAAGGAGGAAAATGGAAAGGCTGTTTTCATGTACCGCGGGGATTATATCAATGTTGGAAAACACTTGAAAAAATCACATAATGTCACAAAGCATCCATGAAACGACCATGATGAAATTGGAATAGCATTCTTTTCAGGAGCAGACTGCTTCTATCTCTTTAACTGTTTTTGGTATAGGTTTGCCCAGAACTTTGTGTCCCTTGTCAGTTATTAGGACATTGTCTTCGATACGAATTCCGCCTATCGGCCTATAAGCATCAATCTTATCATAATTGATAAATTCCCTGAATTTACCTTCAGTTTTCCATTTCTCAATAAGTTCAGGAATAAAATAACAGCCTGGCTCAACAGTAAAAACATGTCCGGGTTTATATGGAAGAGCGAAGCGCAAAAAGGCCAGACCAAATTGTTCGCTACGTACTACTTCATCACTATAACCAACCAAATTTTCACCCAGACCCTCCATATCATGTACATCGAGACCCAACATGTGGCCAATACCATGAGGCATGAACAGAGCATGAGCCCCGGCCGCAACAGCTTCATCTGCATCACCTTTCATCAATCCTAACTGCTTTAAGCCCAAAGTGATTGTTTTACAGGCCCGCAGGTGAAGATCCAGGTTGGATATTCCCGGCCGGGTCATATTAATAGCTTCAGTATTAGCATTAAGAACAATTTCATAGATATCTTTTTGCATCTGACTGAATTTTCCCCCAACAGGAGTTGTACGGGTAATATCAGAAGCATAATGAAGATTTGTTTCTGCACCTGCATCAGCAACCATCATCCTTCCTTTTTTCAACCTATTCCCATGTGCATGGTTATGAAGAGTTTGTCCGTTAATACTGAGTATTATGGGGAATGAGGTTCCTGCACCTAAGGCAAGTGCTATCCCTTCCATCGTTCCGAAAATATCCTGCTCCATCACTCCCTCTTTACACATCTTCATAGCAGTTACATGCATATCATATGCAATTCCAACAGCTTTTTCAATCTCATCAATCTCAACCTTCTCTTTAATTGATCTCATCTCAATAACAGCCTTAATCAGGTCAACTGAGGCATGAGTTATCATCTGGCAAGGATTTTCCTTCAGCAATGAACCAAGCATCATCTTCGTCTCTCCCCGATAAGGTGGTAAAAAATGTATCTTTCTTTTCTTTGACAGAGCATCCTTAATAATCTCTTCCAGTCTGGAAACAGGATGTGTTTCTGTAATCCCGCATTTAAAAGCAAGTTCTTTTACAGTTGGCTGGGGACCCATCCAGACTATATCATCCATATCGAAGTCATTTCCAAATATCACATCATTTCCCGAATCGAAATCCATTAACGCAATAAACCCGGGAATATCAAGTCCGAAGAAATACAGGAAATCACTATCTTGTCTGAAATGATAAGTATTAGAAGAATAGTTCATTGGTGCTTCAGTATTGCCAATAAACATTGCCATGCCAGTTTTTAGTTTTTTTTGGAGTTCCTCTCTCCTTTTGGTATATACTTCGCTTTTAAACATAGTTCAATATTTAATCTACAAAGTTAGTACCCTAAAATATATGAACCTACCTGGGATAGATTTATTTTAAGTTAAGTTGAAACATTTCAAATCGTTCAACGTAAAAGAAATATTAAAGGTTTATCTTTTCAACAATTTAAATTTTTATACTGGAAGTCAAAGTTTTTAATAATCAGGCGATTTAAATTGCGAATACTCTTGGTTATTAACAAATATTTTTTATATTCGCAACTGTTGTCAACATCTTATTAACATCTCGGATTTGCTATGCCATACAGAAGATTACCCAACACTGACACAGCCCGCATAAAGGCAATGAAGATCACACTTAAGAAAGGAATGGACCTGCCACCTCACAAACTGGCGTTTTCCTCAAAAACATTTGTAAGACTTCAGAGGTTTCTTCCTCAGTTCGAATATAACATGCAGCTATACAGACAATCTTTGGCATCACAGAATAAAAAAAGTAAGGTATATAATGAAACCTCCAAAAAGGCAAGGGTTTATCTGACGCATTTTATAAGAGTAATGAACATGGCAATTTTTCGGGGTGAATTGCCAACTGAAACAAGGGCATATTATGGTCTGGCAACAAATGAATCTACTGTTCCATCGCTAAATACTGAAAATGAGATGATGAGTTGGGCAAGGAGGATAATTGAAGGAGAAGAATTCAGGATCAGAAAGGGAGGAAGTCCCATAACTAACCCCACAATTGCTGTAGTAAAAGTTAGATTTGAAAATTTTATTGAAGCGTGGACATATCATAATACACTTGCAAAAAAGACACATAGTTACGTTGAAAAAAACTGTAATCTGCGAAAAGAGGCTGATAACATTATTCAACAACTATGGAATGAGGTTGAATCAACTCATATCAACCTTCCGGAAGAGGATAGATTGAAGCTGAATGAAGAATACGGTCTTATTTATTTTTACAGGAAAAACGAACTTAAAAAATCCGCTGTTGCATAATACAAAAAGCATTTCCTATTATCAGCTATATGTTATCTGAGTATGATTCATCTCTCTCTCTCTTTTCTTCTTATAATTATTACTGAAATATTGCAGAATTAACAGACTGATAATAAGAGGCAGAGTCAGTCCCATGAGTTGCTTCCACAAACTGATATCCGGGATTGAATTCATTTTTTCCCAGCCTTTTATATACACTCCGATTACTGGTACGGCATTATTTACAAAATGAGCTATTACAGACAGCCATAAGGTCCCACTCCATAAATACAGATAACCAAAAACCAGTCCAAGAATAAATCTGGGTATAAATCCGAAAAACTGAAAATGCAGGGCACTGAATAAAAAGGCTACAATCCAAACTGCCAGATGACCTGATTTGAACAGTCTGTAACCAATCTTCTGAAGCACCCCCCTGAAAATTAATTCCTCGCCTATTGCCGGAAGAACAGCTATCATAAATAGATTCAAAATCATTACCCGGAAGGAATTTGAAACAATTAGTATTTCAATCATATTGTTTGCATTGTCTTCTTTCTCTTCCATCCATTCCTGAACTCCTGAAAGCCAATCAGGGAGATTCATACCTGAGTTTAATTGTCCGGCAAAGCTTGTCATTGGGAATATACAAAAGGCAAGTACAACAACCAGGGCAAGATCATTAATATGTGGTAATTTCAAGTCTGCCAAATGAACCCTTCCTCCGGGTTTAATAAGGGTAAGTATAATCAGAGCCGGAATTACAAAAAGTGCAATGTCTTGCGAAATCATAACATACCTAAGAAACATAATATCTTTTTGACTGGTCGCGGTAGATGGATTCTCAAGTACTCCTAAATTTGAATCGAAAATATGATTGCCAGCCAAAAGTGATAACGAGAACAAAAAGATCCCTATTCCCAAAATTATCAACATGGAGACAAACAGCTGGTAAAGAGGTGACTTTCCGTATAATGAGAAATTGGTATGGTTATCGCTCATTTTATTAATTTTGCACCAAAGTTATTTATTAACGGTATAAATAAAAACTCTCTTGAATATAGGCAATATACAACTAGGAGATTATCCACTGTTTCTTGCTCCCATGGAAGACATTACTGATCCCTCTTTCAGAATGGTTTGCAAAAAATTTGGAGTAGATTTTATGTATTCTGAGTTTATATCATCCGATGGACTAATAAGAGAGGGGCAGAAGAGTGTCAGGAAGCTTGACATTTATGACTTTGAAAGACCGATGGGCATCCAGTTATATGGACATTTAACAGATGCAATGGTTGAGGCTGCTCATATCGCGGAGGCGGCCAAACCTGAGTTGATAGATATTAATTTCGGCTGTCCGGTTAAGAAAATTGCCAATAGAGGTGCAGGAGCAGGAATGCTCAGGAATATACCATTAATGATCGAAATGACTGAAGCTATAGTAAAAGCTGTACAATTGCCTGTTACAGTAAAGACCAGGCTGGGTTGGGATGATGACAGTAAAAACATAGTTGAGGTGGCAGAACGCCTGCAGGACGTTGGCATTAAGGCATTAACAATACATGGCAGGACCAGATCCCAGTTTTATAAAGGAAATGCCGACTGGACCTTAATAGGCCAGGTAAAAGAGAATCAGCGGATGAAGATTCCGGTAATTGGTAACGGAGATATTGAAGGACCGGAAAGAGCAAAGTTTTTATTTGACAGATATGGTGTTGATGGTATTATGATAGGAAGGGCAACTGTGGGCAGACCATGGATTTTTCGCGATATCAGACATTACGTAAATACAGGCGAAATATTACCAGAACCCTCTGTTAATGAAAAAGCCGACCTGGCTATTTTACATCTTGAAAAATCTGTTGAATTTAAAGAGGGCAAAAGAGCCATTTTTGAAATGCGTCGCCATCTTTCAAATTATTTCAAAGGGTTACCTCATTTTAAAGAAACCCGGCTTAAACTCCTTACGGCAGTTGAAGTTGATGATATTAAAATCATTATTGAAGAGATAAGGCAAAAGTGGGGCGATTTCAGAACTGAAGATAAAACATCAGTCTATAAAATTTAATAAGGAGAGCTTGCTGTCTCTCCTTACATAAATAAATTTCGTAACTTTAAATGTTCTAATTGAACATTGGTTTTGACGGGGATGGCAGCGGTGCAGCTGCCCCTCCGTCATTTTTTTACCATCTCCCGTTAAAATTTCTATAACCCATACCTCTGCCATAACCCATTCCACAAGGACCTCTTCCATAACCTGCTGCATTTGTATAGCCATAACCAGTTCCAACTTGTCCAGCACTGTTAACAGATCTTCCTCCTGCCGGACCTGCAATAACATTCTCATTAAAATACTTCAATTGCTCCTCATTAAGAAGCTCACTGATTTTCTTGAGGTGGTTATTTTGTTCCAGTGTCATCTTAGCCTTAATCTCATTGGCTTCAATAACATTCCCTGAAGTGCGGAATTCTGCTCTCATGTTATCGATAGTTTTCTGATGTGCATCATTAATAGCTGCAATCTTCTTCATTTGAACATCTGTTAGTCCAGGTATATCCATACATTGTCCCGGATAAGACATCCTGTTATTAACCCGCGCGTATTGCGCATCAGATACCGTTGTTGTAACAATAACCAGTAATGCGGCTAATGCTGTTATTCTAAATTTGTTTTTCATAATTGATAAATATTTAATTGAACATTGGTAAATTTCTGTTTTGTCTTCCTCTTCCCATTCCCCTTCCATCGTTCCGACGCCCATAATGAGGCCTTATTTGCTCAAGGGTTCCATCAGAATTAAGCATTCTCAAAAAAAGCTCATTTAATAACTTTTGTTGATCTTTGTCACATGAGCCCTTCATTTTCAGGTAATAATCAACTGTTGCCAATTTAAGCTGACTATGCAGGATTCCGATATCAGTACAAATTTTACCCAATTTTGAGGTGTCAGGATCTGAACTGGACATCTCTTTTATCATCGTATGTCTTAATGAATTCATCTCTTCTGTAATTAACCTTGCATCCTGATTGAATTCCTGGTTAAACACAAAAAACTCTTCTCGTTGATCAAATGTCAATCCAAGCTGCTCATAAAAAAAGTCTGCTCTCTGATTAAAGGGCACATCTGTTTGTACTATAGGTTCAGTCTTACTCGCTTTAGAATATGCTAAACCTGAAATTAGCGCTGCAAGATTAATAGCAACAAGAACAACTATGATCCATATTAGAATTTTTGTCTTATTTATTTACTGTGATCCTGTAAATCCAGGTTGAGATCCCCGAATCTCCCCTGAACTTGTCAATCGATTGGAAAACCTCTATAAAGACCTCCTGGGCAATATCTTGAGCATCATTATGGGAATGAACAAAACCCTTACATGTTCTGATAATCTTTTCCTGATATATCTCTACCAGCCAGCGAAATGCCTCATGGTCTCCCGATCTTATAGCATCAATAAGTTCAGCTTCGGTTGAATATTTATCCTTATGTCCCAAAATTCCAATAAATGATATACTTTTTTATTAGACAGATGAAAAGGAAAAAACTTGCTGTCAATCCGGAATTTTTTCAAAAAGAGTTGAAATCTTTTTCCAACTGAGTACTCTGAATAATATAAAGATAAAGACAACTCCTGTAATAATAAGTCCTGCAAATTCAGTCCATGGATAGATATTATATTGTTCAAAGAGAGCAGGTGTTTGTAATGCTGCAGACTTATTGGTTACCATAATACATAGAAAAACATTATTCGCAGCGTGAGCACCCATTGCCGCTTCAATCCCATCATCCATTATTGTTATAATACCAAAGATTAATCCAAAGAGAATATACTGAGGCATCATTGTAAGAAATCCGAATTCCTTTACTTCAGGGTTAAATGCATGCATCAGACCAAACAGGATTGAGGTCATGACAAGAGGGAACCACCTATTCCTGAACATAGCTGCAAACCCCTGCATAAGATATCCTCTGAAAAGCACCTCTTCAAATGCTGCCTGAAAGGGGATAAGCAACAGAGATATCACTGTGAGACTGATCAGAGAAATGGAGGTGTTATTCAGGGAAAAATTAGAAGAATCAAATACAAGAAAAATGGAAAAATAGATTGCTGAAAGCAGTAACCAGATGAATGCTGAGATAAAAACCCGGTTCCACCTGATTTTACCTGTGCCATTTATAGTGATATTAATTGTCCTGTTATTTAATGGCTTAACAAGTAAAACCAGTACTGCAAGTCCAGCTAAAAATGGCAGAAGCATCAATATAAGAAATATATTTGGCTCGAAGCCTAAAGCGCTGAAATCGTTGGAGCTGGCTGCAAATTGTGATACAGCCTCCGGATTAGATACCGATTTCATACCCACAGCAATAATAAGGGGTAAACCACCAATTATATTTGATGCAATAAGAATTGCTGCAATCATTACAATATACCTCCAGAGGCTGTTTTTTCCTAAAAATGTGGATTCAAGATGATTCATAGTTCCCTGATTAATCAAAATTCTAAGCTGCCCCTTTTCGGATGATCGATAGAATAATGAAGGCCTATGCTATCCTCTCTGTTACTTGCCATTTTAATAATCAGATATCCCACATTTATCAGGTTTCTCAATTCGCAGATTTTTTTAGATATA
>Ga0307377_10005383_pt1 | contig 13740 bp, 17 predicted proteins | sample TR3MG_FD_202535 | JGI IMG/M metagenome (GOLD analysis project Ga0307377, IMG submission 202535) | Soil microbial communities from Risofladan, Vaasa, Finland - TR-3 | ecosystem: Environmental > Terrestrial > Soil > Coastal area > Acid sulfate soil | place: Finland: Risofladan, Vaasa | collected... | reverse complement strand
TGCTTTGATGCTGCAGATACAAAATCATTTTCATTTGATGTTACATTTGTCCACGCTAGAGTATTATAATTCCACTGTTGTAATTTTACAATATGGGCGGGATTTCCTTCATAATATGCCGCCATTACCAGGTTTAGATTGAACTGTGGTACGGGATCGTCTTCACCAAAATTAAAGACATAATCAAAACCAGGAGTTCCAGTAACTTCATCAAGTATTAAATAAACATCATCCTCTACTTGAACATCGTATATGTCACCGCTTTGTATTGATCCAGTATTTATTGTTAGTGAGGATGGAAACTCCCAAGCGATCGGCTCTGGACTTGGTGAATCAGAAGCGCTCTCAGACGCACTCTCTGACGCACTTTCTGATGGAGATTCCGAAAGACTCTCTGATGGAGATTCTGAAGGACTTTCAGACAATGATTCGCTTGCAGATTCAGAAAGACTTTCTGATGGACTTTCAGAAGAAGATGGTGATGAACTAGCAGATTCAGAAGGACTCTCAGAAGTTGATTCGCTTGGAGATTCTGATTCGCTCTCTGATGGACTTTCAGAAGCAGATTCGCTTGGAGATTCTGATAAACTTTCTGATGAAGATGGAGATGAGCTCGCAGATTCAGAAGGACTTTCAGATTCTGATTCGCTTGGAGACTCAGAAAAACTCTCAGAAGGACTTTCAGATTCTGATTCACTCGGAGATTCGCTAAAACTCTCAGAAGGACTTTCAGATTCTGATTCGCTTGGAGATTCTGATGGACTTTCTGATGGACTCTCAGAAGCGGATGGAGATGAACTTGGAGACTCTGATGGACTTTCAGATTCCGACTCACTTGGAGACTCTGATGGACTTTCAGATTCTGATTCACTAGGAGATTCAGAAGCACTTTCCGATTCAGATTCAGATGGAGACTCTGATGGACTTTCTGATTCTGATTCACTTGGAGACTCAGAAAAACTCTCAGAAGGACTTTCTGAAGAAGATGGAGATGAACTAGCGGATTCAGAAGGACTTTCTGATGGACTCTCAGATAAAGATTCGCTTGGTGATTCTGACGGACTATCAGAAGCGGATTCGCTTGGAGAATCCGATGCACTTTCAGAAGCTGATTGACTAGGAGAGTCTGATGCGCTCTCAGAAGCTGATTGGCTAGGAGAATCTGATGCGCTCTCAGATGGAGATTCGCTTGGTGATTCTGTTGTTGGAGCAGCGCTCTTATATGGATGATCAGATGGAAGTTTGGATTGCTGGCCCCATTTCCAAGCAAGATACCCTTCAATTAGTTGTCTAGTTGTAGTATCTACTGCATCAAGCACTATTAATTCAGCGAAGGCTCCATCAGGATTAAAAGCCGATGTGCGGTTTGCGAATATCCTGAGAAGCATACTTGTATTAATTTTCGATCCATAAGAACCGGAAGCACGTTCAGTGCCGTCAATGAATACCTTGCCTGTTCCACTGGTTACAAAATCAAAAACTGTTTCATAGAGACTTGGCCCAGCAAAAGGGCCACCTGATAAAGCCGCCGTAAATGTAGAGACATTTAAACGTCCATCAAATTGCGAAGCATTATTAGATTCAAGTTGCCAATCCCCTGAAGCCGCATCCATACTGTAAACAGAATCAGAAACGCTGTCGATGGCATCTAGCGTACACATTGCCATTACCATCACATTGCCATTTGAATTAACAGGAAACGAACTACAAGACATGAACCTAGCGCCGTCACCATCAAGCACATTTAATGAATTCAATGTGCGCGAACCAGTAAGAAATTGATCAGCCTCTGACGCCTGGACTAAATGGCGGCTGTTCCCGGATTTATCATCCACCTGGGAAACCCTGCCACTACCGGGAGGCGTAATGGTTCCAGTGTCCGCACAATCCCACCACCCTGATGTAGTGATTAAAGCTGGTGTCCAGAGCGCCATTATGATTTCTCCGCAGTATGCCAAGAAGAATCGTAAGGTTCTGTCTTCGATCCTTCAAAAATAGTTTCATCCAACTCTAACTTTTTTAACATATCTGCATCTGGTTTTTGAAAACCGAATTTGCCATCCTCACATTTAGTAAGGAAGTCCCACCTTAATGTTTTTTGCTTGCTTGATACGGCAGACACTTTGGTTATTTCGTCAATAACTGTGAACGGGAAATACTTGCTCCCGTTGATAGTGTCCAGGCACTTCTGGGCATCGGCCTCATTATTCCATCTGCACCAATCGTTCATTTTAATTTCCGTTTTATATGTTTTCTACAACAGAATAAGTTCTTCCGCCGTCCAGGCTTTTCATATATTTTTTTCTTCCAATAAACGATATAATACTATTAGAAAATATATTTTTTAATGAACCACCGTAATGAACCCATTCGGCATCTGTTTTTGGATTATGCTCATATATTATTTGACCAAAATCACATTTTCCTTCTTTACTTAATTTAAATGATAAAGAAAACAATTGCCATATAGGAATTCCTATAGATTGAATATCAGCGGCACCAATAGCAAAATTATAAGTTTCTCCGTATTTATTATATTTTTCACTACCATAAATAAGTGGTACCGAAGTTCCGCAATAATGATCACTTGTTTCGGAAGGTTGGTATCCAGCTTTTATTAATCTACCATAATCCATCAATCCTCTGACACCACCACTTACTTTTAGCGTAACATATTCTGGCAAATTATTGCTTATTACTTGAAGATTTCTAGCGAGATTATCTAATAAAAGTTTTCTGTATAAACTTGATGGTTTCCATATTTTTGGAGCACCTTCAGGACGAAATTCATGATAAGACCAGTTTTTAGTTATTGTTCCCATATACCCTTCTAGGTTTTACAAAAAAGGGGCGGGATTTTGCCCCACCCCTTCTCGGTTTATCTGAGATGATCATTAACTAAATCTGACCAGCTTTGGCAGCCTGTATCAATTTGGCTACGGTTTTGAGATCAATCTGCTCTCCACCACCTTTTACGTCATTCGGTTTTTCTGGAGCCTGACCATTTCCATTTTTAGGCTGTACAGAACTACCGTTACCATTTCCCTGGGCAGGAGATCCCTGAGTAGGAGCTGGTGCCGGAGCGACAGCTTGTGGAGGAGGGACTATTTCATTTGCCAGGTCTTGTTCTGGTGTTGCAGGGGCTCCAGGAACCGCTGGGACAGCCTGTGCACCAGGACCAACAGCACCCTGTCCTGGCATGCCGCCTTGTGCTGGAACGCCGGCTGTGCCCATCATTGACGCATCAGGAGTTGATCTAAGAATAGATTCTGACACAGCACCGGCGATTTGTCCAGCAGTTCTAGCTACGAGGTCAGCTGCGGCCGGATCACCGGCCATGGCAGCCTGCATTACATCTGGCCCAAGAAAGCCATGAGCAGCCCTTGCACCTGCCATTTCCGGTCCTTCTGGCTGTGCTGCAGGAGCGGCTACAGGAGCGGCCTGCTGAGCCGGTGCCTGACCACCATTTTGTTCAGCAGGAGGCTCACCTTCTTTTCCTGTTCCATTTTTATGATTCCCATTCTCTTCTTCCATTGATGGAACTTTCTCATCAAATTCTGTATTTGAATTATTTGCAAATTTTAGCATGGAAAGAAGTGTTTGTTTGGCTTTTGGGCTTTTTGCTGCAAGCTTTACCAAATCTTCGAAGCTCAATCTGTTCACAGCGGTCTCCTTATGATGATAAAATGAATTTAGTAATTGAGTATCAAATATCTATTTTTTAAAGATATGCATACGGAGAATGAACTCCTCCATAACCATTTTCTATATTGATTGCAACTTTTACTTTTGTAAAGTTAGCAATTTCTCTATCTGTCATATTCAATAAAACTTGCAAATGCTGAAGATATCTGCTACCATCAGCAACTTTTAATGTAATTCCACCATTGTTATAAGTAAGTTCGTTTCTTGAATTAAGAATTCCATTTGATATTAAACACTCAATCGTTGCTTGCCTTATAAGAAGTGATGGCATTGGGAATGTTCCATAAGTAAAATTCCCTATCAATGGAGGAATTGAATTAAGAAAACCAAGCGCCATATTAACATAAAGGTCTAGTTCATCATCTGTATTTTCTATTACAAATTTTAACAATCTGTTTTTTTCAGAGTGATCTTTAATAAAAGCCCTCAATGCTTCTCTATAAGTTTGAAGAGTGGAGGCGGCCATTACTCATCCTCTTTCAAATTTTCATTATAAGCTTTCTCTTTTACTTTTCTTTTCTTTTTTTCAATCTTTTCTTCTTTTGGCTTTTCTACATTTTCATTTACAATTGATAAGTTTGGATTGATTTTAACATATCTCAATATCTCAGCATCATCAGGATGTTCAGATATTCCAATATTAAATACAATCTGTCTTTCACCAATTCTAAGTTTCGATGTTATTTTTCCGGTGTTTAAAATTTTTGGCATATTTTACCTCTTGTAAAAATGGCCCAGCCCAACTCATAGGGCCAGGCCATTTTTCTTAAGATTTGACCGAATTAGACAGTCAGAGATGCATAGTAATTCGAGATGTCAACCCTCATGGTTCCATCAGACGCACCCTGAGTACCACCAAAACTCTGGGTCAGATCAGCGCCGCCACCAACACCAGCGGAGAATGTGACGCCAGGAGCAGAGGCACCTTGAAGTGTCATAAGAGCCACTGACAGAGCATTACCAATGCCCATGCCAATTGATTCTTTCGTCTGCCATTCGATAAGCCCAAAGTTTGACTTGATTTCGAAGTTCGGATCACCGAGAGCAAAATTATGCCCAAGGAAATCAGGAGTGGTGAACGCCCACATATGACCAACAGGAACGAGGTCAGATTTAATGGTCTTCACAATCTTTGTCCCATAAAGGGTGTCAGATGTGATACCATTAAGAACCCGATCTTTCCCGAAATCATCGCCAGCATTCGGCAGAATAACTGCTGTCTCAAAGGCCTCTTGGCACATAAGAATACAGCCCACTTCTTTCCGTTTTGGATCAGAGCCATTGAGGCCGGCAGAAAGAGTGTTCTTCAGTTTAATAAAATCTCCCTCATTGATCGTGAGAGCGGTTGTTCCAACAGAGTCAATGACTTTGTCTTTGTTGCCGGTAACATTAACGGCAGCCCCAACAAGACGCATGAAGAATGTGTCTTCCAGCTTCTCGAGCACCGGAACCGATTTGTCTTCGATTCTCTTGGTGATCTTGTACTGATAGGCACGAAGATCTTCAACAGTGATCTGGAACCTTTTGGTAACGAAATTGACGATAGGTATGATGTACCTTTCGCCTCTTACGTACTGACCATCGGGCTCACCAAGGTTGTCAACGCCAACCGCGGCCGCATCCGGCTCTATGTCACGGATCAAATACAGAGAATTGTCATTGACGTTTCTCTGGCAATCAGCTGTAGTAATAGGTTCCTGGGGTATGATGGCCCTGGAAAACGCAGCTTCCTGCAGTTCCGTTTTGACGTACTGGCGCCCAGCCTCAGTCAGTTCGGCCTGACCCTGGACGGAAGCGATCTTGTCAAGAAAGGCTTCGTTAAATTGTACCGCCGAGATATCTTTTAACATTTTTATGCTCCTTAGTATTCAGTTAGTTTTTTTTTGTGGGGCTGGTTTAAGGCCCAGCCCCTTTGCCTTTTAAAGATACATTTTTTCCTAAACTAATCAATAAAATAATTATCAGATTAGGCCGACGGAGACTCTGATGCAGACTCAGAGGCGGACTCAGATGCCGACTCAGAAGTAGACTCAGAAGCAGACTCTGACGGAGATTCTGACGAAGACTCAGAAGCAGACTCTGACGGAGACTCAGAAGCAGACTCTGACGGAGATTCGCTTGGGCCTTCGATATTAACAATTCTCGGAGAAATAGTCTTATAAACTATCACTCCTGTAACCGTGTTAATCTCTTCAACCCTTGCAACTATCTCATAATTAGTTCCGGCTGTTACGAATGCTTTTTCTTGAACAGAAGAAAGCTTTCCCTCAGTACCAGCCGCTGTATTTACATACAGATCATCGCCCTGACTGACGTTAGCGATATTTCCATAAGCAAATCCCTGGGAATCAGTTTTTACTCTTATCCCAATAGACTCTACAGTGGTTATCCTTCCAACGGCAATGTCATGTGATTCATAACGATTTGCAGATGCCTCGTTATAAAGCATTTTATTTATGGCTGCGGCAACTCCGGTTGCCACATTTGCGAGTGCCCCAGTTGATCCAACTACAGCCCATATACCGGGTCTACCGACTATACCTGCTGTACCGATCTTTCTGGAGACTCTTTCCACTTTACTGAGTGGTGTAAGAATTTCAAACATAGTTTTCTCCTTTTAAAGATTGTGCCGGACGAATCCGGCTCAGGTATTTACGATACCGTCACAATCACTGGGCTAAGTGTTCTGAATGTCATCTTGCCAGTTGTCGCGTTGTACTCTTCGCAACGAGCAACAACTTCATAATCACCAGCTTCGCTGTTCGGAGATTCTGTGATGTCGAACAGTTTGCCAAGACCAGCAGTTTTATCAGAAACCGCGAGCATGTTCCCCATTGTTGGAGTTCCTGTGAAGCCTTCAGAATCGACTTGAACGCGAATGCCGTAGGACTCCATAGTGGCAATCCTCCCAACTTCGATGTCATTAGATTCATAAGGACTTTCCGAAGCGCTGTTGATAATCAACTTCGTGATTACGCCAGGGGTATTGGCTGTGATTTTTTCAATAGAACCATCAGCTTGAATCTCGCCCCACATACCGGGCGAAATTGGTGCAATGGTAGTAGGATCCACTTTGCGGGAAACACGCTCTACCTTATTCATGGGTGTGAGAATTTCTAACATGATTTACTCCTTTTAAAAATTAGTTTTTTTAATTAAATACAATTACGATTGCAGTACCGAATCGAACATTCCCCTTTTACCTTCAGAAGCGGTTGCATCTTTTTCAAGTTCAAAAAACATATTACCATTTTTTCCGTTCTCGATCATCTTCATTGCTTCTTTGACTATTTCAAGTTCATTTACACTTTTATTCATCAGTTCAGCAATTTTTTCTTCGACAGTGTATTGGTCAACTTGACCTATTCGTACCATGTCATCCATTATGACCCGAACCTCTGCAGCTTTTTCAAGTTCAGAGTTTCTTGATTGAACAGATTTAAAGGTCTCTGCAAAATTGCCCAAGTATTCTGACGCTATCTTCATAAGTTCTTGGAGAGAGTTGAAAGCCTCCTTTTTATATGGTAGGCTAGCAACTTTTGAAAGTCCTTCTGAAATTTTTTTAGCGTCTTCTACACAGACAGATTTGTCAGTTTTTTTTGAGGCCGTCTTCTCCGTTTGCAGATGCTCCAGGATAAGACGGCCAATATTAGTGTCCTTCAAGATCATTAAGATCTCTTATTGGTTAAAGAAGACCGCGAACCTTAAGAACCTGAACAGCTTTCACGACATCTTTGTCCTCCATCAGGGCGGCTACCTTTTCATTTTCTCCAGCCTCTACTTCTGCAGCCTGCTTTGTTTCCTCTTGCTCAATGAGCCCAGCCGCATATTCATGGGCAGCTTGACGTCCAAGAGTGTCGGCTTCGGCGGCTTCCTTGATAAATTCCTGAGCATCAACACGAGCCTGCTCTTCAACATCGGATGCCTGCTTTTCGAATTCAACATATTCAATAGCGGCGCCAACGATATCGTTTCGTGACAGAGGTTTGTTGGAAGCGATTTTCTCCAGACATCCTTCTGTTTCAATCAGAGAGGCTGTCTTATTAATTCCAGGATCATTGATTTTATAATTATCAAGAATCCCGGCAGCTTTTAGAATACCAAGAGCCTCGGAATACTGAGAATCCTGAGTTTGTTTCTCGAGAGTTTGCTGAAAGGAAGTGGCAATCAAGCGACCAATCTTAACTGCTTCTGCAGTTTTCTCAGCGCCAAGAGAATTATCAGGAACGGAACTTGCAGTCAAAGGATTTGGTGTCGAAGCCCCACCTTCATTTCCACCACCTTCAACAGCTGCAGCAGCAATTGATTCTGGTGTTTTGTGCAACTGATTCGCATCAGTTATTTTTCCGTCGCCAGCGGAAATGGCTAGGCCTTCATTTGGCTTAGTCTGGGCAGGCATCTCACCGGCAGCGGCTTCGGCTGGATTTCCGCCAGCAATAGTCGTTTGCGGAGTTGCGACTGCTTCAGTTGCAGCAACAACAGCTGGAGCGGCTCCAGCAACACTTGATGCCGCGGGAATTACTTCACCTTCTGCAGTTGGTGCGGCAGGAGCTGTAACGGCTCCAGTATCTTCCTGCGCCTTTTTATTAAAACCAAGCTCATTAGCAAGCTTGTCAAGAAGATCCAAGCTGTTCTTTGCTCCGGCAGTCTTTTCTGTGCCAGTAACAACGTTCAGGTGATCTTCAAAATGAGACATTCTCTTTTCCATGTTACCTCCGTAATAATGAAAATATTATTTTCATTTTGTGATTAATGTTTAATATAATTCTACTCTCGTTTAAAATCAATATTTTCCACTATTAAAAATCTTACATTAAATATACGCTTTTTATTGCAGATTTGCTATTAATTTCGAAATCTCAGTTTCTAATATAATAGCCTCATTTCTGCTAAAAAACATATTATTTCCTATTGAGGCCTGTTTTGACATGCCTGCTTCTGGAAACAAATCCCTACCAATCTTGCAAAAAGAGCGCTGATTGACAGCCCTTCTTATATAAGTGTTTGGCAGCATTATGGCACTCGTAATTGTTCCTTCACCAACTCCGCCATAACTTGACGATTTGATGTGACCAGAGAAGCCTGTGTCTTTCAACACGCCTTCGTAATCACTCGCCGGACGGAGAATTGGATCATTAGCATCTGCCTCATTTATACTATTTTGAATTTTCCACATGACACCGCCACCGATCATTGAGCGTAGCCATGGTTTAGTAGTAAAAATTTCGGCAAGTTGCTTTGGCCCATAACCGAGCGCTTTCATTTTGAGCCCAGCATAAAGAGCTGCAAGGGCTGCAATTGTTTTTGTGATTGGACTTATTTTTGATTCATCAACGGCCTGAGATTCTCTTGCCCAATAATCTGGACCAACAACGCTATTATATTCAGCGCTCTTTACAAGAATTGCTTTTATTCTTGGTTCAGAAAAAGATGGGAAAAAACTTCTTGATTCTAAAAATGGAAGCAATGATCTTCCAAGAGTATCACTAAAATTTCTATTAGAAATATCCATTTGACATGGACATGAATTATCTCGATAATCAAAAATTTCATTATTCCTATCGAGTTTATCAGCAAGATCTGGTCTTCCTATTTTAATAACTACAATTCTTTGAACCTCTGCAGGCTTAGGATAAATTCCCATTCCAAGCATCGTTGAAAAAATTGTGCTCAAAGGAAGTACTGCAGCAGAATCAAGAATACTATTTGGTAACCTTGGTTCTGCAGCAATCGAATCATTAACCTTTTCATCAAGAGCTTTTTGTATTATCTGAACTTTATTGGATGTGGCAACTACACCATCATTATCATCTGGACCAAGAGCTCCACCAATTTCTTTATCTATTTCGCTCTTTTTGTTTACAACTCCAATCTTATCGAACGCAGCAAGTTTATCTATTTGTTCATCAGTTACACCATAAGCTTCGGCGATATCTACGGATGATATGACTAATGCTGATGCTGCTTTTCCAAGAATATATGATGTTCTATCAGCTCCAACATATACTTTTGACATGTCAAAAAATCTTGGAAAATCATTATATGCAAATACTTGTGCACCAGGAAGAATTGTTTTTCCAAGTTCTCTTGACCATTGTTGGGCAAGTTCTTTTGAAACTATCTCTCTAAGATGATTCTTGAGATGTTTACAATATTGTTCTTTTTTTTTCGCTTTATTATCACATATTGAGCAACGATCAAACTTTACTTTGCATCCCATACTAACAGCTACATTATCACCACTCTCAAGTGCTTGAACAATATCAGCACCATTTCCTCTATTTATTCCAACAATTAGTTCGACTCTTTGAATTCCTGGATTCCAATGTGAGAATACTATTTCACCAAATGATTTCTTTGGATCTTTGTTAACATGATGTTTATATAACCTTGCATAATACTCGAATGTCTTATATCCATAATCATTAGGAGTTCCCATGTCTGTTCTTAACGATTTATGCTGAAGACCAGAAACTGGAAAGCTATCTCCATTTCTATTTGGTCCCCAAACTTCATGAGATCCTAGCGCGTTTATAACAACATAATAAAGATCAGGGTTTCTCTTCATATTGAGTATAACCTTCATGATCTCTGGAGAATAAGTTCCAGACGCAGTCTTGTTCATATGATATAGAGTATTTACTGGAATTATATGTTGTCCAGTCTCATCCATTGAATCATATTCGATATATTTAATCATTAGGTAAACTCGATTATGTTAAATCAGGAACGATTAGTTTTGGTTTAATTTCTTCTTTATCCTTTTTCTGAACATTAAGAATATCTCCTAGAATACTTATCTGATCTTTCATTAACACCCTCTTTCTTTCTTCGCTTGCTATCTGATGAAGAGGGTGAACTTTATCGGCAATTGAAAGAGCGGCAATAGGAGCTCCAATTGATCCGAGCGTTATCCATGGATGATTTTTAACAAACTTAACAACGCTCATTCCAATTGATGCGCTTTTATCAATTGAATCATATGTTTGTTTTAAAGGTATCATTAAACACCTTTTGGAAGGGTAGTAACAGATTTTGCAGCAGATTCTGTAGCGACTTGAGCTATTGATGGTCTGGCCAAACCTGATTCAATAGATGATAAATCCTGAATAAGTTTATGATCTACTCCACCAAACTCCATCATCTTATTTACTAAAGCTCCAGCAACTAAAGGATTTGATGCTGATTTTGGAGAGAATGTTTTGATAACATCAAAATAATCTTTTATTTTTTCTTGATCTTTATCTTTTAATTGAGGAACCTTTTCCTGCATATCTTTAAAAGATTCATTCGTCTTCATTACATTAACCAATGGATCAACAATCGATTCTTTTCCAGCAATAGCTACAGCTCCAGTTAGCCCAACTGGTAACAACCATTGTTTTGCAATTCCTGAAACAACTTTTGCTTTGGCTGTAGCTCTCATAAATGGACTGACAACTAGAGCTTCTTTAGTTAATTCAAACGCCCCTTTCTTTTCAAGGAAGGTATATTCGTCTTTGGTTATTTCACCTTTTTTTAATAACGAATCCGCGGCTTCTCTTACTGTTTTCACAATTAGTCCTCCCGATACATCGACATATTTGGCGTCACGGTATTTTTTAAATCTGTATGTTTTCCGCCCTCAAACTGATAATCTGTTGGTGAGCTTAATTTAAATTGACTTCCTTGATTTTGAGACAGTGACATTTTTTCTTTATTTTCTTTAATTCTACTATTAATATCATTGACTGCAAATGCGCCCATAGCAAGAGGCATGATGGCTCCAGCAATAGCTCTTTTTTCCATCTCTTCAAAAAAGGATTTCCACATTAGTTCATCCCCAATTTTCTCACATCAATAAGATCGTTTTGTGACATCTCGCTAGGATTTATATTTCCCTTTAAAGATTGATTTCTTAAAAAAGTCGTATAATTTTGTTTATAAGGATCTCTTGCCAATCTTTTTATCCCTCTATACCCACCATATGCTAAACCACCAACTATTGAAGCTTTTCCAATATTTGTTCCAGCGAATCTTCTTGCCTGTCTAAATCCAAAACCAAATCCTTTTTTAATACCAAAAGAAGCTTCTTTTTCTATTTGTGATATCTCGCCAATTCTCCTAAAAACGTTATCATCAACTCTTCCAATTTCACGGATAACATCCCTTGCCTCTTCTCTGGTTATATCACCTTTCTTTTCTTCAATCATTACATTTCTTACATCAGGGGCAAAATATCCAGCAGTTGCTCCAGAAAGAGTAAGACCAATTTTTAATGGCAATGGAAAAGATCTTGTTGACATAATTGACTTAGGTATCATCTTCGGAGTTACTATTGACCCACCAAGACCAAGCAATCCACCGATAGCGGCCCAAGTGAGCCTATCGGCTGTTGTTGGTTCTTTTACAACATCAGTCTCTTTGTACTGATGTCTTGCAAGTCCACTAATATCACTTTGGATATCAGATATCGTTCCTTTAATATCCACCATTAAGCTTTCTTTGCTTTAAATGAAATGTTTCCGTGTATACCTTTGTCAAAAAGTTCAAGCGCCTTTTTTATGTTTTCTTCCATTTCGGTTAGTCCTGCTATTTTAGCGATAGAGTGAGAGAAATCTCTAACCGGAGCCAAGATTGCAGATTTATCATTTATCTTCTGAGAAGATATTTTTGTAAATCCACATTTCATTTTTGGCCTTGTTTTTAATAGTTCATTATAAATTTCATTGTAGCATTCTGCTACTTTTACGAAATTACCACCAATATTCTCTCTTACAAATCTGGTAGCTATTTTTGAGATATCACCAATTGATTCGCCATTAGCAACTAATGCTTCAGCATCTTTTGCCATAGAATCAAAAGCGTTTTCAGCACAATTACATTCGGCCGTCTTCATAGATTCAACACGACTCAAAAAATTACGAAGCACCTGACGATATTCAACGGAGTTTCTAAGCTCCGCAACCTTTGCAGTATCATCAGTATTTGTTGCGTCAGGCATTACGGCTATTTCAAGATTTGATCTAAAATCTTTTGGAGGCGTATTGTAATCTTTCATGGCTTCCTCACTCTCGTTTGCAATTTCTGATACTTTTTTAAAATCGGCTAAGTCAAATTTAATATTAGACTTATCAGTATCAGGATTGTGAAATAATGCTAAATATACGTTTTGGTTTGCTTGTTCACATATTCTTTTTAAAATTTCAGCGTTCTCTATCTCACCTTCCTGGTAAAGCGTAACCAAGGAATCGTTCATATCCTTTCCAAAAATCAGATAATCTTCTGACACTTTGTGAGATAGGTTTTTTATTGTATTAATTAATTCTGACATTAAAACTGCCTTTGCTCTCTTATGCTTTTTGGTTGAGTTAACGCACCATATCCTATTCCACCAACACCTATAGCTCCAGCCGCTCCTAAAGTAAACAACCCACCTTTAATAGCACCAACCCTTTCCTGTAATTGTGATGGTGGAGGTTTTGGTTTTGACCATGTTTTTCCACGAGACCATCTCCCAAAACCTTCTGCAGTTTCTTTGGCAGTTCGAATAGTGGGTCTTATAACATGCCTTCTTCCAAGAACCCACATAGACCTTAATGAGGCCTCTTTTTCAAGTTCAAGTCCAAAATATTTTAATTCTGCAGGGCTCATATTTTATACTAAATATAGGATTTTATCAAAATTTAGCAATATATTAAACCGTCTTTGTCTTTAATTATACAAATAATTATATTAATAGTATATATTTTTCTACCAGGGGTGGTTTAAAATGGCTGATTACAATTTCCAAAAGGAACTCAAAAAGTCCATTATTGGGGCAGATGATAAGATTAACAGGTCTGATCTGCTTACCAATATTTTTAAAACATATGTGGCAAAAATGTTCGAGCATGTTCTCAGTAAAGGGAAAAAGGATAGGCTTGAGACCGCTTCCATGGCAACGGTTAAGAGAAATCTTATTGACGAATTTAGAAACGCCGAACTTGGTGAATATCAAAAATCTACTGAATGGTATGAAGATATGTTTGATAAAGCCATGCAGGAAATTTTGGA
>Ga0307377_10005381_pt1 | contig 13741 bp, 23 predicted proteins | sample TR3MG_FD_202535 | JGI IMG/M metagenome (GOLD analysis project Ga0307377, IMG submission 202535) | Soil microbial communities from Risofladan, Vaasa, Finland - TR-3 | ecosystem: Environmental > Terrestrial > Soil > Coastal area > Acid sulfate soil | place: Finland: Risofladan, Vaasa | collected... | reverse complement strand
AGTTTCGCCTGCAAGATTTTTTCCATACATTAATTTGTTGAATACATTTATCGGAGTTATGTAATTCAAAATATAATCTGTCCAATTTACCCAGTTTGCTTCTGTCAGATCTTCGCCAGTTAATTCTTTGAAATCACTTCTGAAGAATTCTGAATTGAGGAATTTAAAAATAGGATTAGCGAGGACAATTTTAGCAAGCAGCTTTTCCCACCAAGTTGCTTCAGGAACTTCTGGCGGAACTTCAGGCGGAACTTCAGGCGGAATAAAAGGCGGAGCTACGATGATCTCAGTTAGATTTTTATCAATTGTTGCATTTTCTCCTTCTGATAATGAATAACTTCCGCTTCTTGTTTCATATCCGGATAATTCAATTCTCCAATAATATTTTCCGGCAGCCAGGCTTGAAATTGTCTTTGATGTTTTTCCCATGTAATTATTATCGAGATAAATTTCAGCTTCTGATGGTGAGCTCTTGAATCTAATTGATCCAAGTTCAGCTTCCGGTGCTTTGCCTTTGACATCAAGATGCTTCACAAGATCTGTTGTTAATATTCTGTAATTTAAATATTGAGTATAAACATAACCTGGTTTTTCAAGAATTATATTATATGTTCCAGGCTGGATTAAATAATTAGAAACCTCAGTTGTTCCAATCTTTTTCCCATCAATGAAGACATTTGCTCCTGATGGATCGCTTGTTATATTAAGATAGCATGCCATGTTTTTTTAGTCTTTTACTTTCCTTCTTCTTCAAGGGCCTTAGATTTTTCTTTCAGAGCTTCCTCACCCTCTTCAGGCTTGGTTTCTTCAGGCTTAGGAGAAGTTTCAGTTTCTACCATGACAAAAACAAATCTTGTCTGCTTATATAATTTATCTTTTTTTCTGAAAGATAGAAATTTTAGTATTGTTAAGAAAATTATGGGATATAAAAGGATGTTGGGATATTGTATTAATTGTATTGTTTGTTTATTAGAAATTGGTTGGTTGATTGTTTGGACTGGGTTCTTCTCGCGGTATTAATCCCGCATCGGGCAGTGCAGAAAAGCGGCATTTTCTCCCAACCAGTCAAATTCCCTCGCTGTGCTCGGGTATTGAATGGGTACTGAATGGGTATCAAATGGGTACAGATTAGTTACTAATCAGGCACTCCGTGCAGGGCCATTTAGAATGGCATAAGCGTCTGCAAGACATGTTCTACGAAGTATATATCTAATAGTATATGATTAATAAGTGGCTTAAAAGTTTCTTAAGAAACATTAAAATTATGCGAACTCGACGCTGTTTTTAACGTGCGCCAGCAAAAAAAAAGACAAAGAGCGAGCTTTTAATGCTCGCTTTTCAATAATAAAACATTCCCTTCTTGATAGAATTCAAACTGATCAAAAGGAAAATCTGTATAGGAACCTTCCTGAATATAAACACATTCTCCAGGAAGATCTTCCCAAGCAGAAACTTTCCAGGATTTATCTTCACAAACTTCAATCATCCATACAAGAAATGAATTATTTGCTTTAACCTTTGGCATATGTTGAACAGATTCAACAATATCAATAAGCCAATAACAATTTGCTTTCTCTCTGAGAAATTGAATTCCATCAGTTAAATTTAGAGAACCAAAAGAGGACGGATAATAATTCTCCGTCCCTGTAAATTGGTCAAGATCAGTCATTTGCATAATCTTACTTTCCCATCTCGAGAACTTTTTTCTTTAGAGCAAGGAAAGCCTCATCGACATTTTCATTCTCACCGACTTCGGCAAGAATCTTAATATCTTGAGTTTCATAATTCCCTAAGTTAAACTTCTTAGTGAATTCAATTGTTTTAATTTTCATTGTTAATTCTCAATGGAACTGCAACAACCTTATCAGGAAGATTTAATGCACATGTTTCACAGCACCAGATTTTATGCTTTAGATTAGCAGCGTCTGCATATCTTGAGATTTTATCTCTTGAATTGCAAAACGTGCATTTCTTATAAGCCTTATGACTTGGGCCTAGAAAATGCCTTCTGAACTTCAAAGCAGACAAAACATAGTCAATCAAAATTGAAGCATCATATTTTGTAACAACTTTAGAGTCAGTAAAACTTCTTAACATTCTGTATTCTTTATCAGATAACTTCGAGCTCCGCAGGATCTTTGTAATCAGAACATGCTGAGCAGTTGAAACCTGAGTTGATTCAGAACTATTTTCAGTTTCCATTATATTTGAGCACCTCCTTTCAAGGGTAAATTATTAAGTAACTCAAGTTTGAGCTGTTGAAGATAATTAAATTCTTCTTCCGAATTAACAACATCCAAAAGTTGATCAATTAAGCTCAATCTTTGTTGGAATAATATTTTGTTTTTCATGCGGTGACTTGGGAAATTTGGAGATTATATTTTTGCTGTGACTCGGGCTGGAGAGAACCCGCGAGGCGCAGCTTACCTCGGCTTGCTTGCAAGCAAAATGCGGCAATCCTTACGCCCTCTGAAAATTCGATTAAAAACCTGAAAGGCTTGGTTGCGCAGCAACTTTTAAATGGAATTTGCGAGCTGGCGTGAGAATAGATTGCGGCTTTTTAGAGGGAAAAATTTAACTACTAATTTCCCTGGGTGCGGTGAAAAATCAAAAATTATTCTCCTAGGAAGATTGAAAGTGAGAGTTACTTTTGTGAAAGTTATTCGGTAAGGCGCGTAATTCTTGAAACAACTTGAGAGTGATTATAAATCCTTAAATAGAAATTAGGATAATAAAAAATTATGAATTCCACTCAAGCAACAAAATTCTATGGAAAGAATCTTGAGATCCAGGAATACTTCCTCACGTGTGTTAGTGTGTGAGGACCAGGAACCACATTGCATTATGGTTATGACCTTTCCAAAAGGCAGGTCATTGCAACCAGGATAGAACTACGTTAGTGCCGAAGCTGTTGCATACAACACAAAGCATCAGCAACTTCCTCTGACACCAAAATTTTCTTCTTAATTCTTATAAAATATCGTTCCCAAATACACACAGGCACACAAATATATATAAAGGCTTTATTCTTCTGTTTTTCATGGCTCAAACAAGAAAGGATATTTATTTGCGACAGCGTATAGGAAATCTTGTTAAACAACTTAAGGGAGCTGATCAACAAGTGATTTATCAAATTGCTGCAATTTGTGGAATTAATCCGGACACAGCGAAGAAGCATTTCAATTCTATAAAAGCTCAGACAAATCTTATTGATTCAGGATTTATTGAAGATTGCAATCACGTTTGGAGTGTTCCATTTACAACTCCAGGCGGACTTGTAAAAGAGTGCATGCTCTGCCATGAAACAATGGAGGTTAATACTCAACAATGAAATCCGGATTAGTTATTGGAATTGCAAGATTGTATGATCTTCCAGGAAAAGAATTTAATATTATTCACTGCAACGCATGCGGCAATTTATTCCACACTGCAATCAGCGAGGGAAATATTGTTTGTCAATGCTGCCACGAGCTCATTCAATTAAATAAAATAGGAGAGAACAAATGAACGGACAAAAACCTGAGCTAACAAATTGGACTGAAGTTATTGAGGATCTAAAAATTAGAATCAATAATGGAGAGATTCAAGTATTGTTATTCAAAGCTCAACTTGTAGAAGCTGAATCACATGTTGGAAATAAATAAATACTCTTATTTCCTATAAATATAATCTTGCGCAAAATCAAGATACCTGCGAGATGCCTGAATCCGCGAGGACCAGGTCGGTTTATAAATCCACCGTAATTCATCTCGCTTCATATTCACGGGCAGGTTTCGCGATTCACGTAGAGCCTGCCTGGCGAACCAAATACAAAAATAACAGCTCGTAGTTTAATGATAGAATCTGCTTCCTTGGAAGCGGTGATCCAGGTTTGATTCCTGGCGAGCTGGAATTAATTAAACTTAGTCGAAAGACGGGAGAGAAAACATGACAAACGAACACGAAGCAAACACTGATAACTGGGAAGATTTCTTAGGCAAATGGATTAAGCCTGAAATGGTTAAAACATGGCCAGCTTTGTTTATTCCGGTGAGTGTCAAAGGAACATTTGACGACGAGGAAAATGCACACATTGTTTATACAGGTGAGTTTTACAACAAGAAGAAGCAATGGGAGCCGAACAAAACAAACATTGAAATCTTGAGAACTTTGGGATTAACATCGCCAAAAGCTTTGATTGGAAAGAAAGTTTATTTCAAGAAAGTAATGAACTTCAATCCGCAGATCAAGAAGAAAGTTCCTAGCTTAGAGATTGAAAAAGTAGAATAACGTTATTTTAACGTTAATTAATTCTTTATTATTATTTTTATTTTTCACAACCAGCCAACAGGCTTCCAAACATCATAAATAATATCTTTCTTTGAACAGATTTGAGCAATTCCTAAATCCATCATTGTTGAAAGAAGAATTAATTTTATGGGCCAGTTTTCATACGCTGAAAACTCAGGAGTAACTTTTAATAAATCTTTGTAGCCTTCGAGCTGGCCAATTGCTCCGAGATCAGGCCTGATTTTTGCTTCAACAATATACATAATTCCATCTTCAAGAAAAACACAATCAGCCCATCGAAGTAAAACAGAATACATTTTTGCTTCTTCCGGATTAGCTGGAATTCCAAGTCGCACTCTTTTCCATTGTGGGCTTGTTCTGTGAAATGTCTTTAACCAGGAAGTCAATAATATAGATTCTTTCTGTTGCACCATTTTATCTAATGTAAGAAACATCCTCACTTTTATTATTTATTATTGATTCTGAATTACCGCAGAGCTCACAAATCCAGGAATGCAATCTATGATTATAAGACATCATTGCTCCGCAATTGCTGCATTGTTTTAAATGTTGATCAATCATTTGCTCAAACCTCTAATAACTTTTTCTTTATACTTTTCATAAATTGGGCCTTCTTTATGTTTTATTTCAAGTCTTGCAAGCTCGACTTTTTCTTTAGCACAATTAATACAGTTTCCATGTTGAGAAATAAATTTGGATCTCCTTCCGCAAGTTTTGCATTTTCGGAGATTTCCCTTTTTAGATATTTCTCTCATACCACTTGTAAGCAAGGTCTCATTAAATATTTTTCTATTTTTGTATTGATAAACCCTTCAGGCAAATTCTTAATGCCATATCTCTAATTTAAATCAAAACATATATAAATTATAAAATTCAATAATTAATTTATGGTTAAGATAAAATCAGCTGGACAAATTGATGCAAATTACAAAGCAGCAATTGGAAGAGTTCCTGGTGCTTACAAGACCGGAGTTCAGGCAACAACTGATTGGCAGGAAAAAGCGAGTTCTAGTGCTGCAGAAGACCTTTACGCAGAAAAAATACAGCAAGCTGTGGCTGCAAAAAGCAGACAACGTGGTGTTGCAGGTGTTTCAAATGCTGAATGGCAAAATAGAGCTGCAAATGTTGGGAGCACAAGAATCGGTGCAGGAATGACCGCAAACGCAGAGAAGAGGACAAGAAAGTTTGAGCCTTACAGAGCTGCAATTGAGGGTGTTTCTTTACCAGCTAGATCTGCTGATCCAATGGCTAACGTTGATGCAAGAGTGAAACCAATTGTAAGTGCTTTAGTTGAGACAAAGAAATCAATTAAAGGCTAATCAGAAAATCTAAATTACTATGGCAAAAGAAAGCGCTCCTACAAATAAAGAAGATTCCACAACTGGAACAAGAAATTGGGATGATCCTATAAAAACAAAATGAAATACAGAATGGTTGAATTACAAAAGAGTAGAACTGAAACAATAAATACAACTCGAACTATAAACATAGATTTAGCAACTCCTATTTCAAGAATTGTTATAAGAATGAAGGGAACAAATACTACTTCAACTCCAACAGGCCATCCTGCAAAGATGATTTCTAAGATTGAATTGATTGATGGTTCAGATGTTTTATATTCATTAAGCGGAGTTCAGGCAGGAGCTGTTAATTTCATTGAAAACGGTGAGTTGGATTTCTATTGCTGTGAATATGAATTACCAATTGAATGTTGTGCAACAGCTCAAATCAATTTTGGAAGACAATTATGGGATAGAGAATTTGCTCTTGACCCTTCGCATTATAAGAATTTACAATTAAAAATTACAAATGCTGCTGCTTCTGGAGGTTCTTCAGCTGGAACTCCTTCTCTTGCTGTTTTTGCTTATGTGTTTGAAGACAGTCCGCCAAGTCCAAGAGGATTTTTGATGACTAAGGAATTGAAAAGTTACACTACAGTAGCAAACCAACACGAATACACTCAATTGCCTCAGGATTATCCTTTTAGATTTGTTATTCTTCAAAGTTATACTACAACTATTCCGCCAAACACTGCCTTCGGTAATTTGAAATTTACCATCGACACTGATAGGAAAGTTTTGCTTAATGATATTTCTATGACTGAGTTCTTAAAAGCTCAAATACCTATGGACAAAGTTGAGGAAGAATTTGCTGGTTTAGGCACAGCTGGTTTAGTGTCGTATTTTTTAGCTTCAACTTATAATAATTATGGTGTTGCAGTTGGAAGAAGTGCAAACAGTGCAGCTTTATACGCAGCACAGCCAGCAGGCGAAAGACTTCAAGTTTTAGGAAATGCTGCTGTATCTTTTGCTTGTAATGCAGTCGGATATTGTGCTTTTGGAGCAATGAATTTATTGATGATGGATAAAGATGATCCTGATTCTTGGCTTAATCCTGTTGGAACTAAAAGTGTTTTATTAGACATAACAGGCGGTGGCGCTTCAACTGCTTACATTCTTTCTCAGCAAGCAAGATATTATGGTAGATAAGAAAACATTTAAATAATCTTCATTCTTTTGATTAATTATTATGACAGGAAATGTATTAAAATATTGGGAAACAGGTTATGTAAATTGTGCAAGTTTAACAGTTCCTCAATTAATTACAACTCTTAGAGGTGGCGAAAGTGTTACTATAAAATCTCATGAAAACAGCGGTGATTATCACAAAGTTGGCAGTAATAAAGTTTTGATTGCAACTCAAGGTTATTTATTGGGTGCTGAAGAAACTATGACTTTAACACTTCCAATTGATTTTGGAGTAGATAATTATATAGAAATTTATGCTCTGCCTTCTGCACACGAAGGTAAATATGTTAGCTTCTTTAAATTAATTGATCTATACCCTATGACAGCTACGGGCGGTTAAAATGGTTGGCACAAATGCAAGTTCAGGGGGTTTTTCTGTTAGTTCTGAATGTTATGGAAAAGATTATGCACAAGCCCAAACTACAGTTGCATTCTTGACTCCTACATCTGGAAAAAAGATAATTGTAAAACAGGTTTATGCTTCAAGTTCGACGGTAAATGTTGATGTTACTTTGGAATTTGCTACATCTTCAAAGACTATTTTTAAATTATATACTGCGCAAAAAGCAACTGCAACAGGAAATATTATTTGTGGTGAAGGTGCTGTAGATGAAGTTTTAAGTTTAACCTGCGGCGATAACACCTTTGTTTCTGTATCTTATGATGAAGAATAATCAATAAAAATATAAACTTCTCTTAGCTTTATTTTATCACTATGGTTCAAACAAGAGCAACAGGAAGACCTTTTCCAGGGTGGGGAACTTCAGACAATAAGATTGCTGCAATTTGGATTGCTCTTGCTATGGTGACTTCTTTAACAATTGGCGGAGTTATTGGATTATCAAATGTAGATTCCTGGCTTTACATTAATTCTTCAACTTGGGTGAATGGAAGTATGAATATTTCTGAAGATCTCTTTGTTAATGGAACATTGACTGCTGGAGCTTTGGATATCCAAAATCTCAGCGTCGAGAATATGAATTTTACTAATCTCACGATTACAGGAGATATTTTTAACATATCTGCAGATGAAACTTATGTTAATGCACTTTTTCCTAATGAGTATTGCACTTCTGATTTAGGAAGTGATGCTTTGAGATGGAGAAATATATTTGTTTGTGGAAATGTAACTGCAGGCGAATTTTATGGCGATGGTTCTCATTTAACAAATCTTCCAGCAGGAACTGAAGTTGATCCTTTATGGACCGGAAATCAAAGCAGTTATTTTACATCAGCTCAGATTTTAGGATTTTCTTATTATAATTCAACAGATTTTGATATAGCAGATTATCTTCTTATTTCAAACTGGAATTCTACAAATGAAAGTTATTATTTAATAACAAATCCCTTCGGGTTTTATAACTCAACAAATCCGCAGGTAGAATTAGATCCTAAATGGTCTGCAAATTATTCAACATTTTTAACTCATATTGATTGGAGCAAAATAACAAATGGAACTATTTGGAGTTGGGCAATGAATGGGACATTGTTTAAAACAAGTCAGTGGAATGCGACAAACACAAGTTATTATTTAGATTCTAATCCTGATGGATATATTTCTTCTATTCCAGATAATTATTTATTAAACACAGGAGATACAGCTTCGGGAGATTATAATTTTGATAGTGGAACTTTATTTGTTGATGCTTCTGCAAATTCTGTTGGAATTGGGACGACGGGACCAAGCGCAAAGTTTGAAATCCAACAAGATATGTCTAATTACAGCACAGCTTTTACTTCTCCGCACTTAAATTTAGACACAGGTGTATCAGTAGATAACATCGGCTTTGTAGGGATAACTTATGCCGCAAGCACTATTGTCGATTACGGATGGTCTTCAGGAGCTCTACGAACTTCAGGCGGAGCATCAAATTTTGTATGGAAATATCATATTGGTAGTGCAGAAGGGACGGAGAGAATGAGAATAGATACAACCGGCAAAGTTGGAATTGGAACAACAACTCCCGATACTATTTTACATTTATCTTCTACAAATCCCGACATAACTTTTGAAGATACAACAGGAGATAAATGGATTGCAGGAAATAATAATGGTGATTTTAGAATAAGAGATGTTACAGATAGCAGAACTGATTTAACTATTGATGGAACTGGAAATGTTGGAATTGGAACAGAAACTCCCGACGCTAAATTAGAGATTTTAAGAACAAGTGGAAAATCAAGTATTAAGGCAGTTGCAAGTGATGGCTACATGATGATTGATAGTAATGGGCAACAATTAAGATTAAACAATTATGTTACAGATAATATAATTTTAGGTCTTGGTGGTGGAAATGTAAGTATTGGAACAGCTTCTATAACTGAAAGATTATATGTTGTAGGAAAGATATATACAACATTGGGAAGAAGACCAGCGGGAAGTTTGCACGGAGATACAATTACAATTAATGCAATTTTTGATGCATTGGCTCCATCAATCCCAAACACAAATGATGAAATAATTGTTAATGGGGGAATGTATGCATTGGGTTTTATAATTTCAAAAGCAAAAAGGACGGGAGCCTCGACAATAGATTTATATGAAATTGATTCGAGTGGAACGGGAACTATTACAATTACAGATGGATCCGCAGTGGAGGTCGTAATTTCAATAAGCTGGTAAAAGAATAGATTTAAATAATTCCATTCATTAAGTTTTTTATGGATTTAAAAGGCCTTAAGGGAAAGAAAACCTACATCATGACAATTGCAATAATTTGTTATGCTCTTGGGGGAATGGTTTCTGGCCTTATGGAAATCGGCGTTGGAATTCCATTAATTCTCGGAGCTCTTGGACTTTCAGGATTGAGATCTGGAATTGAAAGCAATAAAGTTGTTGCTCAAGCACCTCAATAAGATTTATATATTTCTTAGTTCTTTTCAAATTATGCTTTATTCAAAACAGATACTTTTAGAATCAGGAAAAACAGAAGCAACTGCTACAAAGTCATATTTCAAAGTCAATAAGGGAGTGATCTCAAATATTTGGGTAACATTTCCCCCTGGTTGTTCTGGGCTTGTAAAATTAAGAATTTATAGTGAAGGCCATCCATTTGTTCCTGTAAATCAAGATAATTATATTCGAGGTGATGGTTATACTTTTCAATTTCCTATTATGTTTGAAATCTTAGAAGAACCAATGTTATTGACGGTTGAAGGCTGGAATGAAGATGAAACTTATTCTCACACAATCGATGTTTTATTTCTTATACTTCCAAAAAATGTTGTTCTGCCTGTTGGAGCAACAGAGGGAATTTTAGAATCATTAAAAAGCCTGATTATCAGGCCCTTAGTAATTAAAGAAGTTTATCCAGGGGAAATTAGTTAAATGGTTTCAGGACATGCAGACTGGCAAACTTGGGCGGGAAGAAGTGCTGGCGGAATGGAAATTAAAGATGAACATTTTGCTGGTGCAATTGCATCAGATGCAGAAGGTTTTCTTGATTTAGCTGTTGTTGCCGAGAATACTGAAAATCTTTATCAAGCTGTTGTAATTTCTTGTCCTAATGATACAGCAATTCATGCCATTGAATTAAAAGTTATATCAAGCGGAGCCATAGTATTTTTCACTAATTTTGTAACAAATGGTATTTATGATTTTCCAGGTGTTCCAATTGCAGCAGGTGAGCAAATTAGATTAACAGTTTATAATTTTGCAGCGGTTGCAGTGAATTTTAAAGGTGCGGTTTTCAAGACCGTCAGGAGAACTTAAAATGGTTGTTGAAACAATTCCCAAAGATATTTTAGACAAATTGAATGCAGGCATAGAACTTTCTAATGTTGATTTTGATATAAGAGATTTAACTTCTGTCTCTGACAGCGTTGAAGTTATGCAAGATACATTTGCAAATTGTAAAGTTGAAGCGCACTCTGCTGCTGGTGAAGTTATACTAACAGGAGCTTATGGCTGGGATGGTGGTTTTTGGGAAACCTTAAACACTGATGGAGCAAATAGATTGTTAGTTGCTGCAACAGGAACATTTTGGCAGGCCACTCAGCCTGTTAGCGGAACATTTTGGCAAGTCACTCAACCAGTTTCTGCAACAGATTTGGATATAAGAAATTTAACTGCTGCTCTTGATGTTGTTACAACTGTTGAGACAAAAGCAACCAATATGATCTATAATGCTGTTTCTATTACTTCAGCAGTGACGGCAATTCTTACAGCACATTCAACGAGAACAGGTTTTATTATTGTTAATGCTGGAGCTCAGACTGTTTATTTGGGCGGTGATGCTGTCACAACTGCAAGTGGCGTTCCATTAGAAGTTGGAGCAAGCTATTCAAATCAGGATTGGACAGGTGCTTTTTATGGAAGAGTTGCAGCAGGCACTTGTGATATTAGAATTGAGGAGTTTTATTAAGATGGGAGTTATAATAACACCAGGACCGTCAGCAGATGGAGGAGTTACAAGTGCAATTGCTGGCGAAGGAATTGATGTTTCAGCAGCGACTGGAGATGTAACATTTTCTTGTGAAGATGCAACCTCTGCAAATAAAGGTATTGCAAGTTTTGATGATGCTTTTTTCACTGTAACCGCTGGAGATGTTGCTTTTGCAGGAAGAACTTCATATTGGAGTGTTCCTGGAATTGCATTTAAACCTCGTGATATGACTGGTTTTTCTGATAAATATTATTATGATGCCAATGCTCTTATTGTTGGAATTGTATCAGGATTTGATGATGTTATTGCTCAGGTTAATCTTCCTCAAGCTGCATACATAACAGGAGTTATTGTGTATGGACTTAAATCAGACTTTGTTTGGTCTTTGAGGAGGAGCCCATTTACAAGTTTAAGCGATACTACAATGGCGACAGCCAATGTAAATACAGAAGATACAACAATTACAAATCCAGTTATTGATAATTCAACTTATAGTTATTTTTTGCGTGTTGCAACAGCAGATGAAGAGGATGATATTTACGGAGCAAGAATAACTTATTCGACATATTGGGTCTAAGAAATGATCTCTTTCTTTATTACAGGATGAAAATCTCCTGTTGCCAATGGTTCTTTTATCTCAGGAACAGGTTTTACAATATTAGCAAATTTAACCATCTTCACTTTTGGCTCATTAATTTGGATCTCTAATTTCTGAACTTTCTCACTCAGATCTCCATTGGGATTTTTCTCTTCATAAACACGCTTAGAGAAATAATAGCCAATGATCACAGCTCCAATTCCCTGGAGCCAGCCGTCAAAACCTAAGACAAGAAGTGTGAAAATTGCTATCAAGACAACTAAAGCAATAACATCTCTTGGCTGAACTCTATCCATGAATTTCATGCTTTCCTCTTTGAAGCTTTGAAATCTTCAATTAGTTTTCTGAATTCATCATAACAGCTCTTGCAAAGATCTCTCACTTCCAGGATATTTTTAACATTCCAGTCTTTCCAGCTGTCATCAATTTCGTTACTTTGCAATCCGCATAAATCACATAATTTTGCTTCCATTCAAAACTCCTGCCCGCAGACAATGCAAACTTTCGCATCAATAGGATTGTAAGCTAAACAATTTGTGCATTGCTTTTGACTTTGTGTTTGTGAAGTAATTGAAGGAACAGGCAGTGTTTCTGTTGATGTTGTCTCATAAATGCTTGGAATTGGGCTTAAGAGTGATTCTGAGCCACTAAAACGAGAAAGCTGATATAATCCATTAGTGATTTCAAGCTGTCTCTCCTGGAAGGCTTTTACATAATCAAAATCTCCGGCAAGATATTTTCTCAGCATTAATTCCTGACTTCCATATTTACCCTTTCCGAGTAACATCTTTCCCCAATCATCAAGAGTTCCGGTCTTTGATGGAAAATAAACAAATGCTTCCTGGACTTGATCCATTATTTGTTTTACATCATGCATTTCAATATTTTTAAAGGCCTTATTCTGGATTCTATAAAGCATCATCTTTGCAAAGATAAATCTATGATCAAAGGTTAGTTTAAATCCAATTAATTTCTCAGGATTGAAATAATTGAAGAGTTCCAAGAATTGATTAATTAATTCTTCTTCATTATCGCTCACTAAAACATTTGGAAGAGCTCCAGGATCAGAAAGATCTTGGAATGCTATTGAATAAATTCTTCCTTCCCAAGGATTTACATCAGTAGTTTCAATATTAATTAATAATTCTTTTTCAGGAACAGGAGCTGGAGCTTCATAATAAACTGGAGCAATTGCTTCAGGATAAAGATTTGAATAATTTGGATATGGAATTTCTGATATTGGTGTTTGGATGTAAGCTGGAACGTAAGGCTCTGCTGGAGTATATGTTGGATAATAAGTTTTTTGGGGAATGTAAGGCTCTTCTGGAATTTCTTCAACAGGAATTAATTCTAAAGTAAATGGAATTTCCGCAACATCACCTTCTTCAATTTCGGCAGTAATTTCATAAGGATAATATCCTTCTTTTTGAACTCTGAAAACATGATCTCCAAGAATTAATAAAACAGTGTAAGGAGTTGTTACCCATGTAAATTCACCGTCGATATAAACGTCTGCTCCAGTTGGTTCTGAGGTAACTGTAACCGTTGCTTTCTTAGGGCCTGCTAATTTTGCGGCCCAATATTTTTCTTCTTCCTCGCGCTTTAATCTTTGTTCTTCTTCAACTCTGGCCCAATATTCTTCAGCAAGAATTTGCTTTTCCTCTTCTGCAATTCTTGCTTGCTCCTGGACATTAGCCCAATATTCTGCTTCTTCTATTTTTCTCGCAGCTGCTCTCTCCTCAGCTTCAATCCGGATCTTCTCAAAATATTCTGCTTCTTCAATTCTTGCAGCTGCTTTACGTTTATCAGCTTCTTCCTGGAGTTTAGCATAATATTCTGCTTCTTCAATTCTGCCAGCTTCCTCTCTTGCTTCTTGCTCAAGCCTGATTCTTTCCCATTTTTCTTCTTCTGGTTCAATTTCTTCTTCAGCAAGTCCTGCT
>Ga0307377_10005379_pt1 | contig 13744 bp, 36 predicted proteins | sample TR3MG_FD_202535 | JGI IMG/M metagenome (GOLD analysis project Ga0307377, IMG submission 202535) | Soil microbial communities from Risofladan, Vaasa, Finland - TR-3 | ecosystem: Environmental > Terrestrial > Soil > Coastal area > Acid sulfate soil | place: Finland: Risofladan, Vaasa | collected... | reverse complement strand
GTCGTTACATTCTTTGCAGTACTGGTCGGCGGGATAATCTTTATTGTCGCTTGGCGTTCCCATGATCTTTCTCCCATTGTTTCTGCGATATTAGCATGGATTCGATAATTTGTCAAGCAGAATGTGAGAGGAAAAGTTGATAGTCTCCCTGCTCGTGATAGCCCTCTTCTGTAAAGGCATCGAGGTCTTCCGTAGTCACTTCAGAATCATGTTCCTTGACAATGCTTTGGAAAGTCTCTTTGGCCTCTTGGTTCCCCTCATCATCATCGGAGAACGAGTGTATTCCTAGCAAGTCGTCCCCTGAGTACTCAATGACGTTAATGGTTTCAATCTTCATTTCATTTCCTTTCTTGTCGGGCAGTTATGTTGAAAGAGTATTCCGTTTGACTTATCTTCGTACCATCCTTTTTCCCACTCCTTCTTAGTTAACTTATTACAACCGCAGACATAGTTACATTTGTTGTCAAGCATATCTAGTTGAGTAATCTTGTCAGAGCATTTCCAACAGAAGGGAATTTTGGTTGTGGTTTTCGTTGTCATTGTTTTTACTGAAAGCAATATACCACTTTGATGATAGATTGTCAAGTAGTTATTACAATTCTTTTTCAAACTCATCTATGGAAATCGAAGGCAAATCAAGTTGAAAAATTATTCCCTCAAGAAACATCCACCGTTTATTGTTATACTTTTCAATGCATTCTTTGATTTCTTCTTCGGTACGATGGGTGGGAATTGCAAGATGGATAACATTGGCTACAGCTTTTTCGATAGCAGCTTCAACATAATCCTTGGCGTATCGAAGTGAATAGAACGGGGACCTCTCTTCAACAGGTTTATCAGTTTCCCAACCAAGCCAACGCACCAACTTGATTAGGGCAATCTTGTTCCTGTTGAGAGGTATAGTTATAGAAGCAATCATTTTATGTGACATACCTTTGCAATACCTTCTCTCAATGCAAGCTTGTCGGCCTCTTGGTTCGCAAGCTCTTTTGAATGGAGAGTCGTTCCTCTCTTGATGTAGTCAATCATTACTTTGAATCCGTTTTCGTCGCTGTCGTGCAGAACTTGAATCGTGCTCATCGTACTCATCGTTGTTTCTCCTTATCTTTAGGCTAATGTATCATGGTTTAGTAGTAATAGCAAGAACAATTTCAGACTAAATGATGATAAGTCTGAAGTGCTTAATGGTACGACATCAGCAGAGTTCAGGTCTGTTCAGGTCTGTTCAGGTCGTTGGGTCAAGGCATGCGGGTGGATGGGGTCAGGTAGTTAAGCACTTCAGTCAGGGATTAGAGCAAAAAACAACCCCTAGTCCTCCAGACTAGGGGTTGTCGTAACTGGTTTATATATAATGGGTTAGGTTAGTCTTCGTCCTTGTCCAATTCAATCATTTGGGCGTCTACAAATTCAAAGCCTGCATCACCAAGTCCATCAGGTTCGACATCGTAGTATTCCCCGCAAGATTGGCACTCCACTTCAATCGTATCTCCGTAGCATCCGGTCCCCATGATTTTTAGTTTACCGCCACATTCTCTACATTTTTTCATAGTCTTTCTCCATGGATTCTATCTCTTTCAAAAAATCTTCGTAGGACGGTTTTATATTAACAAAAAAATTTACTTCGTCATGCCCCGCACCGCAATTTGGGCAACAGAATGGATTTGTGTTTCCCTGTTCATTAAAGAAAACGAAAAAATATGATTTGCAGACAGGACAAGTTACAGCCAGTCCGTCTTTTGTAAGATCTTCAGGATGTAAATCGACAACCATAATCTTTCCTTATTATGTTGTTACCTTATCATAGATTACTTGGATAGTCAAGAACAGAATACAAGTTTTTTCTCGTTACGCTTAAGAAAATTGATTGCACTTTTGAGAGACTTGAATGCCTTATGGGGAAAGAGTTGGTCTATGACATAATCTTGTCTGTTTCTAAATTTGATAATGGAGCCTAAGCAGGTTTCTCCCGTTATCTTTTGGAATTCAGATTTTTGCTCACTCTTGGACAATTTTCTGCTGACAAACCAAACGTCTCTTTGTAGTGTTACATAAGTACCATAAGGTTTTGAAAATTGATAATATGGACCAGAAATGATTATATTATCGGGCAGTTCCATGACTTCTCCTTATTGTTTCTGCTACCTTATCATGTATTCAGTGGATAGTCAAGAAGATTCTTTTTCGTGGTGAGTTAAGTCGTGGTTGATTTCGTTCCCGCAAACCATGCATTTGTAACCGAAGTTTTTCTTTTCCATTCTCATCAAGGTGCTACAAATGAGACAATACGGCACCCATTCTTTATAGGGTATTGGGTGACCGCCTTCGTTTGTCAGTTCAATGGCCATTATTCATATACCCTATCATGTATTCCGTGGATAGTCAAGAACTATTTAGAGTTCTGTATTAACCCCATCCATTGCTCTGATAATTTCGTGGTAAACATCATTGGCAACTGGGGAACGATCCTTGTAGAGTTCCAAAGCCTTCTTTACTGCTTCGATTTTACCCAACGTCCAGTTTGCTTTGACCTGGTAATTGTTATAAGCCTTGGAGTTTTTCTTAACAGTAATCATGACTTCTCCTTATTGTTTCTGCTACCCTATCATGTATTCAGTGGATAGTCAAGAACTATTTTGAAATAGCATTCTGCAGGACAGAACCCATGATCCGTCCGAACTTCGTATGCTTTGTCATCGCTGTAATGCAAATCAAGTATAATGTGGTGATTATCGGGAAAGCCGCTCATATGATCTCTAAAGTCAAATTGATGATGCTCATAAGAGCCGTTAGTAACTTTTCCATGGCTTATGGGGAAAACGTTATCTCCAACCTTCAGATCCTCATTGGTCAAATGGTATTTTTTGCCGTTATATGTATAGAAGGTTTCCATTACGCCCCTACTCTATCATGTATTCAGTGGATAGTCAAGAAGTTTCTCAAGAAGTTTCTTACAATCTTTATGCGGATAAAAAACTCTTTATACAGCGAATGGAATTGTCAACTACTCGTCTTGTTTCTGCCTCCCTCTCAGCTGGTGGCAAACGATTAATCCTAGCCCACTCTTCATCAACATTTCTGAACATTGTCTCGAGCATCCTGTCTGTTTTCTTATCCGTATCCATAATTGCCTCTTTATGTTTTATCGTTAACGCACATCATACATCATTCAGTGGGTAGTCAAGAAGATTCTGGTACGCCAGCCCATTCCAAGAGTAGAACGTCACCCGGATCAATGTGTTCAGCGAGCGATTGGAGTTCGTCAAGTTCTCCGTAGCTGATTCTCTCGGCTTCTATTTCCCCTCTCAGATATTCAAGTCTCTTTTTGATTGTCTTACTCATTACTTCCTCCATTGTTATCGCAAGCATATCATAGATTCCGTTGGTAGTCAAGAAGATTATTTCTCAAACCCATCACAATTTTTAAGCCATATGGGGTCAAAATTCCACGGAAAATTGAACCATCCGCTCCTGATTCCATGTTCGTCAGCGTCAATGTTCAGCTTGAGAGCAGCCACTCCAATTTGAGGTTCAACTCGGCCAACACTTGCAAAGATAGCCATCATGTTTTCCAGAGGATTGTCACCCATTTTAGTCGCTGGATGTCTGCAACAGGAATGGCAATCACCGGGAACAGTTCCTCGATGTTTGCATTCATAACAGATGGTTGGATGATTGGTATTTTTCATAGAATTTCCTTTGCAAACTTAGAAAGATCTGCACCCTTGAAGTAACGCTGACAACGCTTCTTGAATTCGGGCAGTCTCTTGTGGATGACATGTGGCACGACAAGATTGGGATCATATCCTGTCTTCCGTCCTCTTGCGATTTCAAGTCCACGCTCTTTGCTGAACTTATCCTTGGGTTCTCCTTTCTGTCGGAGCATTACCTTACTCCATCCGATTTGAATGTCATTTCCGTTAACACTCCACCCAAGCAGAACGCCGACCTTGTTGATTCTGCCGTGACGTTTCTCTCTGACGTATTCGATGATTTCGTTCATGTCATTTCTCCTTGGTTCATTTGATTTTCTTAGCTTTCTCATATAGTACTTCAGCATTGGATTTTTGCATTCCTAAACGCATCATAGCATTGACAAACAGTTTTTTGGTTCTGTAAACATTGATAATCAACTCTCTTGCAACTGATATTGACACTTTCCCTTTCATATCTGTTTGTCTATATGAAGAATTTCAAACAGTTCTTCAAGGTAGATGAGGGTTGTATCGCAAAATCCTTTAGGCCAGTTATCTATTTTTCCATTCTTATCGACGTTCAAAATCTGACCTTTGAATTGGAAGGTAACGTCTTCATGGTTGAGTTGTTCACGCTTAATTGCAACTCTTACTGCATCAACCATAATTGCTGTGCCAACATGGAGAGTAGTTGTATGAACGGAGTCAGGAGACTTTTTAATTCTGTCAAGTACGCACTCCATCCATTGAGAAACTTTCAGATCGGCAATGGCTTCTCCGTCTTCAGAATATTCTATTACAAGTTTCATTATGCGACTACTTTATCATAGAAACATGTGAACGTCAAATGATTTCTTTTTCAAATGCATCATCTCCAAACTTAGCATCTTCGAGGTATTTGACTTTGTTGCCCAAAACTTGATTGGCAATATGTTCAATAAAATCACCGTCTGCTTCTTTTAATATATCTGAAATCTCATTGATAACTTCATCGGCTGAAAGTAATTTCTTTGTCATTAGACTTCTCCTTATTGTTTAGACTACCTTATCACGGATTGTGTTGGAAGTCAACTAAAAAATAGCAAGATTTTCATGTTCAAGAATTGTATCGAACCATTCCTTTGTTAGTCCATACTGTTCCCTGTTTTCAGACAGTTGATTCAGGACAGCACCAACCCAAGAGTCCATGTATTCCCCTCCATCCAAAACGGCAAGGAAGAACTCTGATGCTTCTTGGGCGTTCATGTTTGACACTTCTTCGATATGCAAGTCAGAATGGTAAGAGGCTTCGTAGTTTGAAATGCCCTCTGATTGAATATCACTTTGTACTTCTGCTATGATGTCTTTGACCTTCATTAGTCATCCCTCTTACTTTCTCTTATAAGTCAAGCATTAATAGATCAATCCTCGTATCTTTTCAAAGCCAAGTTTCAGATAGTCAAGGATGTCAACAAAGTCCTGTAAGCATTCTGACTCGCAACCTCCCCCAACGAATATGTTTGCATTGTCATATCTGCTTGTCCTTAGTTCTTCGGGTATCCAAGTATATTCATGACCGAGAGCAGGAATGACCCAAGACTTTTCATCTTCGTCATGGTCAAAACATTCAGGCTCATAACCCCAACCCCATTCTATTATCTGAGGGGAACGGGGTTGACAAACTAACTCTCTAATGGGTTCGGGGTTAGCGTCTAGTCCTGAGCAGAGACAAAAGACTGAATCGTATTTGTTTGCTTGGGTTGAACGGATAAGACGATTGACAAACATTTCATCGGGGAAGTAGTCTCTAAACATTTCCTCAACATGGACAAGAAACAGTACATTGGGCTTGGTCATTGGTCTTTCTCTATTGTTTCTGCAACTTTATCATAGAAAGGGTGGATAGTCAAGAACTATTAATCCTTAAATCTTCTGAGAACAATTTATTCTTATGGGATGTTTGTCCAGCTACTACTTGGCCTGCTTGTACGGCTATGCAAAGTGCCTCGTCCCTGTTAACAAACTCTCCTGTCTCCGTAACAAAACCTTGAGCCTTACCACCAGGATAGGGTCGGGGACAAACTTCATCTTCAATCATTTTGAGACCTATTTTGGGATGGGAGGTGCCTTCATAGATTTTACCCTGATAGATTATTGCGGAGCATTTAATCATCGTTCTTGCTCTCTTTAATAATTCGTCTGACAATTTCAAGGGATTTCATATAGAGTTTTCGGCTCATGTAATGGTTTCCGCATTGATAACCGTTCATAGCAGGCGAGAAATGATTATTAGTGGCAAACATCCCATCGGTAAACATGGCGAACTCTGCAAGCTCATCGAACAACTTGCCGTCTTGAACTTGGGACGCATAGATATCCAGGAACGTATTAAATTCTCTGAATCTAATAAAAGCATAAAGTACATGGCTAAAGGGATGAATCTCTCTGACAAGTTCCGGGAAGTCTTTATTCCATCGTTCTTCCCCGTCATAATGTTCGATCATCTTGCGTTGCCACTCCTCAATTCCCATCTTCATGCTCTCTATGGTTTCTACTCCATAACCCTTCTTCTTTCCCCATTCGTTTAGAGGATTGGTAATAAGAGCTTCGTAGATTTCTCTGATGACGAACATTCCTGATGTAATTTGTTTTGGGGAAGATTCTATATCGCAGATGTTCTCAATCTTGTTTCCGAAGAACTTCTCTACTGTTTCGACGTTGGCATTCCTCTCTATATTCTCAATACCTCCATAGTCGTTGTACTCTCCGAAGATGGGGAGCGTTACTGGACTGTAAATACAATGGGAATAGATAAGAGAGAAGTTTCCATCCTCAATGGCCTTCTTGCCCCCGTACTTACTACCTTCTAATGGAATGAAGACAATGGGAGTTCCGGGTCCAATGCTGATGTTCGAGATTGAGCAAGCTACGTTATATGAACCCATTATGCACTCCAGTTAGCTAATCATTTCCTCTAGTTCTTCGACACTACTTGGTTCTTTGTCAAGGTCATCTACTTTAAAATCCATTTTCTTGCTCATGTCAACATACTCTCCAAGAATTATACCCAGCTTCCCTATCATGATGTTTTCTGGCTTTCTTAGATATGCTGAGGATGTAAAAAATGGCACCAGTATTTCTTGTAACCCATCAATTCGATCATGCTCCTTAACATATTGTTCAAAAGTCGAGATAAGAAGTTCCATAGCATCTCGTTCGCTACATTTATCTAACAAACAGAATTTACAAATAATTTCTTGTAGGTCAGATATCACGCCTCTATCGGAAATACCATACCAGTTCTTAGAGTAGATAATGATTTGGTTAGTAATTCCGGTGGCGGGTATTCTGTTGGGAATTTGTTCGGGCATTGTCTTCGTCCCTTTTCTCATGTATCCATTTGAAAGTTGATACGCCCTCATCAGTTGTTTTCCAGTAGGCATATCCAAACTTGACAGCATCGGCTTTGAGATGGACAAGTTTTTCTTCGGTTTCCCATTTACCAATGCAACCGCTTATTCCACTTCCGAGAATTGTAAATGCTAGGATGAAGAATACACCAAAGCCTATAATTGTAAAGAGATATATTACGTCTTTTTTGATAGAATCACTCATCAGTTGTTTCCTCCATTGTTCCCTACACATTATCATACATTTAATAGATAGTCAAGAGAGAAATACAAAATTGATTATTCTTCTTCATATAGAAAGGGTAGATAGTCAAGAACTTTATAATTCTTTTTCAAATTCATCTAAGGAGACTATTGGCATATCTTTTTCTACGTCATAGCCTGCGTTATTCAATGCTATTTTATGACTAAGAATACCTTGGGTTGAGCCGTTGAGTTCACCCATGCTTAAGGCAACTCCCGTTTCGTCTGCTCCAAAGATATAAGTTTCCAGTATACCTAGTTCTGGCCTATCGGATGCTGACACAATAACGTACTTGTAACCATTTAAACGAACCGAAAGTTTATAGAGAGAGGCATGTGTCCAGCCGTGCGTTTCAATATTCTTAATCCATGTCGCTGTAGGCTTGTCAGTCATAACTTTTCCAATCTTGCCCCATTGTACTATAATCCTACGAAAAGTCAAGCAGTTTTTTGCATTAGAGTCCATACAGCGCTCCTGCTCCATTAGGTTAGTTAAACACTGCAGAATTCAACTGGAGTGCTTATCTGACCTTCCAGTACCCGACGACGTCAATGGCAATCTTCTGCTGAGAACTGGTCCACATAAAAGCCCCCATGCCAATTAAGACATGAGGGCTTTTATCCTATTAGATTAGAGGTTGATATTACAGGTCATGCCGTTTTGATTTCTGATTGTTTACAAAATACTTGAAGTTCTCCCAATCCATTCCGATAAGTCCATCAGCCGTTTTTATCTGGAGGGGAGAAGCTCCGAAGTATCCGGTCTGTTGCTTGCATATCCCGTCGCAAAGAACGCTTCGACTATCGTCATCAAAGATAGCCACCCCATTCATTTCTGGACCAATAAGTCCATAGGCATTGTAGGCTTGATAGACGATGATGCGGAACTTGCGATAACCCGTTGGTGTGTCAAATGTTACATACTTGTCAAAAGAGACTCCCATATAAGGCAGGATGTTCTTTGGCAATAGACCGCAATGTTGTCCGACTGTCACTCCACTTGTTGCTTGGGTTTTAACTTCCATGACTATTCCTCCATTGTTAATACGAACGCTTTACATTTCTGGGCTGCTGTTGCATGCCAAGTATATCCATGACCCGTATCTTCCATGACAATTTCTGAAAGACATTTATCGTATCCAAATTTGTATTCCAGCATCTTCTCAAACTCATGGCAGGCGTTCAGGTCGTGGAGGTAGTCAGGAACAGGGGTGTATGCATTATGCTCTTTATGAGCCTGCGTCTTGTATCCTAGAACTGTCCTAATTTCGTAGTTGCCACAGTCGTCCATCCACCATGAGCCAACATGAACGTCCAGCCACTCACACAACTCAGCAACCTTGACCCGCTTCTCTTCGTCAGTCAGCTTGGCGTATTGTTCTTGGTTCATGACTTCTCCATTGTTTAGAGCTACTATAGCATAATGGTTGAATAAGTCAAGCAGTTTTTTGCGCTCTTCTTCTCACCTTCGTGCCAGGCTCTTCCGGAAGGATCCACGGGGCAAATGATTATACATGGCTTAGTCACTCCAGAATTCATGCCCATTTTTCTTAGGGAATACGAACCCTTTTTAGACAGGAGTGCTTAGGAGCAGATCAGAAGGTGATCTGGACAAGCTCCTCCTGTGATCTACCTGGTGATCTACCTGGTCATATAATCGGACCACAGAAAAGGGGAGCAAGATTATTCTTGCTCCCCTTTTACAACAAAGAAATAAATTTTAGTTTTTAGGTTTTCCTCATAGGCTTTCCCCACTCCTTACCTTGTTTGTTTCTCTTGCAACTCTGGCTTCACGGATTCAACCTTACAGGCTTTTTTCAAATTCATCGACGCTGATAGTATTATGGTATTCAAATTTGATTTCGGCAAAGTCTAAATCTTTCTGATACTCTTCGTCAAAAGTACCTTCAGGGTATTCAGTCAAAGTTGCGCCATATTCAAAAAGGTTGTTGAGCAAATCAAGTCCCTCTTGCCAATCTGAAACTTTTCCATCACTTAATATTGTAATGTCCTCTTGCATATGGAACTTAGCCAAGAGATAAAATGCTGTAACATATTTGTCATAGGGTTTACGTGCTGTCTTGCAAAAAGAGAATACTTTTCCATATGAGTTAGGGCTTTCTTCTGGAGACGTGGTCTTGGGGAAATAGACATTCTCGTGTGAGTCTTTCCCTTGACCATTGAAATTTATTTGGTTTTCGCTGACCAGATATCCATATTTGTCTTCTTCGTCTTGAACATAAGTAAGAGGAACGTCAGCAGACTTCAGGAGAGTCTTGGTATCTTCGCAGAGAAGTTTCCAGGTTTTATCTTCAATGTCCGGCTTTTTATAGATGTAATGAGTGTACCCCACAATGTGCCTCTCTTTCTTAATTGTTAACGTTACCTTATCATGCATTCCGTGGATAGTCAAGAAAAATATTTGGCAGATTTTGTTCCGGAATTTGTTCTGCCTTCAACGATATAGAGGTCTTTTGATTGACAACCATACCGTCTATCAGGAATTCTTATAACAGCATTAGGAATAGAATGTTTTCATCCTGAAAGACTTCCTAAACCGCCATACTTTAGCAGAGCATGAACCCTCACCACTTATCCTAATAGGCAGGTGACTCCCATTGTTTCGGCTATCGTATCATACATTCCGTGGATAGTCAAGAATTATTTTACAGTTCCCCAAATTCGTACATGTATTGGCGGAGTTCATCAATAACATCTTTAGAAACAACAGTAAGGGCTACGCTGTCGTTGTCATCGAGGTCACGTTCCCATCCCAATGTTGAATCTTCTCCGTCTAACAGTTTATGGATAATCGTTCTGAGTTCTTCGTCCATGATTTACTTCTCCTTTAGCATCTGGTTAAGGACGTATTCTTTCGGCAATCCAACTACTGCACCGACAACCATGGAGACGTCGAAAGCATCAAGCTTGTTCTCTTTGCTTTGAACTATCTGATTGGCACGACCTATGATGGTACTGAGTTTTATTATACTTTCATTAGGATTTTTTGTTTTTGCAGTTTTCTTTTTCATTATGCATCCTTCCTATGCTTGACGAGGATTCTTTGGTCATTGTCTCCGTTCCAAGATGCATCCAGCCCATGTTTATTAAGGAAGAAGACGATTTCATTTCCATCTCCACCTTCCCCATGACTCATATACATGCTGTCAGATTTATTGCCGCCTCTCCAAGAACTTCGATGCTCCCCTCCAATATTTCCATCAACCCCAAATGATTCGGAGTCCTGCTTGTGGAAGAAAACGAACTTGTTTTTGTACTTATCGGGAACGGCCGCGCATCCGCAAGATTGACAACACCAGAAATTCATACGAGAGAAGTAACCGAGCTTGCGGAGTTCTTTGAAAGCGTTGGAAATTCTGTTTCGGTCGTTCGTGGGTTTGGAAGATGTTTTCTTCATCGTTTCTCCATCTTTCTTTGTAACTCGCACCCGCCATCTAACATACAATGAGAGCAAGCCCCTTCGCAACCAACAAAGACTTCGTTATAATCCTTGTCACTGATTTTAATAAGCTTGCCGTTGTACTTTACTGTTATCATTATGCACCTACCTTATCATGTATTCCGTAGATAGTCAAGAACTTTATTTTATAAACATTCCTCAAATTCTTTCATGTCAATAGAGGGCATAAATTGGCTTAGTTCTTCTTCAAGTCCCTGTCTATCAAACTCTATCTTGACATCGAAATAAGAATCAATATCAATGTCTTTCACGGCTTCCAGAGCTTCATCAAATTTTCCGTCGCTCTCTACGAACCCTGCTATATCATAATCAGATAATTTAATTTCTCCATTTGTAATGATTCTGGAATTGTTAATCTTATCGTAATCCTTTTTGGAAATTCGGATGATAATACACCAGTTATGACATCCAGGACGATCATAAGCAACCACTCTTACATTGCTTTCATGGGCTTCGGCTACCTTATTGATTGCCATGACATAGGCGGCACGATACTTCTCAACAAATGGGGGAACAGATTCTCCATCATTGAAACCATACTTACTTGTCATTTCTTCCCAGTAAATCATAATAGCCTAGTCCCTCTAATTGTTAATCTTATTACGATGTCTGCTCTTATCGGACATTTTCCCTCCGCCACCATTTTTATCCATCCATCTGTTGACTTCTTTCGTTGCCCGTCTACAATCATCTTTGTTGTCAGCAATCGTGGCTTCCATCGCCAGTCCAGAATAAATGTTGACAGCGACTACAAGATATTGACCATTAGGTTGAAGTCTGCGAATGACAGTATACTTCTTGTCGGAACCGTAACAGGATTCAGCCCTATCAATTTCTTTCTTGGAAAGTTTGAAAGGCTTGGTATTAGCTAAAACTTTTTCAACGACTGGGTGCATTTCTATTTCCTTCTCCATTGTTTGAAGATGAGTAAGACTCCGAAAGGGTTAGCAACTAAGTAAGGATACCTCATTCTACCTTGAATAGTTCATCAAGTTCTTGCTCGGTTCTGAAAATCATCTGACCGCTTGGTACCATCCCATCATTGGCCGACAGATAGTAAGCATCCTTATTTATATTCGGTTTGGGAGTAAGACGATAAGACAAACCACTCTTTTTATGTTTGACTACCGTTGATGGACTTTGAATCTTCATACTACCTCCATTGTTTAGGGCTACTATATCATAACTGTGAGATAAGTCAAGCGATTATTTTGGGGTAATCTGAAGTGCTTAAAAGACCTCAATAGTGCCGGAGTGCGTGTGAAGGGCGAAGTGAAAAGCACTCCCAAGAGAGTCATAAGCACTTCAGAACTGACTTGGTCACTAAGCATGTCAACTTGGTCACTGATGGCTGACGACTTGTACACTGACGGGATATTAAGCACTCCACAAACGAAAAAGGGAGTCGGTATAAAACCAACTCCCCTTTCGACGAAGAAGAAACAGAATGAACAGAACGAACAGAACTACCGCAAATCTTTATGCCAGTTCTTGTGCCCTTTCCTTTACCCGAAGATAATAGATGCTTTGTTGATGCCCGGCCTTCTCAAGCCGCTTAAGTTCGTCATAAGTTTCGGACCGAGTATACTTGTTAATCTTCTTCTTGATGGTCGCCTTCTTACCCTGAAGCTTCTTGCTCGCCTCTTTATGATCAATCTTGAGGTTGGCAGGTGCGGGAATGGGTGTGGGCTTGGCTTCAACCACTTCAGCCTTCTCTTCCTGAACTTCTTCTTTTACTTCCGCAACTTCTTCTTTTACTTCATCTGTCATTTGTATTCCTCCGGTATGAACTGTTTTCCAATGTTAACTATTCGCTGTATATCTTTCAAAGTCTCGATTGTTTCTTGGAACTGAGGGTGCTGACTATTGCGTACCGCCAAGTTCCTCAAGAGCCATGCTACGTTCTTGTCAGAGAGTTGTCGCCTCTGCTTCGGAACGTCCATGTCCTCTGGTATGGTAAATGTTGTCATAAGAGCAATATACTATAAGTTGTAATAATTGTCAAGGACTTATTTTAGATGTTCTTTGATGAATTCAGGAGCATAACCTTTCCCCAATAGATATGACAACTGAGCATCGAAACCGTTGTTGTTGATGTCGCTGGCCTCCCTGCTCTTAACCATATCAACCAAGCCATCTAAGTCAATCTCTTCAATACCGTTATTAGTCAAATAATCTTTTGTCTCCTGGAACGTCATACTTCCTCTCCTCAGTTTGCTATGTCTTCCCTCTCCGGATACAACCCATGCTTCTCATCTCTTCTTTGCTGTTCAGTTGCATCTTCTTCATCAATCCTCTTATCTTCTTTGGCACCTTCGAGAGAGATGATATGGGTCGGGTCTTCTTGGTTGATGTCACTCCAGACAACGACTCTAAGTTCATTATCAAAAACTTCAATGACGATTGGGTAGCCTTCTCCATCTTGGGAACAATTATCGCCGTATCCAGAAGCCTTGATATGAAGTTGCCCGTCTTTGGAATAAATCGTCAAAGAAACTTGTCTTTTGGCATCCATCCGATCAATAAGTGTTGTTTGAGCAATTTCCATGATTTCATCCTTATTTCCGTAATACTATCATATCATTGAGTGGTTGTCAAATCTTTTGCAACTAAATCTTCTTTGTCTAATTCTTCCAGCAAGTCTTCAAATCCAAAGTTAAGAGCTATTTCATCCCATTGTTTAGAACGATAATCATACATCTCATCAGACTCTACACTGTTGCAAACTGAATAAGTTCCGGCAAATGACATACCTAGTTCAATGTATTTCAGTTCAAATTCTGCATTAGGAAACAACTCCGAAAGCTTGAGAACGATTGGACCGGGGGGACTCCAAGCTGTATCAAATGTATATATCAAACGATCTCCATTATCATCCAAGGAAGGATCACATGCGTTCCATTTCGTTCCCCATTCAGCAATATGAAATTCGTACCAGC
>Ga0307377_10005377_pt1 | contig 13749 bp, 10 predicted proteins | sample TR3MG_FD_202535 | JGI IMG/M metagenome (GOLD analysis project Ga0307377, IMG submission 202535) | Soil microbial communities from Risofladan, Vaasa, Finland - TR-3 | ecosystem: Environmental > Terrestrial > Soil > Coastal area > Acid sulfate soil | place: Finland: Risofladan, Vaasa | collected... | reverse complement strand
CCTCGGCGCGGGCTGTGCAAGATCTGCGTCATTTCATCGAGTTTGCCCACCTGGGACCGAAGGCTATTACCGCCGCTGTGCGCGGTTCCGTAGGTGATTACGACTCGCCATTCGAGCAGTTTGTTGCTGAGGGGCTGCGGGCTAAGGGTTGGGAAACCCATCCGCAGATCGGCGTGTCGCGCTTCCGTATCGATCTGGGCGTCGTGCACCCGGATCGACCGGGCGACTATCTTGTCGGTGTCGAGTGCGATGGCGCGACTTATCACAGTGCTGCAACGGCGCGGGATCGCGACAAGGTTCGAAGCGAAATCCTGCGTAGCCTCGGCTGGCGGCTGGTACGCGTCTGGTCAACGGCGTGGTGGGTTGATCGCGAAGGCGCCCTGGAACGACTGCATGAAGCGATCAGCGCCGAGCTTGAGGATCAGCGTGCCAAGGCAGGCGAATTGAAGCGAGCCCGGGAGGTCGAAGCTGCAGCTGCAGCAAAAGCGATGGAAGCGGAAGGTACGGCCATTATGGAAAGGGACACGGGGCAGGACGGCGATGCCGGGGAGATGCCTGCCTCTGATCCACCGCCCGTGAAGACGGTGGAAAGTCCCCCACCCGAACCCATGCGCTTGGTCGCACGCGGTCCAAGCTCTGACAGGGCGGTTCCCATAGAGCGTACCTACCGGATGGCTGACCTCTCCCACCTGGAATCGTCACTTAAGCCGGACAACTTCCACGACGCGTCGTACGACGCCACCCTCGAGACGTGCATCCGTGAAGTGCTGGAGCAAGAATCGCCCGTCCTCGACAAGGTCCTCGTTGATCGGATCGCCAGGGCCCATGGATTCAAGCGGTCCGGTCGTCTCATTCGTGAACGTGTACTTGAGCTCGCGGAGCGTCATTACCACTTCCAACCCGACCCTGAGCCGGACCATGGGCATTTCGTGTGGCTGGCCGCGGACGATCCCGTTCGCTGGAACATTTATCGCGTCCCGCAGGGGGAGGATGACATCCGCTTCATCGAGGAACTTGCCCCCGAGGAAATTGTTGCCATGGCGCGGTCAATCCAGAGCGATGACCCGGTAGTTGATATCGCGAGAGCCTTTGGAATCCGAAGGCTCTCGGCGTCTGCCAAAGGACGGCTCGTCAGAGTGCTCGGAGCCGATGCAGCGCGTTAGCCAAAGTCGAAGAACCCCCTCGATGACCTCCTCGACAGGGGTGCACTGCTAATTTAGCTAAGAGGCGACGATGTACATTTCCGAAATCTACGCGAGCGGCTTCCGGTGCTTCGATCCGACCGCCCCTTTGGTACTAAAACTCTCGCCTGGCCTCAATATGCTGGTGGGGCCGAACGACGCAGGTAAGAGCGCAATTATTGATGCTGCCCGCTATGTTCTCTGGACACGCGGCGACGACTATATCCGCCCGGACGAACACGATTTTCATGTTGGCCGAGACGGCACGCGGGGATGGGAATTCATCGTTCGCTGCACTTTTGACGAACTTAGTGCTGACGAAGAGGCTCGATTTCTCGAATGGTGCACTAACCAAAAGGGTAAGTTGCGGCTACATGTGTGCATGCGCGGTACACGGCGGGTTTCTCCGGGTGGTGGCAACATCATCGCTAGTCAGCACCGTGCCGGCGCTGAGGGTGAAGGCCTGCCGCTTGATGGCGAATTGCGCGAGTATCTCAAGGCGACCTATCTCAAACCGTTGCGCGACGCCGAGCGCGAGATGCGCGCTGGCCGGCGTTCCCGATTGTCGCGAATCCTTGGCGCGATGCCGACAATGGGGCCTCAGGGGAAGCCGGGAGTATTAGGAGGTGATACCACGCTACATGACACGCTGGCAGCCGCTGATGCGGCTGTCAGGAAAAATACGGCTGTCGTCGGTGTCGCCAGCAGTGTCAACGCGGATTTCCTCGACAAGCTGTCGTTCGTGGATGATCGACTTGTTGCGACGCTGGACCTCGGCGCTGGTGGGTCGTTCGATCAGATCCTCGAGCGGTTTGAGCTCTATCTAAACGCCAAGGCGGGCAATGAGCGCGTGCAGCGCGGTCTGGGTTACAACAACCTGTTATTCATGGCGGCCGAGCTGTTGCTGCTCCAGTCGCATCCCGATCAGGTGCCGTTTCTGCTGATCGAGGAGCCGGAAGCGCATCTTCATCCTCAGCACCAGGCGCTCTTCATGGAAGTGCTTGCGGCCCGCGCCGCCAAGCCGGACCCCGAGAAGGGCGAAACTCATCAGCAGGTCCAGGTTCTGCTTACTACCCATAGCCCGCAGCTCGCGGCCGGCGCTGAACTTGAGACCATGACGATGGTCGTTGGACACCGCGCATTTCCGCTGGGTGTTGCCCATACCCGGCTCGAGGCCGACGACTATGAGTTCCTCCGTCGGTTCCTAGACGCGACCAAGGCCAACCTGTTCTTCGCCCGCGCTCTGATCGTCGTCGAGGGCGACGGCGAGCACCTGTTGCTGCCCGCGATCGCCGAAAAGCTCGGCCGTCCGCTCAGTCACCATGGTGTGTCGATCGTCAATGTCGGCCACCGCGGCCTATTCCGGTACAGCCGAATCCTGCAGCGTAAGATCGGGAGCGTGATCGCTGTCCCCGTGGCGCTGATCCCTGACAGGGACATCCCGCCCCCTGAGGCGAAGGGTCTTGTCGGCGACCGCAAGACTGAGAACGAGCTGACCCAGGAGGAGATCGCCGCAAGGCTGAAGACACTGCGACGGGATGTCGGTAACCCCGTAGAGGCGTTCATCGCTGATAGCTGGACGCTCGAGTTCGATCTTGCGCTCAGGTCCGAGCTCGCGGAGAGTGTTTACCAAGCGGTGCAGCTCGCCAAGACCAGCAGTCGCAAGCCCGACTGGCTCGCGAAGATCGTGAAGAACGCGAGCGAAACCTACGCGGGCTGGAAAGGGGCTGGGCTCTCTGCAACCGAGATTGCCATCAAGATCTACCAGCCCGTCCATGGCAAGGAGGCTTCCAAGGCGGTGGTCGCCGAGCAACTTGCCGCCATACTTCGCAAAAGAACCGATACGCCGGAGCAGATGCGCGATAGGCTCCCGCCCTATCTGGTGCGCGCGATCGACTACGTGACGGGCGACTATGTCCCCGGGGCGCCGCCGATCGCCCCTGAGCCGGAAGCCGAAGACGAAGAGATCGGAGGCACCGGGATAGAAGGCGCGGCGGAGGCGTAGCGCCATGTTCGAGATTTTGCCGCTTACTCCCGAACTGCTTGCCGAACTCGGCGACGAGCTGGGCGGCTGCGATTTCACTGATCCGAGCCAAACCGACTTCTTGAGGAAGACTACCCCATGCGACGTCCAGGCGGCGCCCGGCAACGGCAAGACGACGCTGCTGGCGGCCAAGCTAGCGCTGCTCTCGCGTAACTGGTCGACCCGCAACCGGGGCGTCTGCATCATCTCGCATACCAATGCAGCGCGGACGGAGGTCGAGGATTTGATCGCTCGTCACCCGACTGCAGCGCGGCTCATGGCCTATCCCCATTTCACCGGCACAGTCACAGCGTTCATTAATCAGTTTCTTGCTTTGCCCTATCTGCGTGGTCTCGGGTGGAGCGTGCGCCAGATTGATGACGACGCCTTTGCAGCTGACGCGTTGCGGCGCTATCCATCTTTTTGGGCATTGAAGCAACAGGCTGGCCGCGCGGCGGCGACCGTGGAAAAGTGGGTCACCAGGCTTGATCTCGATCCTGACTTTGATAACAGCAGCCCCGAGCCCGAGAGCCTGTTGGTGCGGCGCCAAAAAGGCCAGCATGGCGCGGATACCAATTGTGGAAAGGCTCTTGCCAAGCTCAAGGCCTCATTGGTCAAGAGTGGCCTCTATCGCTACGCCGACATGACCGCGCTTGCGTGGCGTGCGCTCAGCGAAAACCCGGCGCTCGCCGAGCGGCTTCGCGACCGCTTCCCGCTCGTCATTCTCGATGAGGCGCAGGACACTAATGGGGACCAGCTCCGCTTACTGGAGCATGTGTTCAAGCAAGATGGGACATCGTTCCAACGCCTTGGAGATAGAAATCAAACACTCTACGAAGATGATGGGGTAGAGCCTGCGTATTGGACCCCGGGTGTCGATTGCATCCCACTTAATACCAGCCGCCGGTTCGGCGGGGAGATCGCAGAGTTTGCAAGCCGGCTGACCGCGCGCCAGACGCAGACCATTGTGGGGCTTGGTGCTAGAGCAGCATCGCGCGTGATGTTTCTGTTTGATGAAGCGACTATCGGTGGCGTGCTTGGAGCCTTTGCCAAGGAAGCGCACGCCCTATGGGGCGGCAACTGTAGTGCGCGAGATGTCTGGGTGGTCGCCTCACGTCACAATCTGCCCGGCAAGAAAGGTGCATGGCAGCCGAAAAGCCTCGTCGATTACCACCCCGCATATCGCAGCGGGAGCGGACCTCGCGCGAAGGCCAATCTTCTTTGTCGGCAGCTTCAGAAGGCTGCGGTGCACCACGCCGCGGCGCGACCTCCCGCCGAGGTCGGCGAGATGCTCGCCGTCGGGGTTTCTGGGCTAGCGCGCGCCCATGGTTGGAAAGTAGCCAATAATCGTCCGATTACTGCGCACAATGCCTGGGCAGCTCTGTCGCATCGCGACCTTGCGCTGCCGCGCGCCGTGCGTCGACTGCTGCGGGATCATGTACTTACCGGCGATGCGGTATGGGAAGAGGGGGCATGGCTAGCGTTCATGGAAGAGTTGCTGCCGCTCTTCAATCCGCGTCCTCAGGATGCTGAGGATGAAATCGCGGATTTTTGCGGCTTCGTCGCCGAGCAAAGGGCCGATATTGCCGACCCCGAGCGCCGCTCCACGAAACAAGTGCAATTCGACGATCTCACATTGCAGCTGGGGTCGATCCATTCGGTCAAGGGCAAGAGCGTAGACGGCATTCTCGTCGTCGAGAGTGAAGTATGGAAAGGAAGTCGGGCAGACGAGCAATGCATCGACTTGAGCACGGTTCTTCCTCATGCGTTCGGTGTCACCAACGAGCACTTCACAGGGGTTGGACTCACCGCTGCTACAAACGTTTTTGTGGGCGTTACAAGGCCGCGCGAGCTACTTGGGCTGGCGCTGCGTAAGTCCGAAGCAATGAGTCTGATTGGACCCGCCACGGACCAGGGATGGAAAATCGTCGACTTAGTCGCGCAGGCTGCGGAGCCGCGAGAATGAGCTGGCTGGTCTCGACAGCCAGCTTAGAGACTTCGGTCAAGCTTGTTAGTCTGACCAAGCACTTGGCACCACCACGTACCATATCTGTGTCGTCTAACCGTCCTCGAGTAGCCGTGCCGCTGGATTGTCGGCAGCACTACCTGTCTGAAAATACCCCATCACGCTGGACACCGCGCGATGCTCGGTCATCGCCATGATCGCCGGCAGTGACACCCCTTGGCGGCTGGCTTCTGTCACGAACCCCGAGCGCAGGCTGTGCCCGCCAAAGTCTCCCTCCAGCCCCGCCAGACGCGCCCGGCGCTGCACGATCTCTCCCACGGCGGCCGGGGACAGGGCCGGGCCAACACGCTGCTTCCACAACCGCCGAAACATCGCCCCCTCGGTGATCGCGGCCGAATTTAACCAGGCCTCCAGCGCCTGGGCCGCCCGATCGAGAATCGGCTTGTCCGGCGTCGAGGACGCCGTCACACCCGCCTGCTGCGTCTTGCTGTGCTCCAAGCGGTAGATGTAGCCCTGCGGGCCGATCCGGCGCAGATCGCGCAGGTCGGCCGCCGCGATCTCGCTGCGCCGGCGCCCACCGCTGGCGAAACCAAAGCAGAGCAGGGCGCGGTCACGCAGCCCTTCCAGGCTGTCATCGCAGGTGGCCAGCATCGCTTCGAGTTCGGCCAAGGTAATGGCCGTCTTCTTCCGCGGCCGCACGCCGCGTTTCACGGCCGCTCGCGCGGCGCGGCTCAGCACCGTACGAATCGCCGGTTGCTCGCACGGGTTCGGCACCTGCTTGAGCCGGTGCGCGGTCGACAGCACCGCGACGCGATGGCGCACCGTCGCCAGGGTCCAGGGGCCAGGTTTGGCTTTGAGGCCGGCAGCCACCAGCGTCCGGTCCACGGCGGGCGGCAGCTCCCACGCCAGGTCGCCGTCGGCCGAGCGCCGCACCACGTGATCGACCACGAACTGCAGCACCGTGGCTTCCGGCACCGGCAGCGAGAATGCCACGCCAGTGCGCGCCGCGTGCCAACCGGCCCAGTAACGCAGGGCGCTGGCGTAGCTGCGCGTGGTGTTGGCGGCGGCGGCTTCCGCGAGCAATTCACGCACGGCGTCGGCCGCCTGCTGCGCCAGCTGGATCGGCAGCGTCAGGTGGGAGGCCGGCTGGGCGAGGGTCGGAATCAGGGAATTATCTTTCATAGTATGTAATGTATACTACATAAAAGGGCGACTAGCCACGATAATCATCACTTATCACCAGTATGTAAACAACCGGGCAGGGCGCCGATCAGGGAGACATCCGCGATGGCCAGAGGCATCACCCAAGACCAGGTCAGCGCCGCTGCCGATGCGCTGGTGACTGCCGGCGAGCGGCCGACGGTCGAGAAGATTCGGGCGCGGCTCGGGACGGGTTCGCCCAATACCGTGACCCGCATGTTGGATACCTGGCGCGGCGCGCTGGCCACGCGACTGAGCCAGGTGCTCGCGTTGCCTGACGTACCGGCAGATGTGGGGCAGGCGTTTACCGAGGTCTGGCGCCTCGCCATGGAACAAGCGGGGTCGCTGGCGCAGGCCGCCCTCGCGCACGAGCAAAACGCCCTGCTGGCCGCCCAAACGTCACTCGTGCAAGAACGCAAGCTCTGGGAAATCGCGCTCGCCGACGCCCAGGAAATCGCCCATAACGCGGGTCAGACCCGTGACGTGGCTGAAACACGACTCGCGGACGTGCAGCGTCTCGTGGAGCAACAGGCGGGCCAACTGGTAGAACTCACCCAGCAACGAGATGCCTCGCAACGGCGTGCTGAGCAACTGGACGAAGCGTTCGAGGCGCATAAAGGCAGCGTGGCGGCCGAGCGCGAGGCCCAGGCGGCGCATGTTCGCGCTGTTGAGGATCGTGCACACGCCGAAATTGATCGGGCCCGGGAAGAAACCAAGACTCTCCAGGCGACGCTGCGCCGGCAGGAGCGGGAAGCATTGACCGTCGCCACCCGACTGGAAAAAGCATTGGATTCTACTCGCGCGGCCGAGCACCGAGCCGCCGAACAAGGGACTCGCGCCAAAACGCTGGAGCAGCAGCTGGCTCGGATGGATGGCGTTCCTGCAGCATTGCTGGCGGCTCAGCAGTCCCTGCACGCGGCTCTGGAGCGCGAAACGATGCAACAAGCCAAACTGGATCATCTGACCAAAGGCACGAGGACCCAGACCGCCGTCAGGAAAAGAAAGCCTCGGAGTGTGTCAGGGGCGAGCTAGGATTTGGGCCCATGGGTACCGCGACATAATATTAGCGGGCCTCAGCTCGATCGGGCGTGGGGAGTGTCATCGGTATCCAGCAGGCGCAAAATCACACTACTCGGATCGTTTGGGTCAGGGAGAAATGCATGCATGCATCAACTGATGTCGGGCCAAACGCGGATGACGTGGCGGCCATCTGGAGCCTTCGCGAGACGCTCCTCGCGCAGAACTGGCCGGACTCCGAAACGATTGGAAGGATCCTCAGCCGCACCGCCGATACCGGCGCAGAGTCCAAAGCCAGCTGTTATCGGGAAAATGAAGACAACCTGATGTTTGGTGTCTGGGCGGGGCGCGAACGCGGCGGTTACCGCTATCCGTCTTTCCAGATACTGAAAGGCGGCTTGGTACACCCAAAGCTGTCGGAGCTGATGGAAGCGCTGGCGCGTCAGCCTGATCTACATCCGAGCCATGACAAAAGTGGCTGGGAACGCGCCTTCTGGCTCTACCAGCCTCGCGGACGCCTCAGCATGCAGGCACTGGCGCTGCACGCCGCCAAGTTCGAGGAGGTGTTGGAAGACCCCGAACGCTTTGCCGCGCTGCCGAATGGCGCGCGAACTCCTGCAGACGTCTTCCCCGAGGATTGCCAGGCAGTGATCGACTTAGCCAATGGGGATGCAGATCATCTGGCGCCGTGGTTTGACCACAAAGCCCCGGGAAACGCCGTGGACTCTGGCGACTTTTGAGCGCGGCCGTTGCAACCTGGGTGCGATTATCCGCGCCAATTGAGGATAGGTTGCCGCCATGGCCACTCTGACGGCGGCGGCTTGCGCCGAATTCCTCGGGCGTCTCTGCCGTGAGCGCTGAGGTTTCTCCGCCGAGAACAGCACGAAATGGTCGATACCGGCTCTGGAAGTTCGGACCGGCGAATTAGCGGCGGTTTGTCAGCGAGGACGGCAACAATGAGGCAGTTCATTGGTCGATCAGCGATTTTGTGGCAGCTTGTTGGCTGCTAGGAGGCAGTTTCTTAGTTGCTGCGGGGGCAGTTCTTCGTGGTTAGACAAAGATCTCGACTGCCGGTTCCACGCAACGAAGTAAGTTAGAAAAGCCGGGAAGAAGGCTCTTAGCGCAAGAAGCAAACTGGGAAACCTGATCGATTCGTGGTTGCGACGCGGGCATGCTGCGCAAATGCGACCCGAATTGCTTCGGAGGGCTCCAACGAAGCTCTTACGGGCAAAAATCATGACCTTCTGCAGCTCAATCGCGACAACGGGCGCCTGACGGAGCACAACGCCCGACTGGACAAGGAATTGCAGCAATATCGAAGCGCGGTGCGCGCGGCGCAGGACGAGGTGGCCACCCTCAAGCCCGTAGTTGCAGAACTAGCCGGCCTCCGCACGACATGGAGCCGGGATGTGCAAGCGCTGGAACGCGCGCGCCTCGATCTGGAAGCCGCGGCGCAGGCGCTCGACCAGGAAAGGGCGGTACGGCAGGATGCCCAGAACCGCGCTGCCTCCACGCAGGCCCGGTTGGACGCGTTGGAGGAGGTTCTGTCCAGGCTGCAACCTGCATCCACGTCAGCGCCCACCGCCGCAACATAGTCACATCGGTTGGCGGACCGCACGCTTGGCGGTTACGACCTGCGGCCACGATTAGCAGCGATTCGCCGATCTTGCTAATTTTAGCTGAGTCCAGCTAATCGCGTAGACCCAATGATTTAGGCGCGATGTGAGCGTTTTCGCAGAAATCTCGGCCATCCCTCGATATCGAGATGGGCGGCTCTTAAGGTGGGAAGCCACTAACTCCTACTTTTCTATTATCAACAGATACTTAGCAGACGAATTGCCGGTTTTTGTACGAATCCCTGCCGACCCTCAAATAGACGCGAAACACGTGGGGTCGCCGACGGTCTGGCGCGTGCTTTTCTGTATGGGCCGCGGCTGCCTCATCAGCGTAGACACTCCAATTGCGTATTGCCATCCAACTGACCACGCATTGCCACCACAACTGACCAACGCCGGCAGGTGAACTGACCAGCGGCGGCAGACAGATGACCATCTGATTGAAGGGCTCTTCCCGACCCACAACTGCCGGTCACGACCGTCCGCTGTCGGGACGGCTAGCCCTTCGAGTTCGTTACCGCCGTGAGATTCAGACGACCTCACAAGATACCTTCCAATCCTATTTGGCGCGGTAAAGTAGCCAAAGCACTAGGACGTCACAGGGAGGCATCGTGGCCACGCATAAACCAGACCGAGTCCAACTTGACCGGTATTTCTATCGCGTCGTCGACATCAAGCGGAGCAGTGATTTTGCCAAGGTGTGGCTGCTAGAGCGCGAAGGGGATTCACCACCCAGAACCATTTATGACAAACGCCTTGCGGTCAAGACCTTCGACAACGCCGATGAAGCCGCGGTCGTCAATGAACTCTCGAACTGGGTCTTGTTGCACCACGCGAATGTCCTGCCCTTGATTAAAATCGCCCGGCTCAACTTTCGCATCGCGGGCCTGATGGAATGGTGTCAGGCGGGTACGCTGGAGGACGTCATTCGGCGGCGGGCGTTCACCTGGGCTGAGACGCGCACTATCCTGCTGCAGGCGGGTGAGGCACTTCGATACGCGCATGAGAAGTACAACCTCGCGCATCTGGACATCAAGCCTGCCAACGTACTAATCAAAGCGTTTCCCAACCACGTGCAAGTGTCCGATTGGGGCATATCAAAACTCGCAAGCTACGGAAGGATTGATGGCGCTGGAGGCACTCATGGGTTCTACCCGCCGGAACGACTGAACGGAAAACCATTCTCTGGACCTTCCTCCGACATCTTTGCTTTAGGCATGACGGCCCTTGTAGCTTTAACGAGGGGCTTGCCTTACCGCTACGAACCCGACGAAGCCAGGTACGGTTCCCGCGACGAACAGCAGTTCATGCAGTTGAACACAGGCCTTTACTTCCAAAACGCCAGGGCGCTCCTCAAACCCCTGCCATCGCCGATTCAAAACTTGCTCTTGTCGTGCATACACCCGGACCCGTCCACCCGCTATGCGGAATATGGGCCACTGCTCCATGCCGTTGCGGGAGTGACCGCATGAACTTAGTTCAGCAATGGCTGCAGAAGATTGCGGGAAAGCGTGAGACACCCACGCAGGAACCTCCCCGGGAACCCATCGATCCCAATATCGCCGCCCATGTCCTCGACATCTGGCTGGAGCAAGTGGCTTCACTGAAGCAGTTGCGCATGCATGACCACGCCGACCGGAAGTTGAGTCTCGCACGCGCCATAACACTCGAAAGCATGCAAGACGCCCCCTCTGATCCCATGGCCTGGGTCAACATCGGCCGGGTGCAACTCGCCGACGAGAAGTTCGAAGAGGCAACTCAGGCGTTCGAGCACGCCAGGAGCTTAGCTAACCAGCAAGGCAATGCCGCTATCGAAGGCTTTGCAGGTTCCGGCCTTTTTCAAGTGAGGCGCAGGCAAGCGGCGCCCCACGAGGCAGCGCCTCTGGATTTGTCGCAGCCGTTAACCCAGGAGCAATACCAACAGTTTCTACGGGAGAAACTGGATCAGATGTTCTACGTCTGCCAGGGATGTGGGCAACTGAATCTGATGGCGGGTGAGCATTGCGCGCATTGCCAGTTTGCCCCCAAAACCCTGGAACAATCCCGGTTGTCTATCACTCTTTCGAGGGTGTACTTCAAGACCCAGACATTGCTCCAGATTGCCCTGAATCTGCAGCGGGGGAAGAACCCGTTCGAGTGCATCATCGGTCTGGACGCAGTTGTGCAGAACATCCACTCCGACCAGGGCATCCTGCAGAAAATCGAGGACAACCGAGAAGACGATCACCTGAACTTCAAAACTCTCGATCGCTGCGCTTCGTGTGGCATAAAGGTGTGGTCATCCAGCGCCGAGGTGTGCACACACTGTCACCAATCACTGGATCGGCCCGTGCTCTTGAGATTGGCCATCTGCGTCGAGCGGCTGTGCAATCAATGGATCTGGACGGTGCACACCAGCGAATCCACAGCGTTTGAGCAATTCGTGCTTCTGCTGGTAAATATGAAGTACCAACTGATTCGCCAGCAAATGGGCCCAAGCGATGCCCAGAGGCACAAGGCCACCGGGCTTCTGCTTCAACTGAGTCCGCTTTACACGCAGAACATGGGCGGTGTGATTCGCATCAAGAACCCGACCAAGGTGGTGAGTGAGGTCATCGACCCCAGCGTGCACCAAGACGTCGGCCCCACCGTCGATTACCTCAGAGATGAACTGAAGCACTTCCTTCACCTGATGAGCGACTCGGTGAGCCTTTTTTAGCAGGGCGACGCATCCTCCGTGAGGGTTCGCAGGGCCGACTTATGCTTCCCAATCCCAGCCAACTGGCAAAGGATTCACGGTCGCTGGAACCGTCCGCGTTCGGCACTCAATGTCCGTTCGCAATGTCCTGCTCGAGCTGCTGTTGCTCTTCCTGAACCGTCTGCTGATCGGCTGCGCTCATGGGCTGTCGCTGGGCAGGCTCTTGGCGGTCAGGGGCTTGAGCTTGCTGTTGTTGCATCTGCGCCCGCTGCTGCATCTCCAGCCGCTGCTGCAATAACTGATTCTGAAGCCGCATTTGCTCCAATCGTTCCCTTTGGTATTCTTGCTGTTCGGCTCGTTGTTCCGCCTGTTGACGCCCCTGCATGTACCCCTGCAAAGCACACCCTACGGCATTGCCACACCCGTTGGGGTTTACCTGAGGCTGCGCATATTGTTGGCAGCTCATGTTGTTTCCATTCTGGTAGCAGTTGGTGGTGGAAGATTGCTGATTTCCAACACCGCCGTAAGTTTGGCAGTTCACGTTATTGCCATAACGATAGCAGTTGGTGCTTTGCGCAAACACTGCCGTCGACGTCAGGCAGAGCAGCAGCCCTAAAGTAACGCGGTTCATTGTGCCCTCCTGAATCCCTTTGCTTCAGTCCGACCTCGAATAGCATTCGAGGTATTTTGTATGCCAGATAGTCTGTGGGTTCATAGTACTCCCGCGCAGGCGACCGGGGGCAGCCCATGTGCGCCGGCTGATGTCCGAGCAGTCCGCCTACCATGACGGTAACTTTGAAGGTAGGTGGGAATGGTCAGCTCCATTGTTGAATGTCACCATCTCCTTATTCCGCGGAACGACCGGAAACATTACAAGCGCCGGGACGTCCCAGCATGCGAACTGGAGCGACCAGCTCTGCGTGCAGGTCTACTACGCTGGCTCTCGCACGTTTCGCCGGAGGGCACGCGGCCAGTCCATTGCGTGACGGGTTTGTGGCGCGCAAGGGCCGCTTCGTGACAGCAAGTCTGAGACTGCGAAGGGCCGGAGTTGGCCGGTAGTGATCAAAAGATTGCTTCTGAGCCCACGTGGTCACTTGGGGACCTGCCAATGACAATGCAATGCGTTGGCCAGCGTCCACGGGGCCCACGGGATGCATCCCGATAGCCCACAGCCTCCATTTCAATGCATCATGCCCCGCATTGAGAGCTCAATCCTCAGTCACGGATTACCAAACGGAGGACACATGACCAGCCAACGCTTCCTTGTCGTTTACAGCGGAGTACTGACTGCAGTTTTTGCCATCACCGTGCTTGCGGGCTTCACCAGAAGCACGCAAACAAAGTTCGCTGAAATCGACGTCCAGCGCATCAATGTGCGCGAGCCCGATGGCACGCTCAGAATGGTGATCTCTGATAGCGCACACCTGCCTGGCGTGATCGTCAAGGGCAAGGAGCAACCCAAGGTCGACCGGCCGCAGGCGGGCATGCTTTTCTACAATGACGAAGGTTCGGAAAATGGTGGCCTGATCTTTGGTGGCCGGCGCGACGCGCGCGGCGATGTGGTGGACTCCGGTGGCAGTCTGTCCTTCGACAGGTACAACGCCAACCAGGTCGTCCAACTGCTGGGCGTGGACGACAAGGACAACCACATGGCCGGCGTGGCCATTTCGGATAGTCAGCCCAACAATGGTGGCTATCGTCGTATTTGGGTCGGTCGGACCGCCGACGATGCTGCGACACTTGCGCTCATGGACGCCGCTGGCAACAAGCGCATCATGCTGAAAGTGGCTGCGAACGGCGCCGCGGAAATGGAATTTCTCGACAAGGACGGAAACGTCGCCAAGGTCATCCGGGGGGATGACCCAGCACCCGCGAAAAAGTGAAGTGCCATTTTGAACGGCGGCTTTGCGGCGTGAATCTAAGTTAGCCGACCGGCTCTTGTTGGCCGGCCCCTGCCGGTCGACCCCACAGTTCAGAGTTGCTTGCGAGCCTGGCAAGTTCGCTTGGTGATGGTCGTCACGTTCGATGCCTGCAATGTGCAGCTTGTTGGCAATAATGGGCAGTTTGGT
>Ga0307377_10005376_pt1 | contig 13750 bp, 14 predicted proteins | sample TR3MG_FD_202535 | JGI IMG/M metagenome (GOLD analysis project Ga0307377, IMG submission 202535) | Soil microbial communities from Risofladan, Vaasa, Finland - TR-3 | ecosystem: Environmental > Terrestrial > Soil > Coastal area > Acid sulfate soil | place: Finland: Risofladan, Vaasa | collected... | reverse complement strand
ATCGTCCAAATGTAACACAAGCGTTTGGTAGAAGTATGGGATCATGGAGTATTCATGGTATATCTTTTCTTGATTACATGGAAGTATATAAAAAGTTTTCTTGGGGTCAAAGAGAAAGTTATTCTTTAAATTATATCGGGGAGTATGAGCTAGGAGAAGGAAAAACAAAATTCAATGCTACTGACTTGTCCAAGCTTGCTATTGTTGATTGGAAAACATTTGTTGATTATAACATTCAAGACGTAAATTTGCTTGTCAAATTAGAAGAAAAGCTTCAATATATGAAATTGGTTGAAAATATTTCATATAAAGGTTTATCCCCATTCCAATCAGCCATTGGAACTATTGGAGTTGTAACTGGTGTATTTGCTCAAGCTGCTTTAAAACAGGGTATGATTATACCCACATTTGAACATCACAACAAAGAAAGTTTTTCAGGTGGATTTGTAATGGAACCAAAAAGAGGTTTACAAGAGTGTATTGTTTCATTTGACGCAAATAGCCTATATCCAAACACAATTATTACTTTAAACATTTCTCCCGAAACAAAACTTGGTAAAATTATTAGTAAAAACAAAGAATCTGTAATTCTTGAATTGATAGATGGCAATCGATATACACTTTCAAAAGAAAAATTTGCGGCGTTTATAAAAAAGACAAATGCATCCATAAGTAAAGCAGGTGTATTATTTTCGCAGACAAAAAAAGGATTTTGTCCTCTTGTTATTGATGACATCTATAAAGAACGTCTAGATAATAAAAATTTATTACAACAAAAACAAGAGAAATTAAAAAAACTTTCTAAACATCAAGAAGATGAAAAAATATTATTAATTAAACAAGAGATAGAACACCACAAACGTCTGGATAAAATTCAAAAAGTTTTTCTTAACTCCATGTATGGTTATTTTTCAAACAACCATTCACCACTTTATGATATTGACATTGCTTCCAGCATTACAAACACAGGTCAAGCGTGTGTTAAACAAGCTGGTGTAATTGTAGACGAATGGGCAAAAGAAAAATACAATACAACTAAAAGCCTATTAATTTATATGGACACCGACTCTAACTACTTGAGTATCAAAGAGTTACAAAATATTTTGGGTGTTGATTTTATAGATTCTGATGGAGGAATTACAAAGGCGTGCGAAGCTGTTGCAGAAGAAATTGAAGTAATTCTTAATAGTGGGATTGGGGAGTGGGCCAAGAAAAGTCTTAACTCAGCAGATTCCCGTTTAGTATTTAAAAGAGAAGCGATTTGTGATATTGGTCTATTCTTAGAAAAGAAAAGATACATTCTTAGTATTAAAAATGATGAAGGTGTTGAGGCAAATAAAATGAAATTTGTTGGAATGGAAGTTGCAAGAAGTTCTTATAGTGAACCGGTTAAACAACTCATTCGTGATATTGTAGATACTGTTTTTAAAACAAGAAGTAGTGTTGAAACAAATATCAAATACCGTGAAAGTTATGAGAAATTTAAAAATCTAACACTTGAGGATATAAGCATTAGAAGTAGTATTAATGATTATGCAAAGTGGGCCAACAAGAGTCAAAAATTCAGCATTGCTAAAAACACACCAGTGCATGTAAAGGGTAGTATATATTACAACACACTTCTCAAAACACTAGGTGGAGAAACTGATCATGAAGCTATTACATCTGGGCAAAAAATAAAATGGTTTTATTGTGCTGAAAACAAATATCAAGTCAGTGTCATGTCTTATCCAGATATGTATCCAGATATTTTAAACAATGTAATTCATCCAGATTATAAAAAGATGTTTCTAAAATTAGTTACATCATCTGTAAAAAGAATTCTCGACGCCTGTGATTGGCCAATTGATGACTTATCTTATGAATATCGTACAAATTTATTCGATTTATTCAGGTGACAAACAACAAAACTATTGTAAAATATAAACACAGGAGAAAATTATGACACAAAACAAAACAAAAACTATTATATTCCTCGATACACTTGGTAGAACTATTATTGGTGTAGGAAACGACAAAGAATCAACAGCTTTACATTTAGCGGTTGATAACCCGGCGGTGTTGAACATTGTTCCTACACAACAAGGGTCCATGCAAGTACAAATTATTCCTCTCATCTTTAGAGAGATTCTCGCAAGTAAAGAAGAAGCAGTGACTGTATTTTACCAACGCAATTTGATTGCAGAAACATCTCAAAATACCGTACTAAATCATCAAATTATTGGAAGTTATCAAAACGTAACGGCACCTACACCTCAAGCAACCTCTGTACCTCAAGCAGCTGCAAATGCTGAGTCTGATAAAGTTATAAAATTATTTGATGACTAATATTATGAGTGACGCAAATAAAGATATTTTTAAATCTCTAGAAAAGTTAAATGAAGATGCTGCCACACTCTCTGAATCAACATTGAGTGTAGTTAAAGATTGGATTGATACAGGATGTATGGCTTTAAACGTCATATGTTCTGGTAGTCTTTCTAAAGGTGTACCAAAGGGTAGAATTATTGGTTTCGTAGGACCTTCTCAGTCAGGAAAATCCTATATTATGAATAAAATTATAGGCAAATTTCAAGCAGAAAGTCCAGATCATTGGGGTCTTATCTGGGATTCTGAAGCAGCGGCTGATCCTAAAATGGCAGAGAACGTAGGGGCAAATCCTAATAAAATTAAAATTCTTCCTGTGGGAAATGTTGAAGATTGTAGAAATCAAATTGTTTCATTTTTAAACAATGTGATTGCTGCAGGACCGTCTGCCTACGGAAAGTATATAATTTCTATTGATTCTTTAGGGAATCTTGCATCTAAAAAGGAATTAAATGATGCAGAGGCGGGTAAAGACGCAGCAGATATGGGATTACGTGCTAAAACAATTAAAAGCATGTTGAGAACTATTACATATAAAGCAGCTAAAGCAGGTGTAACTGTTCTTTTCTCAAATCATACATATGATGATCCTGCAAGTTTATTCCCTACCATGGTGAAAAGCCAATCAGGTGGAAAAGGCCCTATTTATTTAGCTAGTCTTTTGGTTCAATTGTCTTTCACACAAGATAAAGAAACAAAAGATAACAAAGAAATTAGTCCTCTTGCAAATAAAGTAAATGGTGTTAATCTATCAGCAATGACTGTAAAAAATAGGTTTGTTCCAAGTTACTTAAAAACCACTGTTTATCTTAACTTCAAAACAGGTCTTGATAAGTATAGTGGCTTGTTGGAGATGGCTACTGGATTTGGTGTTGTATTGCAAAACGGTGCAACATATGCACTTGCAGACGGTACAAAACTAGGTTATTATAAAATATGGCAAGACAATGAAGATGTCTGGGCAAAAATCATACCAGAACTTGAAGAAAAATTAAACAGCGAAGTATCCTACAACAACGAAAGTATTAGAGCAGATTATGTTAAAAATTAGTCATGAAATCCCGATCGCAATGCTCAAAAAGAGCAGAAGTTTTAACGATTATGAATATGCTCTCTGTCATTTATTTAATGAGAGAGAGGATTATCGAGATTTTTACATCGAGAGTGTAAAAAAAGAAAGACACGTTCTTCTTGATAATAGCATATTTGAGTTAGGAACAGCGTTTGATTCAAATGAGTATGCGAAAATAATTAATGAACTAAATCCAACTGAATATATTGTGCCTGACGTAACAGATGATATGGAAGGCACAATATCTTCCTTTAAAAAATGGAAAGAAGATTTTGCAAATGAATGTCCTGGTAAAATGATGGGAGTTGTTCATGGTAAAACATATGAAGAAATAAAAGAGTGTTTGAAATTTTTATCAAATAATTGTTTTAGAATTGCTTTTAATTTTCAAGATAAATATTATTCTGAAACAGGCATTGGGAACAATGTTTATGAAAGGATGATGGATGGAAGATGTAGGTTGTTTGAAAAACTGGAGTCAGATTTAGCTCTACCTAGAAATAAAAGTTACCATTTATTAGGTGCATCCCTTCCACAAGAATGTTTATATGCAGGAAAATTTAATTACGTTAAACATATTTTTACATCTCTAGATACAAGCAATCCTATTGTGCATGGCATTAATGGAATTAGATATCGTGGGGAAAATGGAATTGATGGTCTTGAAACAAAAGAATCAATTAAATTAGCAGATTTGATAGATCATGTTCCGACTAAAAAACAACTGATTGATATAGCGTATAACGTAAAAGCATTTAGAAACATTGTTTCTCAAAGTGATTATAACCACGAAACTAAAATATACGAACATGAAAATTGCAATTAGTGGTCCACCTGGGTCTAAAAAGGCCCAGTTATTTTCTCTACTAAAGGCAAACCCTTGGTTTGTAAAAAATAACTTTTCGTTTAAAAAAATAGACGTTTCTAACCATGTCAAAAATGATATTATAAATTCACAGTTTTTTATTTTTAACGATATAATAAAAACATCTATTGGTTCTCAAAACTTAAATAGTATTTTATATCCTGGAATATTAGATTCCCTTGCCCATTCCATACACTTTGAGTTGAGGGGTCAGGGTATACAACCAATGTCAACGAATTTAATTGCAGCAGTTAGCTCAACAATAAAACACTTTGATATTGTATTTGTATTAGTTAACAACGAAAGCGAATTTGCCGATGGATATTCAGCCGTCAGAAACATATTTACAAATCAAAAAAATATCATTTATTTAGAGGGTAAAAATCTTAATACAACTTATAATGATATTATCAAAACAATTACTGAATTATTTAAAAAAATAGAGGAGAAAAAAAATGAAGATAGCGCTAAGTGGGCCTCAGTACTCCGGGAAGACAACATTAATACATTATCTACAAACACTTCCGGTGTTTGAAGGATACAACTTCTTTACTTCTGCATCTAGAGATATAAAGAATGCTGGTGGAAGTGTAAATAGAGAAATTGACAATGAAAGTCAATTAAAAATTTTTAACAAACACATAAACAATCTTCTTCAAGAAGGTAATTCTATTTTTGATAGATGTTTATTAGACGCAGTTGCATTTGCTACAGATGCATATATTATTACAAATAACAATGACGTTTTTTTACAAATTGTAAACTGGGGTAGAGATAAACTAAAAGCAAGTGTAGAGCAAGGGATTGGATATGACCATATTTTTTATCTAGAACCCATTCCTAATATGGAACAAGATGGTGTAAGGGATATAAATGAACTATACCGAAGAGATGTAGTTGCAATATATGAAGAGCTAATGAAAGAAATACCAATAGTTCATAAAATTTCAGGAACTGTAGAAGAAAGAGCAAACCAAATAATAAAGACAATTTATGGCTGATTTAGATTTAGATTTCTTTGAAAAAGTTATTGTATATAATGCTATTAAAAATGATATATTTCTAAGTTCTATTATAGAATTTGTGGAGCCTAGTTATTTTAAAAATAAAAATATCGCGAACGTATTTTCTGTAGTCACAGGTTATTATAAAGACAGAAATTGTACACCTTCTATTACAGAGATTAAGAGTAGATTAAAAACACCTGAACTCAAAAAATCATTTATAGCTGTAGTAAATGATTTTAAAACATTAGATAAAGACTATAATCAAGATGAATTGATTGCAAATACACAGGAATACCTAAAACAAAGAGCTGTGTATAAAGCTGTAATGGATACAGCACAGGATATTAGTAACGACAAAACAGACTCTGCTATCATCCTTAAAACATTTGAAGATGCATGTAATATTAATTTGTTTCAAGATTATGGATTGGATGTAATTAATAATGCAGCCGAATTAGCTAAACGCCTTAAATCTACTACTACATTTTTTTCAACGGGTTATAAATGGTTAGATGAAAAAATAAAAGGGTTTGCAACTGAAGGTAAAGCACTATATGTAATTAGTGCAGCTACAAATGTTGGTAAATCTATCATGCTTACTAACATTGCTTGTAATGTAGCTAGGCAGAATAAAATAGTTTTTCTATTTACATTGGAAATGTCTGAAGAAATGTATGGTAAAAGAATAGCATCCTGTCTTACACAATTGGATATTGGTGGACTGCATGAATTTACGGATGAAATGGTTCAAAGTATAGACGAAATTAAAAAGGAAAATCCCGAAGCGTGTTTGTATTTAAAGGAATTTCCCACGAAAGGCGCAACTGTTGCAACAATTAGAAGTTATGTAAAACGCATAATGAGTAATAAAAAAGTTAAGCCTGATTTAATTGTAATTGATTATTTGAATCTTTTAAAGCCATCTGTAATTTCTGGACAGAGTTACGGGGATATTAAAATGTTAACCGAAGAACTTCGTGGATTAACATATGAATTTGGCGGTGTTCCTATTCTTACAGCAACCCAACTCAATAGAAATTCGTTTAATGAAGTAAACCCAGGTATTGAAACAACTAGTGAAAGTATGGGTTTGAGTATGACTGCAGACGTACAATTAAGTTTATGGGCAAATGAAGATGATAAAGAAGCAGGGATTTTACATATGGGTCTCCAAAAGAACAGATTCGGGCCCAATTTTGGAAAAACAGCTCTAAAAATTAATTGGAATAATCTATCTGTTGTCGAAACGGAAGACTCTGTGTTTGATAATGATGATTTACATCAAGCAAAATCAATTTTAGATGATCTATAAGTGTTGAAAACAATAAATTTCCTGGTAAATATTTAAATGAAAAAGATACATATATTCACACACGGTGATTTAGACGGTGTTACCAGTTACCTTGCGGTAAATTGGTTCATTCCTGATGCATCTTTCACATACACAATTATAAGTAATGCTTCAAATGTAAGAGAAGAAGTATTAACCTTCTTAGGAAGCCATTCATTTAAAGATTATAATAGAATATTTTTCTTAGATTTAGATTGTTACGATGCGAAAGATTTAATTGAAGAAAAGAACGTTTTTATCATTGATCACCACGAAGCACATGTTAATAAAATAACAGAAAACGGTAAATATGAAAACGCGACATCTTTAGTGAAGGTATTTCCAAGTTGTTGTCTTTTGATATATAAAATATTTTCTAAATTATTTGAAAACGCTGTAATAACCAAAGAACAAAAAACATTACTTGGTATTGTAAATGATTATGACTCATATCAATTACAAATTAAGTTTTCTGTTCCTCTAAACTGGGTATTTTGGTCTTATAATAAAAAAATAGAAAGCTTTTTTAATAGGTTCTATAATGGATTTAATGGTTTCAATAATAATGAAATCTCAATGATTAAAATTAAAAAGAACGAGTTAGAAAAAATCATTTCGGAGTTAGAATTATTCAAAGGTAAATTGAATGAGTATAACGTCCTTGCATGTTTTGCAGATGAATGTATAAATGAAGTTCATGATTATATTCTACACAAATACAAACCAGATATTACAATAGTAATAATTTCCAAACCAAAGAGAGTTACATGGAGAAAAAACCTTAACTCTAAAGCACCCTTACATATTTTGGCAGAAAAATTATGTGACGGTGGAGGTCATGAATATGCAGCTGGTGGAAACATCACAGACAGATTTTTGACATTTACAAAAAAGTTGCAGCCACTCGATGGATAAATCCCCGATTACAAGTGATACTAAACCAATGGCCAATATCATTTATAAAGAATATGATAAATATATATTATTGTTTGGTTCAATGTTCTCAATGGGAATTGAAAAAAACCTAAATCATACAAGCTTTGTACTTTCACTGATTGAAGAAGAAGAATATCAAGATTTATTATTAAATTTATGCGGGAATGATTCATTTTATGATATATTATTAGTAATATTCAACAGATACCCAAGACTATGCAATTCAAAAACAATCTCTCACTCCCTAAAGAAGAATGCTAGACGAATCCGTAAAAAACATTTATAATATCTATTTACGTTCCATCAGAACAGCCCAAGACAAGCCATTCCGATATAGAAAAGATTTTACAAAGTTTGAAGATGAAAAGGTAATTGTGTGTTCAAGATTAGCAAGATTCTTCAAAGATTGTGAGCACATTAACCCAGAAGACTTCTTTAAAGCCCCTTTCCAGTTACTAGATGATTTTAATCCTTCATTAGAATTTTATGCTTCTGCTAAAGCAAGAAGGTGTTACTCTATAACACAGAAGAAATTATTAAATAGTCCACCTGATTCTGAATATCAATTAAATTTTACTAAAGATTCTTTTAAATTTTTAATTCAATTTTGCAAAGAAAACAAAATATCCCTACAAGAATATATTAATAATGAAAACTTTCCACCTTTTTGGGCTTTACATATAAAAACAAAGAAAATTAATATATATTCTCTTATGGCATTTGACAATATTCGTGATAAAATAGAGAAGTTAGACAACGATATCGGTGAATTATATCTTGGTGAAATTTATAAAAACTACTATGTATACAAAAGAGCCTTTATGCAGTCAAATAAAATGAGAAAGTTAGTTGATAACGCAAAAAGAATCGCTATAATAAGAATTAATGAGTCAAGTGACTCAAACAAAACGAGAAAATAAAAAGGAAAACAAAACAAATGAGTAAATATAACGTAAGTATGTTCGAGAAAATTAAAAGTGTACTTGATACACAAGAGTCAAGTGGTGGGGGTAGTAATTACAAAGATATTCTGAAAACAGAAGTTGGTAATAACTATGTAGTTCGTCTTTTACCTAATGTAAAAGATATTAACGACACCTTCTTCCATTACTTCCAGTTTGGATGGGAATCTGTTGCAACTGGGCAGTATGTTTCTGCATTGAGCCCTGTCACCTTTGGTGAACGCTGTCCAATTAACGAACTTCGGTTCAAATTGTACAAATCTAAAAACCCACAAGATAATGAATTGGCTAAATTGATTAAACGTCAAGAACGCTGGATGGTCAATTGTTATGTTGTTGATAATCCCAGCGATCCGAGCACAGAAGGAACTGTAAAGATTCTTCGTTATGGAAAACAAATCGATAAGATTATTAAAGATGCAGTGTCTGGAGATGATTCGGATGAATATGGACCCGCAGTGTTTGACCTTTCAAAGAATGGTTGCAACCTCCGTATTAAAGTTGAGAAGAATGAAGGTGGTTACCCTACCTATGTATCTTCAAGATTCCTTAAAGCATCTGCATTAAAAGATGTTGATGATGATAAGGCTGATGAAATTTACGAAAATATTCATGATCTCGCTCGCATTCAGCAAGTGAAGACTTATGAAGAGTTAGAAGAAATGATTAATGTTCATCTTTTGAACAAAACAACTTCTTCTATTACTAAACCTGAAATTGAGGTTTCACAAGAAGTGGATTTTGATGAAGCAATTACATCAGACTCTTCCACAGATGATGATTCATCTGATGAATTGGATGATATTGACGAACTTCTTAAAGATCTGTAAAATATAACAAAAAAGGGGAGGGAAACCTCCCCCCATTCTTATGAAAATCACCATAGATAAAAAATCTTTCACAAACGACTTTCTTAAACCTATCAATAAGGTAACTGAACGCGGTGTAATTAAAATTAACAAAAACAATGCAACTGCTTTGGTTAATGAAAGTTCCTCTCCCCTATTTCTTTATTGTGATACAAAAATAAATTGCAAAGTAGAAGACGAGGTTGTATTATCTATAGGGGATTTTCAGAAACTACTCAAAGCAATTAATTGTATTGAAGAAGAAGAACCAACATTTGAAATAAAATCAAATCACCTTCATTACAGCTCACCAAATTTAAAATTCAAATATCATCTTCTCGAAGATGGTGTAATTACAGCACCCACTTTCAACCTTCAAAAACTCGAAGCATTAAAATTCGACACTACTTTTTCAATTTCTAAAGATGTTATTAAAAATATAATTAGAAACAGTACTTTTACATCAGATAGTACTAAAATTTATTTTTATACACAGGATGAAAAAGTATTTTGTGAGTTAAATGACCGAACAATATCAAACCTTGACATGATAAACATGTTAGTCAGTGATAGTTTTACAGGAAACCCGCTAAAGACAGCGTTTCCGCTAAGATTAGATTGGTTCGATAACTTTACCAGTCTAGAATTTGAAGAGATTTCCGTGAAGTATAACAGTACTAATAATGTTGTTATATTTCATATCGAAACAAAAAACACAACATTAAAATATATAGTATCAACCCTAACAAAATAGAAAATTATGGCAAATAAAATCAACACACTTGGTTATTTCGTAAATCGTCTTCGTAGCAGTGGCTACAGAGTCGAAAAGATCTTTAACAACTTCGGGAAAATGGACCCACGAGTTTGGACGATTGTAATCGATCCAAATGGTGCAAGTATCTTTTGTACTTGTTATGTCAACCATCCCGATCGTGGTGAAACAACTGTTGAATTGTATGACGGTGGACAATTTATCCCAGGCAAAGTTAAATTGGTCACCAACAGCGTTGAAGTAGTAATGGAGAAACTAAACAGTTTTGATATTATTAACAAAACAGCTAGATACAATAACAATGAGTACACCAAAGATTATAATAAACAATCAAGTAAGTGAATTCAAAGAGATTAGATATAAGTACTTACATGAGTAAGTCCGAAGAAACTAACCCCCCTCGTAAACAGAGGGGGAGACCTAAGGGTTCTAAAAATAAAATAAATCCTGAATCTCCTCCAGTAAATAATACACAACCAGAAGTAAAAGATATTTTTACCGTATTAAGTGATTATTGTGAAGACTTGACAAAATCAAGAGATATGCAAAAAATAGAGAGTCTAAATAACAGACTCGAAAAGGCATATTTTCAAGAGCATCATGATATTACTAGTCAACTAAAGTTCTGTGAGAATGTGTTGGGTGAAAATCTCGAAGATTTTTTAGTAGTTGGGCATACGTTTGACGGAAGTAGGGTCAGGATTTTCAAAGCTAGTAGACCCAAGGATGTTGACTCTTTAAGAGAGGCAGCAAAGCAAATTGTCCTTCCTTTCTTGATGAGTGGGCAACAAGAAGAAAACGAATATTAGGGCCAAACGGCAGTTGCTAAATTACTTCTTTCTGTGTTACTTGGGTTTGACCAAGTAAATGCGACTTTTGTGCCTTTTGCGGGTGGGGCAAGACCACCATAACCAGTAAAAATGTTATGAAGAAGTTTTACACCTTGTCCACCAGAACGGATCCATTCAAACTTTCCGCCAACCCATTTTCCATCCTTCATTATATAGAAGTTACCAAGAAAAGCAGCTTCACCAGACCCTTTATTCCACGAGTTGGGTAACCCAGACCAACTAAATGATACCGTAGATGACGATATACCAGTAACGTTAAGACTCATTACCTCTTTTCCTTGTGGTGAACCTGACGCAGAAAAAGCCCCAGCAGTTCCTTCTAAACCAGCGGCAGCAGCTGCGTTTTCACCATACAAACCAGTTTGCATAGAAGCAGCGGCTGCAGCAGCTTCTTGGAATTGTACAATTTGTTCTCCATAAGTGTCTTCCATATATTGTCTGTCTTCTTCCGAGAGATCATCTAAGGTGGGGAATACAGGGGTTGCAAAGAAGCCCGACCAATCCAAATCAAATAAATCTTCTATTAGGTTATCTAACGGTACACAATTTCCATACGTAAAACTTCCAGGGAGGTGGGCCCCTGTATTTATTTTTTGATTTGTTATGGTATCAAAAATAACATCTGTTGATCTATTCAAACATTCATCTATAGGATATTTTGTATCTGGAATATCGTTAACATTAACTATTGATAATTGTGCTTCTCTATTTATTCTTTGAGATCTTGCTTCGACATTTGAAATATATCCACAAAGATCTTCTGGCCATGGTAGTCTATTTGTTGTACCCTTAACGCTATTAAATTCTTGAAGTACAGCAATACCAAGCAAAGAGTTCGGTATCAATTTGAGATAAGGATATTTTTTTAAGATATTGCCAAGATAATTAATAGGCGACTGATTTAAAGTTGTGAATACCCCAGAAGATCCACCACCTGGTAATCTATCTGTGAATTGTCTTTCTGTTTTTCCTGATGTCATAATATTTTCCTAGTTTACCAAAGAGATGGGGGATTTGCCGCAGCAACATCATTACCAAAGCCACGTTGTGCTGTAACGACAAATGTAGGATCTTCTTTTTCTGACTTGTATGTCTTTTCTTCAGGGTTGATAAAAATACTATACGTTATAGTGTATGTGTATGTATTCCATCTACTAGTCGATTGTACAGGAGTACCGTCATGTGTTCTTTTAATGTTAATTGATAATTGACCATTAACAACTTCGCCAGAAGAATCCTTTTCCGCAGTGGTAATTGTTAGAGAACCGACTCCTGCCGCAGTAATTGCTGGGTCTTTTGATAATTTATCCAGAATGCGTGTTCTTAATATGGCAGCATATCCCACTACTGGTATCTTATCTTCACCTATTGCGATGTCATTTACTGGTGCAGCCGCTACTGTTCTTTGTACATCATTAATACTTGCACCATTACCTCCTGATCTCGTAGGTTTACCTGATGGGTCAGAGATAAATGCTCTTAAAGCTTGAATAGAATTGAACAACTGTGAAGGTGGTCTTTCATATAAGTGTGTATGTGGGGGAATTAGTACATTTACAGGAACACCAAAAGGAAAAAGAGGGGGAATAGGGGCTGTCCATCCACAAGCAATGTAGCTATAACCAGTCGCTGAAAGAACTTGTTCAGCATCTGCATCACCAACATCATTAAGTTCTGTGGGATTGACAGAAACACCGGGCAGAGACCATATTCCATCTGAGGTTTCCCCATATTCCCTAATAGAGGCAATAGCAGGAGTGCTAAATTGACCATCGACGTGGAGACCGCCTTGTATAATAGCATTCCGCGATACATGTAAAGACCCATCAACCATTACAGGTGAATGTTCTTTAGGATGAAAAGCAATCTTTCGTCCACGGAGAGAGAATCTGTCACCACCATCTATATTAATCTCATATTGAGATGAAATGTTAATTTGTTGTCCTGTAATATTGAATAATGTACCATACATATCAATAGGACCAAAAGTTTTCATGTTAATTCCATTTGCCCCTACCAATAATTTATATTTGTTCATGGCAGTAAGAATATAATCTCCACCAGGCACATTTAATACTGATACATGTTCAATATGAGGAGCAGGTGCATAACTTATATACACAGATTCCGGAGCAACATATACATTTTCTGAGCGAAGTTTACCTATTGGGTCTACTCTAATAGAAGGCAAATCGTTCATTACAGTACCGATTGTCTCTATTTTATTTTTGCTTATGTTAGATATCTTATCTCCACCAGATAACTGACGTTGCAACCTCAATAATTCTGGAGCAGAGCTTTGAATTTTTTTATCTAATTCGCCACCAGCTTCTTTAAAATGCTCAGGTTCAAATTCACCATTATGTGTAGAAGGTGAATATCCTACTTCTTGATCTGGTGTAAATAATAAATCTGAATTACATATATCGCACTTAGCACCAGCAAAATATCCCTTTCCTTTTTGTGTTAATCCCTGGAGTGTGTCCTGAAGATCTAAATCTAATTGTGTAGGAATTGTAAATGTTAGCACATAAGAGGGTTGGCTTGCACCTATTTCTAAAACAATTTGAGGTGTTGCACAAGAGAATAAAGGCCCAGCCAATTTAGGTAGGGAAAATATCAAAGGAGATTGTTGTAAATCTAATAAATAGCCAGCAGAGTCGAATGAATAATTTTTAGATTTACAAATTGGGCAAGAAACAAATCCTTTAGTGCTTGTATTTGCCTTAATAGGGGT
>Ga0307377_10005374_pt1 | contig 13751 bp, 15 predicted proteins | sample TR3MG_FD_202535 | JGI IMG/M metagenome (GOLD analysis project Ga0307377, IMG submission 202535) | Soil microbial communities from Risofladan, Vaasa, Finland - TR-3 | ecosystem: Environmental > Terrestrial > Soil > Coastal area > Acid sulfate soil | place: Finland: Risofladan, Vaasa | collected... | reverse complement strand
TTATTCTCTGGCTTAACTCAAAGAGAAGCGTATAAGCAGGCGTATAACTGTGAGAAAATGACAGATAAGAGTGTCGACGAGAACGCTTGTAAGCTTGCTAATGATACCAAGATAGCATCAAGGCTTAGTTTACTCATTGATGAGCTTAAAGGGCGCAATATGGTCACTGTAGAGCGTGTTATCGCTGAGTATGCCAAGATAGCCTTTTCTGATATAAAAGATTTTCTCAGCTTTAGAACGGAACAAACAGTTGTAGAACATGACAAGATTACAGGAGAGCCAATTATTGATTATGCTCAAATTATAGAAATGAATGGTAGTGACCAAGTTGACGGCACCATGATCCAAGAGGTGAGCATTTCCCCCAAAGGAGTATTCTCATTCAAGCTGCACGACAAGAAGGGTGCCCTGGACATGATCGGCAAGCACCTGGGCATGTTTACAGACAAATTAGAAGTCAATGGCAATATGGTTATATTCCAGGGCGAAAAAGACCTAGAAGACTGATAAATTGTGTCTTGAGTCCTATAAGTGATATTATGTAAAGTAGCTAAAACAATATTTCCTCATATTCAGCCATATTCAGCTTTGACAGGCGATTTACACGTTTTGCAGCTTATTGATTTAGGTTGTTTAGAGCGTGTTTTTTGATAAAAAAGCAACCTCTGATTATCTCCCGAATGCTCGACATTGCTATGATGTCCATATTAGGCCGAAGATGGGTGAAACAATGAAGACTAAAGAGATATATCTGCCTGATCTAATAGGACGCGGATATAAATCCTTCTGGGATACTAAACAGCGTTACCGGGTGTGTAAGGGTGGCCGTGGATCCAAGAAGTCAACTACCACTGCAATGTGGTACATCTACAACCTGATGAAGCATGCACAAGCCAACCTATTATGTGTGCGCAAAACGGGCAACACCCATAAAGATAGCACCTACGCTGAACTTAAGAAGGCTTGTAAGAGGTATGACGTATTAAGCAAGTGGAAGTTCACGCTGAACCCATTAGAAGCAACATACCTAGTAACAGGCCAGAAGATATTATTCAGGGGCTTCGATGAACCACTAAAACTAACGAGTATCACGGTAGAAGTAGGTGTGCTGTGTTGGATTTGGTGGGAAGAAGTTTATGAAATAGATGATGAAGAGGAGTTTAGTACGCTTGACGAGTCTATTCGTGGAGAGATGCCAGAAGGGTTATGGAAGCAACTTACTCTAACTTATAATCCTTGGGTGAACAGTCACTGGACAAAGAAGAGATTCTTCGACAACGTTGATCCGGAGGCGTTCACCTTAACTACGACCCATAAATGCAATGAGTGGTTAGACGAAGCGGATCACGCTAAGATTGAAGCATTGGCAATCACAAACCCTGACCGCTATAAAGTGGTTGGCCTCGGGGAATACGGCATACCAGGAGGGCAATACTTCGACGAATTCAGGACAGATATACATGTTATTGATTCTCTTGTTATTTCTAACGACTGGCGGCGGTACATCACTCTAGACTACGGCTTAGACATGCTAGCGGCTTACTGGATCGCGGTAGACACACACCAAAAGGCATACGTCTATAAAGAGTTATACCAATCCAACCTGATCATATCGGATGCAGCTGCCGCAATAAAAGCTATGACCACTGAGCCTATCTATGAGACGATTGCACCACCGGACCTGTGGAACCGCAGGCAAGAAACCGGCAAGAGCGCAGCTGAGATATTCCAGGATAACGACCTAGATCTAACCAAAGCCAACAACGATAGAGTACAGGGCTGGTACAACCTAAAGGAGTGGCTTAAGCCATACGATGATGAGCAGGAGATAACCACAGCTAGCCTTGTGATCACTAAAAACTGTGTTAACTTAATCAGGTGCTTGCCACAGCTACAGAGTGACCCCAAGGATCCAAACGATGTTGATAGTGCATCAAATCATGAGTTAAGCCACGGACCAGACTCCCTACGTTACTGGTGTGCAGCTAGACCATGCCCGCCAAAAGTTAAACCCAAGCCCGACTATGGCAATTCCCTATCCGCAAGAGCCCAAAAACACAGAGACAACATGACCAAAAAGCCGAAAGGACGGTACAAGGATCTATGACAACCGCAATCATCTGTCTAACCTATCTGGCAACGCTCACCTTCCTATATCTCTACAACAAAGACGTAGCTAAAGAGAGGGCACAGCTTTACGATCGCGTACAAGCGAGGGACTTTGTTGAGTACAAGCAAATGGCAGAGCCGATAGAAGTAAAAGTAAAAGAGCAAAGGGAGAATGTTTATGTCGAGCTTTAAATTGTACATGGGTGGATTCAGACAAATTCAAGGCGTAGTGATTGCCGAGAGTAAGGAAGAAGCGGAAGCAAAGCTGTATGAGAAGTTGAGTTTAGGATCTCTGCCGTGTGAGTTGGAAGAAATAGAATTACCAGATCATGTAATTGTACTAAAAGAATATATGGAGAATGTAAAAACCTCACCAATTGAAGTTGATGAGTTAAAAATTAGTAACACACATTTTCAGATGCAAATGCAAGCTCAAGAATCTTTTAATGAAATTAAAGAAACAGCAAAAACAAAGCTTAAGAAATAGGGCTTTTTATTTTGTATGAAACGAGGTGAAACACTTGGCTAAAATAATCACAGACAAGCCAGAAGCCGTCAACGAAGAAGAGTCGGTAACGTTTATTGAAGAACGTTTAAAGGAAGCTGAAAACCTTCCCTTGGAGCAAGTTTGGGCTATTAATATTGCGTATTTAACAGGGAAACAATGGATTTCATACGATAAATCAAGTCGTAAAATAGTCGAAAAGCCTAAGGAGACTTGGGAAGATAGGGTAACAGTCAATCGCATTCGTCCTATCATCCGCACTGAACTTGCAAAGATAACCAAATCAAAACCACAGTTCGCCGTTATCGCCGCATCAAACGAGGAAGAGGACATAGACTCTTCCAAGGTAGGCACTCAAGCCTTAGATTTCATCTGGCGTAACTCGAATATGGACGAGAAACGCTTTAAATCGGCATTATGGCAGATTACAACAGGTACAGGCATCATTAAAACATACTGGAACCCAAACTTAGGTGACGAAGCACAACTTAACACCCTAGATGATCAAGGCGAATTCGCCCTAGATGAGCAAGGTCAAGAAGTCATGCAATCACAACAACTAGGCGACATCGACAACTCAGTAGTTTCGCCGTTTGACTTCAATTTCGACCCATCTGCAACTGAATTTGACGAAGCTAAATGGTGTTGTGAAAACAAACTCCGCACAGTAGATTATGTCAAAGAAAACTATGAAGTAGATGTTGCTCCCGATGATGGATTATCTGCAACTAACATCTTTAATGGCATGTTAGCCAACGTCAACGGTCAAGCATCTGACTACAAGCCAGTTAAGGTCAAGGATGGCGTCATGGTCAAGGAATATTGGGAGATCAAAAGCCAAAAGTATCCTAAAGGCCGGCACATCACTATAGCAAATGGCAAGCTATTGCAGTATGAAGACAACCCTTATGACAGATTGCCTTACTTCTTGTTTGCTCACAACTTAGTGCCTGGACGTGTCCACGGAAGCAGCAATATAGAGGACCTTATCCCTATCCAAAAAGAGTACAACAAAACAAGGACACAGCGCAGACTCAACCAGACTCGAACTGGCAATCAGAGGATGCTAGTGGAGGCCAATTCTCTCATTGATGAACCTACCAATGAACCTGGTGAAATCGTAGAATACAGAATGGGTAAAAACCTGCCACAATGGGAGCAACCACCGTCAGAACCCGGACACATCCAAGCAGAGCTTGAGCTTCAACTTCGCGACTTTGAGGACGTTAGCGGCATCCATGAGGTGTCAAGGGGCAACGCGCCGACTGGTGTTAAATCAGGGATTGCACTGAATTTCCTAGCTGAGCAGGACGAAACAAAATTTGGCCCTATCATCCACAATATTGAATCAACCTACGAGAAATGGGCGCAATTTGTTCTAGTCTTAATGCAGCAAAATTATATCGAACCACGTATGATCAAGATCGTCGGGAAGAATAACCAGGTTGAAGCCAAGGAATTCCAAGGATCAGATCTCAAAGGCAATACCGATGTCAAGGTAATAGCCGGATCCGCTATGCCAAAGTCAACAGCAGCACGACAAGACTTTGTGCTAAATTTATGGGATAGAAAGATCCTCTCAGACCCACAAAAAGCTCTTAAACTACTTGAGTTTGGCAACATCGAGGAAGTATTTGAGGACCTTAGTATTGATGTCAACCAAGCCAAGGCAGAGCAGAAACAATGGCTTAAAGGAGATTTTGGTCACCTAACAAGAGACTTCTACAACCACGAGATTCATATAGCAGAGCATAACAAATACCGCAAATCAGATGATTATGAGAAGTCACAGTTTCAACAACAAGTAGACGCTCATGTCGCAGAGCATTCGATGTATTCACAGCAACTAGCACAGGCGCAAGCAATGGCGCAAATGCCACAACAGGGCCAGCCACAGCAAGGACAACCGCCAATGCAAGGAGGTGGACCGCAATGAAAATGACTGAGGAAGAAAAGAAAAAGAAAAAGGCCGAAATGAAAGATAAGTGGGATGATGCCAAAACAACCTCCATAAAAAGTATGGAAGAAATCATGAAACCTGTGAAAGTAACTCCAACGCCTAAAGGTAAAGGGAATACTGTGGGATGGGATTCATCCCAAGAAAAGCCATCGTTTTATTTGAACAGTAAACAAATCGAGAATATGCCAGAAGCTAAACCTGGTGATACATTGAAAATTGCTATAGAATGTACTGTAAAAAGATGCGAATTGAACGAAGATAAGTCAAGTGAGTACAGGTTAGAGATTGATAAGGTGGGAATTGTTTAATCGTGAGCCAATAGGCTCTTTTATTAACATGAAAGGATGATTTTAATAATGGAAAAACTTAAACATGATCTACTAACCAACAAATATACCGAGGTATGGCACGAACACGCAGAACAAATGAAGTTTAATGCACCTCATCACTTCTTCGTATGTGAAGCTGGACTAGATGTCAATGACCACAGCCTAGATATTAAACCACTGGCTGAATTCGGATTTCAAGAGGGTCCGATCAAGGAATGTGGAGTAAATGGCGTATGCAATGAAGATTTAATTGCAATGGTTATCACTCGCCTTGAACACTTCCAAAAATCAGAGTTTTCTTGCCGTGATAATGCGGTGTGTATTACTAAATTAGAGGAAGCTCTAATGTGGCTAAGAAAACGGACTATGGCTAGGGAAAAGCGTGGGGTAGAAGGAACACATATCAAATAGTTATCACCCGAGCCTAAAGGCTCTTATTCTATGCCCAAAATTGCACCAATCCATTAAAAATGGAAGTGCACAAGAAAGAGGTTTTATTAATGGAAGAGCAATTTGAAGCAAGTTCCAATGAGAACACTTCAGAAGCAACAGCGGAAAATGCAAATCCAACGGGAGTCCTAACAGGAACCACAGACACATCCACTGATACTAATCCAGAGAGTCAAGCATTACCGCAACTCTATACGATTAAAGTTGGTGGAGAAGAAAAACAGTTGTCGCTTGAAGATCTTATTGGTCAAGCACAGCAAAATCAGGACTATACGAAAAAGACTCAGATTCTATCCCAGGAACGCAAACAATATGAGGTATACCAAGCGAAAGCAATGGAACTTCAAAAATATGGTTGGGATATGGATTCGATCATTGCCGAGTTAAGCCAGAATAAAATCGAGGCTGATGCTACAGCTAACAATGTTGACCCCAAGCTATGGGGCGAATTCCAGAGCATGAAGGATGAATTAAGTTCATTCAAGCAAAATCAAACCATGCTTCAACAGAAAACTTCATTAGCAGACAAACCTTTCTTTAAGGAATGGGAAAGCGAAGTTGAAGCAAAGGCTAAAGACTGGAATACCGACTATCAGACTGCATATACTCTCATATCGCAGCAACGCTTACCGGAAATTCTTGCCAAACATGAGCAAGATCTAAAAGCCGCTAAAGACACTGCAATCAAAGAGTATCTCGCTCAAAAGACAAAACCACAAGGCACGGTAGAGGGGGGCGGGCAGAGTCCTGTGATCGAACAATCTGCACCGAAAACCTTTGCTGATGCTAAGAAAAATAGTATCGAACTATTAAGATCAATGATGAATAAATAAATAGGAGTGATTATTATGGGAGCCACGCTCACCACGCTTGACCAAATTTTAAAAAATCAATACCTTGGACCACTACGGGAACAAGTCAACTACGATGTCGTTCTGCTCGACCTGCTTGATAAAGATCAAGACAGTGTCGTAGGTAAAAACTTCACCATCCCCCTTCATGTTGGTGGGAACGAAGGCTTTGCTTCTGTCGCAGAAGGTGGCACTTTGCCAACTGCTGGACAACAACAGTACAAAGAAACCATCGTTCCTATGCGCTATATTTATAGCACTATTGAGATCACCGGGCCAACAATCAAAGCGGCTAAATCTGATGCAGGGGCATTCGTTCGTGCGGTAGACAGTGAAATGAAAGGCGCGGCCAAGGACTTCAAGCGTCAACTCAACCGTATGTTCTGGAATGACGGTACTGGAATTCTCACCGTTGCAGGAACTACTACGGCTTCTACGTCCGTTACCGTAGTATCAACTAAATACCTTCGTCCTGGTATGGCGATTGATGTCTTAGTGGCATCCAGTGGTGCAACCGGAACTGGTGCTGTAGGTCGTAGTGTTGTGTCTGTAACAAGTGCTACTGTGTTTGTTATTTCGGGCGCAGCAATCACCACTGACAATACCTACGCCGTGTACATCAGTGGATCACGCAATATTGAAGTAATGGGACTATCGGGAATTGTTTCTGCAACATCTACTATCCAAGGCTTAGCTCCTGGCACCTACGCTTGGTGGGCAGCAAACGTCTTAGCTAACGCCGGAACGCCTCGCGCAATCACCGAAAGTCTCATGCAAACAGCATTAGACACAACTGAAACTGCCTCTGATGGCACCACAAAGGCCATTCTAACGTCCTTTGGTGTTCGCAGGGCGTATCAAGCCTTGTTAACGACTACGCGTCGCTACGAGAACACTATGGATCTCAAGGGTGGTAAGAAAGCCCTAGACTATAACGGACTTCCTTTGATTGCCGATAAAGATGCTCCTACCGGGAAAATATTCTTCCTCGATACTGATTATCTCAAAGTGTACCAACTTTCTGACATTGATTGGATGTCAGAAGATGGAGCAATCCTATCTCGTGTGGCGAACAAAGACGCCTATGGAGCCGTCCTCTATCGCTACCTAGAATTAGGCTGTAGTTCCAGAAATAGCCAGACAGTGCTGGCCGATGTAACTGAGGGCTAATCTAATCTAAACTAATCAGGGCGGGGCTAACTACCTCGCCCTATCTTTATGAGGTGAAACATGGTTACAGGCGATATTTGCAATATTGAAGAAAGACTACAAGAGCATGACCCCAACTTAGCCCTTATGCTCAACAAAAACGGTAATTATCAAGTTTTATACAAAAATCAACACGTCATGGAGTGGCTGTGCCCGCTTGACGATAGGCTTATTAAGCATATGCAGAGGATTGATTCTCATCGTGGCTATAACGCCGTAGCAGAGATTGACTCACACAACGACAAATTAGAACAAACAATTGAAAAAGACAGACTGAACTATCTAGAAGCAGTCATGAAAGATAACAAAAGACAATTAATGAGAGAGCTATAAACTCACTAGCGAAAGGGGGTTATCCCTATGCCAAATACTCGAACGTTACTCGACCTACAGAACTTAACGCTCAAACTCATAAATAGCTATAGTTCAGATGGCGTACCATTAGTAATAGCAGACAACGCTGATATTCTCCAACTCGTCAATGATTACATTGGCATTGCGTACTACGAATTCGCTCACTTAGATAAAATTATGACTTCAAAAGACTACACGACAGCCGACGAAACAATTAGACCTGATGGCGTGACTAAATCCTATATTCTTCCTACTGATTATTTGGACTTTTATCGGCTTGAGTATAATATGATTGACCAAGAAATTAAAGATTTTGATATAAGGGGTAATCTCTTATTAGCCAAAACAACAACGGACCCTATTACATTTTGGTACTACAAACTACCTGATAGATTATCCCTTGCAACGGACATACCCCTTATAAGGTCACAATATCATGACTACCTCGCTTACTTCCCGGCTGGAAAATGGTTGCATCAAAATGGCAGGCAAGCAGACGGAATTGACTTACTAATTATGTTTGAGGATGCAAAAAAAGCAGTTATTCCTGTTAGGCAAAAAGGGATCAATAAAATCAGAAACGTCATGGGGTGATAAATTATGCCCAACTGGTATGATTTAGGTTGGGATGCTAAAAATGCACAGGTTAGCGATCCTACAGCTATAGCAATTTTGAATGGTACGATAGATTTCAGAATATCTGGTGTTAACAAGATATACGTCAACCAAAGTTTTTATTGGGAAGAAGCTGGCCTTTATGCCGTAGACCCGGTAAACGGCCTTAATGTAGTTAGGATAACTCCAAACGGCATTGAGGTGGGGCTAAATGGTGTAAATGGGCTATTTTCCAGCACACTGACCGGAAATGGTTTAATCGTCCAAAAAACAGATGGTTCGACTACGTTAACGAATCAAATTATCATAAATTCATCGGTTGGAATAAAGATTCAAAATAACACAGGCACATACGCCGCACCTACCTGGGTTGATAAGTTTTATGTTGACCTTAACGGAGTTTTGAATTTAGTTGATATTATTGCGTCTGGTTCAATTGTAGGCGGTACAATTGATGGTGTAACAATTACAGGTTCTACAATTTCGGCAAAAGCTTCATTTAATGTGTCGTCAAATATTTGGGAGTCGGGGGGAGCAATGGATTATGGTATCAACTTTGGTGGAGTTGTTACAGGGTATGATGCTCCTTGCAGTATGCGATATTTTCAAGGTCAATATGGAACTGATAGTGCTTTAAATATCTTACTTCCTACAAATGCTCTTGTTTATATTGATCAGAATTTACAAGTGGATGGTGGGGTAGTAATAGGCAATATCTTATCAGTAGGTGGTAGTGTTAATGTAACGGGCAGTATTTTCGCTGACTATGTTAAAGGCTACACAAACGCTGATAAAGTGTTTATAGGCTCTGGTAATAGCCATTTTGAAAATACCTCAAATGGTGTTATGCGTCTTAAAGCTGGGTCTGGGGCATACTTGATGATCTCGGGAGAAAGTCTATATTTTGTCAAATCGGGCGGGGCGAGTACTACGCTAGTAGCGTAGAAGGAGGGGGTATAAAATGGATGTAGATGCAAATGTAGTCATTGATAAACTTTGTAATCAACTGGGCCAAATGGCAAAAGCTCTCGCGGTAAGGGATGCACAGATAGAATTATTGCAAAAAGAAATCGCCAAACTCAGCGAAAAGGAATAGCTGGGTATTTTTTATGCCAGAAGGAATGGTGATAAAATGCCACTAAAACAAACTCGCAGAAGGACAAATACCACAAAGGAAGTGCTTTATAACGATTTCTCAGGCGGTTTGAACTATAGGGACAATGCTTCTCTTATCTCGCCTAATCAAACCCCTGGATGTCAAAATATTCGCGTTCGTGATGGCACAATAGGTAAAAGACCGGGCTATAAACGACTATCCGTAGCTTCGCTCGGTACAGGACAAATAAACGGTTTATTCCAATATAAAAAAGCTAACGGGCAAAAATTCACATTAATTTCCCATGGTGGAAATCTATTTAAAAAGAATTGAGGTGGTTATATTGGCACTCATAACCCTAGCTACACTTAGAGACTATTGGAAAAGGGTATCGGATAGCATTGTAGCTCATGATGCAGTCGATACTGGCGATCCGTTAAAAATCGGAGGTAAGGCATCAGATGTTGCTCCAACTGCCGTTGTTGTTGGGGACAGGGTGAATGCGTGGTTGGATCTAAATGGTAGACTTTTAATTAAACATGATCTTGCTTTACCAGCCGGAACTAATAACATCGGCGATGTGGATATTATAACTATACCCGCTCTAGTAGCTGGTACAGCCCTTATAGGCAAGGTGGGGATTGATCAAACTACCCCAGGGACTACGAACGGCATACAAATTAATGCTGCATTACCTGCTGGTACAAACAACATCGGGGATGTAGACGTTCTTTCTCTCCCCGCACTCCCGGCAGGGACTAACAATATTGGAGACGTGGATGTCCTTTCTCTTCCTGCGCTTCCTGCTGGCACTAATAACATTGGAGATGTAGATGTATTAACCCTTCCCGCCTTTAATGTAGAGGGAACTGCATTTGCGTCGGCCGATAGAACGGTAACTGTATCCAGCGCGGATATAGTAAATAACTCAGGTGATGGTATTCATATCATCCTTGACGTAACAGCCGTTGCGACATCTGATGTGAAGGTAAAAGTCGAGGGCAAGGACCCTGCATCTGGAAAGTATTACACTATCTTGGAGTCTGCGAGTGTAATATCGGTGAGTACAAACGTCTATAAAGTTTATCCAGGAATGACAGCGACAGCTAATTTAGTTGCCAGTGATTTCATACCCAAGACGTTCAGAATTACTATGACCCACGCTAATGCAAATTCAACAACATATTCAGTAGGCTATAGCTTAGTTTGATTCTAAGCCTCTAATGAGGGGGTGTAAAATTGGCAGACACAACTTTTTGGGCAGACACTGACGGCAAGGATGAAACCTTCGGACTTGATGAAACAACAACCTTCGACGATGCGCAAGACGCGTCTATTTTTATGTCCTCATGGATGGCTTTCGAGGGTATTTACTCAGGCATGGCTGATAAAACAACGTCTTTTTTTGTGCTATCAGATGTTCTGTACATGAAAAATGGTACAGATTATATCAGCTTCGATGGAACAACTGTAGCTGATGTAAAAACAAACGCACGAATACCTATTGTTCTAGTTGGTAGGAGTCCTAGCGGATCACCTAACGCTGGGAAGGTGCGAGAACACTTCAACCTCCTTACTGGTGGGTTTGGTATATCCTTTAGTTCAAACGGCACAGCAACGGCCTACACGCTTCCTGAGGGGGATCTTGACGCTACACTCGTAACGGCAGTAGTTAACAGCGTTGCAAAGGTGGAAACAACAGATTTCACAGTTAACAGGACAACCGGGATAGTCACCTTTAACGTTGTACCTACCATAGGCACAGACAATGTTGTCATAACAGCCTACAAGGCCTCTCTAGTCCATCCTGAGCACATCCTTAATTGTACTATTGCTACAGTCTATGGAGGCAAGACAAGTGCCACCGTGTTCGCGTCAGGCAATCCTAACTTCCCTGATCAGGTCTGGCACTCACGCTTATATGGTTCAAACTATTCTGCGGATTACTGGCCGGATGATGCTTGGCAAAAGGTTACTGGCAATGTCGCAGGGATGAAACATATATTCGATCTTCTCTATGTCTCACACAGTAAAGGCCAGGGATACTTCTCTTATGTCGATGGCGCAAGTTATCCAATCTTCCCTTATGCTGATATTAATCTAGAAAAAGGCTCAGACATACCAGGCAGTATTCAGGAAGTGGGAAACACAGTCGTATGTACTTCGTCTACAAATGGCGTTCTCCAAGTATCAAGCAACACGACAGTCAATAACAGACTATCTGTCAGTGACGTTAGTGAACTCATTGATAAAGGTGGAGTAGAACGCCTCGACCTTGGTTTACTTCGACAAGCCAACCTAACCGCGGCAGTCTCTTACAACTTCGACAACTACTATGGGTTGTGTGTCAACAACATCTGCTATGTTTGGGATTACAAATCAAACGCATGGTTATACGACACAAATATTCCTGCATCATGTTTCGCTGAAATTGACGGAACGCTCTGCTTTGGTAGCAATACGGCTGGATTAGTTTATCAGTTTGACCCAGCGCTCGCTAATGATGATGGCGTATTAATCGATTCATGGCTTGACACAAAGGAGGATAACGCAGGGTCTCCAACCTGGGTCAAACTAATTAATCGTATCAACTTGATAGCCAAGCCTTTAGATAAAAGTTCTGTTGAGTTATCTTTCATATCTCGCCAAAGCAACAGCGTTATAGAGTTAAGCACTCAAACTAGTGTCTTTAGTTTCGTTAATCTTGACTTTGTGAACTTCACATTTAATACTTCATCTTTCCCAGTAGTTAAGAGAAAGCGCATGTCAAAACGTGCAAATTACTTCCAATTTAAGTTTAGAAATAACGTTTTAGATGAAGGAATGAGCGTAATTTCACTCGGAATAGAATTTGACCAAGGGTCAGAAATGAGGTAAAACCATGCCAATTCCAACAAAGGATTCTTTTGTATTTGACTTCACGGCGCAAGGTGATTATCCAGGCTGGACACCTTCTCAAGCTAAGGCAAATTTCAATGCCCGTGGAGAAGAATTGCGAATAGCCTTGAATGCTGTGGCAAATGCAAGCAATACTGAACTTGAAACAATAACAGATTTAACGACTAACCGCAAATTATCGGCAACAGGGGATTTTACAGGGACACTCGGAGGATTCCCGATAGTCTACGATCAAACAGGATTGGCATCTACGGTAGCTGGACATACTGCGCAGTTGGCAGATAATGCGAAGCAGATGGTGAGTGTTTTAATGCCACCTGTCCCTATGGTTGGGGGTAAAGGTGATGGTGTAAATTATGACTCTACAGCAATCAAAAACATTATTGCATATGTTGCTAGTTTGGGTGGTGGTACTGTTGTTTTCCCGTATACACGAGAAGGTTATAGGCTCAACCATTCGACTCCTATTGGTATCCCTAAAGGGGTAAAACTATTAGGTTGCGGTGTTGATGGTGCAGGGTATTTATCAGGCGGGTCTGTTGGTTTGGGTTACTTCCAAAAATCTTATTTTATTATGGATGAGGTTACAGGTTCTTCAGCTTTTACGATTTCTGATAATAGCTGTATGGAAAAGTTTGGTTTTTACTATAAAACGGTTGACACAAATCTTATTGTTGGCGAATTACCCACATTCCCGTGGACTATAACGGGTGCAGGGTATGGCATGAATCTCCTTGATCTTAGTACAGTTGGTGCTAGTCATTTTATTAATTTAGAACGTTTTGAGCGCGGTACAATAGATGGTATTTATGGATATGTCACAAAGGCTGCTTTCAGGATCAACAGGTCGCGTGACATTTCAAGGATAAACAATATTCACATTAACCCTAATATTGTATACCCTGTCATTGAGGGTGCAACTAGCGAATCGTGGTCAACATACTTCATAAGTTTATTAAAGGCAAATGTTGTCATCTTCAGGGTTGGTAGTGCTGATTTTTACTATTTTAACGACATTTTGACTTACGGTTCATATAAGTTTTTAGAGATTGTCCCTGTTAATTATTCAGATGGTTTGGGGACTGACTTTGATTCATATACATTCACGTTTCAGATGAATAATGTATGTGCGGATAATACCAATATTGGTATAGAGGTTGGACGACCTTTGGCTTTTGTTGCCAATGTTACTAATTTAGTGATTGTGCCTATCGCAGACGATGGATCTGGTGTAGGTATTCAATTTCTATCTGGTGGTAGTGGGCTATTAAACATCGTCAATTATGAAAGTATGGGGGTATCACTGAAAACCTCGAAACATGTTATTATAAACTCTACGGGTGTGTCTATGGTTAATATTAAATCCGCTAGAATG
>Ga0307377_10005372_pt1 | contig 13759 bp, 14 predicted proteins | sample TR3MG_FD_202535 | JGI IMG/M metagenome (GOLD analysis project Ga0307377, IMG submission 202535) | Soil microbial communities from Risofladan, Vaasa, Finland - TR-3 | ecosystem: Environmental > Terrestrial > Soil > Coastal area > Acid sulfate soil | place: Finland: Risofladan, Vaasa | collected... | reverse complement strand
GCACAGCATTGGAAATCGTGTACTGATGCAACCGACCGCGGATTGTTGATGTGACAATTACCTGCTCGATAACTATTCCTTAATATGACGAAACATAGCCGATGTTTCTTTACTGCCTCCATTAATATGTTCGAACAAATTGTCCTTGTTCAATATTTACGTATCGTGCCCTCGTGGAGTTGCAGTGTCATAGCCGCTAGCTGATAGGCTGGTGCGCTCGCGAATGCTGCTGCGGAGAAGAACCAGATGTACCAGGACAAAGCAATCAACGGCTCAGAAAGCAGGCCCTTACCTGATGCCCATATCGAAGCATCCCCAGCGAGCGTAGTGACGATCGCGATTACGTACATCTCCCAACATTGCGAAATTAGGCCCAGTCCGACACGAATCATAGACCGGCGAATCAGAATTGCTTGAACCAGCAGGAAACACAACAACGGATCACTGAGCCAGAGAATAGCCTCGGTGAGAGGTGGATGCTGATAAGAGGGACCTAGATATCGCACAATGTTTACAATTTCGCCAAGCAGGATGGCACCAATCAGACCAATGAGCAACAGGTCTGCACGCGTCAACCCGCGCAGTACACCAAACTTGCGCTGGACGTGCAAGATGCGGCTCAAAGCAACCGTCAGAAGTACCATCGACAGTGGTCCGCCTACCACTTCGCCAGCTTGTGCGAGTCCCCTCGGTAAAATCACCAGCAGGACCGAAGACGTGCTTCCTGGGATTGAGGCACCGCGCCAATGATCCAGAGAAATCATAGCCGCCGCCACAAATCGAGCGAGAGACGACAAAGCGATAAATGTCCACGCCATTCGCATTGGCTCATCGGCTTCAAAGCCTGCCCGGCATTCAAATGCGAGAAAGAATTCGGCAGCTGTGGTCAGCAGAAAGAAAAGCGTGCCGAGAACCAAAAAGTACCAAGTCAGATAGCGATAGCTGCCAGTGATCAGGAAATGTAAATAGGCAGCCAAACCAATCGCATAGTGGATGGCGCACACTTTCCAGATCCATTGAACGAAACGCGGCATCAGGCGAGCCTACAGGTCGTTCAGCACGCGCCGTGAGAGTTCACGCATTGCCCGGCGCCCCAGGAATGCGGTCAGCAAAGGCGTGGATGTTGCAAGGGAGATATCCTCCCCTCGGCTCGCCAAGACGTCGCTAGCTTGCTGACCAATGCAGAGTCTTAACCAGGACAGTAGGCGCTCTCGCACCAGGTTATGCTCTTCGGTGGGTGCGCAGCTGCCGGAGGATCCAAACCAAAGACGACTCCATGAGAGCATTTTCCTGGAGAGCTCAACAATTGCCATGTCATCGCCGGACTGATCATCCAAAATGAGCGATGGCAAGACGCCGCCGTCGATTTCCGATAATAGACCCCGCTGCTCCATCACTGCCTCTCTCTTTGCTCAAACGTGAGGCGAATTTTCCGGCCTACTCGATGTAGAAGGGCTCCCACTGTTCCCGGCCGAATCGACATTGCTTGTGCAATCTCTCTATAGTCTAGTCCCTCAGTTCGTAACCGAAGACACTCGAACTCGCGTGGCGCTAAGAGATTCTTGAAGACTTCTTCCCACTCAAAACCCGCGATTTCCGGAGCCACTTGCGCTTTTCCGAGCGCTTCTTCATCTAGAGAAACGCAGGCCCGCACCGCCGAAGACCGCACCGACTCGCAGATGTAATTGTGCGCCACACGATGCAACCATGCCGAAGGATTTCGGATGGTCTCGCCCTGCATACGTACGAGGAAGAAGCGCAGGAAAGTCTCCTGAACCGCATCCTGAGCCAACCCCACATCGGGAGTCAGACGGCGTGCGTAGGAGGTAAGTGCGCCAGAAAGCTCTCGGTACGCTTCAAGCGTCTCTTGCCTCAGCACTTCCATGCCATCCTGTTCCATCGGTTTCATTTCGGTTGGAGGAATCCTACACCATCTTACAGTCTCGGCCCATTCCGCTTTTGTGGCAAAAGTCGTGATGAATGCAGTTCTAGTTCAGTTCTGGTCTCATAGCGACCCCCGAGGGAGTCGTATCGGGAGTCATGTCGTTTGTTTCTATAACGTTTCCGATGGTTAAGGTGAGAGTGAAAACGTCGTGGCGCCGCTGTGGTCGATGGTCCTGAGCCTATCTTCGGTCACCCGAATTTGGCCCGAGTTCAGCATTCTGCCCGAGCGACCGGCGACTCTTCATTTTGAAACCAGTCAACAGATGCAGCGGCAGCGGACTGCCGTCACGGAGAAACTCCGGTCCGGTTGAAGCCACTTCGGGACATCTCCAGATGGCCGACGATACGCCCAAAATGCTGGTCTCGATTGCTCGGCACTACCACGTGACATGTGCGCTGCCATACTTTAGCGGTTCCGGTATGCGTATCTTCCAAACGGCGTATTTGCCCATTGTCGCTTGGTATGTGATGCAAAAAGTCGCTTGAGAATGGCCAAGCGGGCCGATCATCTGGTGAAGGCCAGGGGCACCATCCAGCTTCACTGAGCGACAACCAACCGAATTTCACCGAGTTGCGCCGGCAAGTCTCCTCCACCCCTGAGAGCCTGCAGTCGAGATTCGCCTTTAAGAGCCTCCAAGTTCAACAGGCCTCAAATGAGTTCCACAAAGAGCCACAAAGATCTCCAGGCAGGGAACCTGGTCCCGAACCCGATGCAACGACTTGTTGAAATTAATTGAAATTGAGCAAGAATACAGGCGCGTGGGCAGTATGCTGTTCGCCACACGGTGCTCGGCGCGCTATCTTGGATGCGTGACGGGGGCTATATCCGTCGCGACTGTATATAGCATGGGCCGGCCGATGTTCAACGTTTACATGGCAATATCAGGCTTAGTTGGAGGGCTGCTTGGATTCCTTGGCTCACTCGTAGACTGCCGCAACGGGACGCTGGAACAACAACTGCTCAGGGCCATTCGCAGAGATGGGCTGATGCTGGTCTACCAGCCGGTGGTCGACCTGGCAAACAGGCAGATTGTGGGCGCTGAAGCGCTGGTGCGCTGGACGGACGAAAGAGGCTTGGCGGTGCCTCCGGACGTGCTTATCCGCCGGGCGGAGGAGCGGGGCTTTGTGGGTGAGATTACGCGTCTCGCCGTGGGGCACGTCCTGCGCGACCTCGGTGCCCTGTTGTGCAGCGACCCCGGCTTCCACGTGAGCGTGAATGTGACTGCCTTCGATCTGGCCGAGACTGGGTTTGAGCCCATGCTAGAAGCGGCGCTGGCGCAGGTCGGTGTACGGTCTGAAAGCATGACGATCGAGATCACGGAATCCCCGACGGCGCGCCATGAAAGGACGATCAAGACCATTCGCCAGTTGCGGGCAGCCGGGCACCGGGTGCATATTGATGATTTTGGGACCGGATACTCCAGCCTCGCATATCTGCAGGATCTTGCGGTGGACGGAATCAAGATCGATAAGGTGTTCACGCAGGCGATCGGAACCAACTCAGTGTCGGTGGGCATCGTGCCGCAAATCCTCGCTATGGCAGAGGTCCTGCATCTCGAAATCGTTGTCGAGGGCATTGAGACCGAGGAGCAGGCGCGATACTTTGTCCCGGCAGACAAGCCGATTCGCGCCCAAGGCTGGCTCTTCGGGAAACCGGTGCCAGCGGGTGAGTTCCTCGAAATGCTGGCGAAGGAGCGCGAGAATGATTGTGCTTCCGTCGGCGAGGTTTGCACCCTTTCATGAACTGCGGGGCGGACAGCGTTGAGAGCGAAAACCCGGTTTGGCAACATCGAGCGCGAGGTTTGTGACGCTCTCCCGCCTTTGGATACAGCGCCCCTCATCCGGGCGCCGAAGGGACTTTAACCCTCCTGAACAGTGCGCTGCTCAGCGCACACTACACCGCTGTCCGACTCCTCGGAGATGTGCATGCGGGCAGTACGGCCTTGGCCTTCTCCCGCCGTCTTATGGTCAGCTTCGATCACAGATATCTCCGAGGTCTCCCGGTTCTCGTGCATGAAGTTTATAGGCGTGCTCTGGGGTCTTCGACTACGCAGGATTGGCCGGGGACTCGCGTTATCGTTCCCGTCCATGTGGCTTTCCGCAGAAGTGTAAGGCGTCAGCATCCTGATTGCGTCTTTTCGGAGCTCAATACCCAGCCCACCTATCCCCTGTTTACGCTTCGCCTCACCCCTCACGGAGCGCGGCGCAAAACTCGGGGCCGAGCGGTTCGCTAGACCTTTCTCGTAAGGCTCTTTCATCCTCTCCTTCATGCCGGTTTATCCCGGCGCACACACTGGCCGGCTTTCGAGCACGAATTCCACAGAGAGCCTGTTCGATACTCGCTGCGGCCCACGACCGATTTCGCCCTGTTATCTCCGCCCGCACAATCTCTATGTACGGCCATATCCGAATACAGCCCGCGCTGCAGATGGTGAACTTTGGTGAAGGCACCCGTCCGCAAGTATCATTGAACATATACGACGACGCGTGTACGGGCCTTGTATTCAGCGGGACAGCCAAGAAAAGTTAGCAGGTGCCGCCGAGGGCGGCCCCTAAGGGGAGGTTGTATTGCTTCAAGGTGCCGGTAGTTCTCAGCAGTCCGGCGGAAGCACGCTGGAAGGAAAAGCTCTACGCTTTCCTAACCTGATGTGGCTACTGTCCCTGCTGATGTGCATGCTCGTCGTGGCGGTCGCGTTCGTGTACTTCGACGTACCGATAGCCCATCACGTCCAAGGGATTTTGGGGTCGGCTGAAAGCCTGGCAACGGGATTCGCAAGTGTCGTTCTTCTCAGTATCGAAGCAATAGTTGCTCTGGCGCTAGTTATCATTCGGATAACGCGCGGACATCTATCGCCATTTCGTGAAGCGACCGCGCTCGCATGTCTGACCTCCATCTGTGCTTATGCAATCAACGACAACATGCTGAAGCACTTTTTCGGGGTACCAAATCCTGTGGCCGTGTTGCACGGCACCCAACATGCCTTCAATCTCCTAAGCGGCTCTTCCAACAGCAGCTTTCCCTCAGGCCACATGGTTCTCGCCTGCGCCTTCGCCGGTGTTTTCATGCGGCTTTATCGAACCAGTATCTTGCCGCTTTCCGCTCTGCTGCTCATTGCGGCGGTACTACTGGTTGCGGGTAACTGGCATTTCGTCAGCGATGTAATCGCCGGAGCATTTGTCGGCGTCTCGGCCGGCCTTCTGGCCGGCGAAGTCTGGCTCGTCCATTCAACATAGGGCGTTACGCCACTCGCACTTCTGCGCTTGCACGCATGTCCGCAAGTCACGAGCGTTTCCGAGGATGCACACGTACTCGCCGGCATGCCGCTAGCTATGGATTCAGTCGTAATCGCCGTAGCGTAAGGCCATTCCGGCACTATGAGTGCATCCAACAGACGTCATGACATTAGCCGAGGAGTAATCCCGGAGAAACCCCGTAACAAGGAAAATATGGCATGGTCCTTCCGACTTACGGGAGTTGCGGAGTCTCAACCAAGCCGATAGGCACAGGAGCCAGACTGGCCTAAATCGAGTCCGTTTACCTTGTGCAAATGCAGGCAAAATCGGGCCTATTTTCCCCTTTGAAAATTGAGACATTACTGCGAGTCCCAGATTTCCTTTTGGAGGGGGGTGTCAGCAGCCTTATAGTGGTTTTGGGATCCAAGCTGGCAAATGGGAGAAGCGGAATCATGGATCGAGCGGAGTGTCTGAAGCGCTGGCAAGCCAGTAGCACGGCGCGAACCCCCATCATCGGCGCCGGTGCGGGCACTGGAATTTCCGCCAAGTGCGCGGAAGCTGCAGGGGCAGATCTCATCATCATCTACAATTCTGGCCGCTACCGCATGGCCGGGCGAGGATCATTGGCGGGTCTCATGCCCTATGGGGATGCGAACGCCATCGTCATGGAGATGGCCCGCGAAGTACTTCCAATCGTTCGCAAGACGCCCGTGTTGGCCGGCGTATGTGGAACCGATCCATTTCGCATTATGGATCTTTTTCTCCGCGACCTGAAACAACTCGGCTTTTCTGGTGTGCAGAACTTTCCGACGGTGGGCCTCATCGATGGCAGCTTCCGCGAGAGTCTCGAAGAAACCGGCATGGGATACGCCGAGGAAGTTGAAATGATCGCGCGAGCGCATGATCTGGACCTGATTACCTGCCCGTATGTCTTCAATGAAGACGAGGCGATGGCGATGGCAAAGGCAGGCGCAGACCTTCTGATCGCGCACATGGGATTGACGACTAAAGGGACAATTGGTGCCAGGACAGCCTTTACTCTCGATCAATCGGTTGACCGCATTCAAGCTATCCGGCAAGCTGCCATCTCCATCCGCCCCGAGATTCTGGTGCTGTGTCATGGCGGTCCGATTGCCGAGCCGGACGATGTTGACTATGTCCTCAGGCGGACCAAAGGCGTATGCGGATTCTTTGGCGCCTCCAGCATCGAGCGCCTGCCCACCGAGCGCGCTATTACCGAGCAGGTAAGGAACTTCAAGAATCTGAGAATCCCTACGGGCCACAACTAAAGGAGCAAGCATGTCAGAGCTCGCCGGTCGCCGCTTCGTAACACCCGCCTCTGTCGAAACCCAGGTCTTTGATTGGGGCACAATCAAATGGCTCAGCGAACCGCGGGTCACCGCCACGGAGAGCTTCACCATGGGTGTTGTGCTCCTGCAACCTGGCAAAGGCCACGCGCGACACAATCATCCCGGAACCGAAGAGATTCTCTACGTAGTCTCTGGGCAGGGCAAGCAGATGATCGATATCGGCGGCGAACAGTGGGAACCGATCGGCGCCGGCGATATGGTTCACATTCCCGCCGACATTTTTCACTCGACGGTCAACACAGGCTGGGAGCCTTTGAAATTGATTGCCGTCTATTCGCCGCCCGGCCCCGAAGCGCTGCTTCGCGCCATGCCGGAGTGCCGCGTACTCGCTCCAGGCGAGCTGTCTGAAGGCTAATGCAATGACTCCCAGGACAGTTGCTCTCATCGGCACATTCGACACCAAGGCAGAAGAGTTCTCCTTCCTGCGCGAGCGGATTGAAAGCGCTGGCCTGCGGACTCTGATGATCGACGTCGGCGTGCTTGACAGCGCCCCCTTTGCTGCAGACATCTCGCAAGCAGACGTGGCCGCGGCCGCAAATGAGAGTCTCGCTGAACTTAGAACAGAAAGAGACCGCGGTCGAAGCGTTACCGCAATGGCGGTCGGTGCAAAGGCGATTCTTGTGCGGCTCTTTCAGCAAGACGCGATTCATGGAGTCGTATCGCTGGGCGGTTCTGCTGGTACGGCTATTGCCACCGCGGCCATGCGTGCGCTCCCCTGTGGCTTTCCAAAATTGATGGTGTCTACACTCGCTTCCGGCGATATCAAGCCCTACGTCGGGACCACGGACATTTGCATGATGCCTTCGGTGCTCGACATCGCAGGGTTGAATCACGTCTCACGCCGAATCATCGGGAATGCAGCCGCGGCTATTTGCGGCATGGTTCAATCAGAGCCCGTCAGCGCCCTCCACCAGAAGCCCGCGATTGCCGCCACCATGTTCGGCGTCACAACACCTTGCGTCACGGCTGCACGCCGCATCCTCGAAGAGAGAGGCTACGAGGTGCTCGTCTTTCATGCGACAGGAGCCGGCGGCCAGGCGATGGAACAGTTGATCGAAGACGGCGCATTTCAAGCCGTCCTCGACGTGACCACCACTGAACTCGCAGACGAATTGGTGGGCGGTGTCATGAGCGCGGGACCGCATCGCCTCAAAGCGGCGGGCCGCAAAGGCATTCCTCAGCTGGTTTGCCCGGGCGCAATCGACATGGTGAATTTCGGTCCGGTGGAAACGGTGCCGCTCCAGTTGCGCAACCGCAATCTCTACATTCACAACCCCAGCGTGACTCTCATGCGGACCACCCCCGAAGAGTGCGCTGAGATTGGCCGCATCACAGCTACCAGGCTGAACCGGGCAACCGGCCCAGTGACAGTGCTCGTTCCTCTTCAAGGCGTCTCCGCCATCGACAAGATCGGCGCACCATTCTACTCGCCGGAGGCGCTCGACTCCTGGCGCCGCGCCTTGAAAGCCTCGCTCAATCCATCCATCCGCCTCGTCGAGCGTGACGCACATATCAACGACGAAGGATTTGCGCTTGCTGCCGCGGATCTGCTGATGGAGTCGCTAGGCGCTTCAACGGAAACGAGGGCTGCGCATTCACTAAAAAAGGTGGTGCGAGCGCTGATCGGTCCCAGTAACCGCGGATAGGTCCGGTATTTCCTCGTCACTCCACTCTGCCCCGCATCGCAGACGCCGTGCCGGCTTGTCAGTATGTCCCCCTGGAGTCTTTCATGACTGGCAAGTCCAGAATGAACTGTGGCCAGACGTTCAACTCCGGAAAGCAGAGTCTGGTTCTCCCGGCACTGCGCCACCCGAGGCCATGGGCATGTTGAGGAGGCGGATTCCGGTGGCGGCAGAGATGGCGTTGCCCACGGCAGGTGCCAGGCCTACGATGCCTGTTTCGCCCGCGCCAGCCGAAGGCAGATCCTTGCGGTCGATGAGCACGACTTCAATCCGCGGCACGTCACTGAACCGGGGAAGGCGGTACTGTGCAAAGCGAGGATTGAGAATGCGGCCGTCGGCAAAGAGAACTCTCTCAAAGAGGGCGCCGCCAATGGCCTGCACGATGGCGCCCGTAATCTGGTTGCGCAAGCCGTCGGGATTGACCACCGCGCCCGACTCCCAGGCCTGAACGATACGGCGGATGTGTACCTTTTTGCCGGCCGAATCGATCTCCACCTCGGCGCAGGTAGCGACATAGCCCCCTTTGTCGGTCCCGCCAGCAATGCCGAATCCGTGCTCGGGCGTTGATTTCGAACGTCCCCAGCTGAAGTTCTCGGCAGCCGCTTCGAAGACGGCGCGCAGCCTGGGATCGGTGAGATTCTTGAGGCGGAATTCGAGCGGGTCGATGCCCGCCGCGTGGGCCAGCCCATCCATATGTGACTCGCGAGCAAAGACGTTGGAAGCGGCTGCGAGTGAGCGATAGGAGCCTTGGCGCAGAGGCGACCTGGCTGGATGGTATTGAATGAGCTGGTTGGGAACGTTGTATGGGGTGGCGATGGCAGCGGAGCCCGAGTTGTAGTTGTGGTGCTCCCATGCAACCAGCGTTCCGTCTTGTTGCGCACCGGCTTTGATCTCAATCAGGCCGGCGGGGCGAAAATAGGCCCAGGTAAATTCCTCCTGGCGTGTCCACACGACCTTGACGGGCTTGCCGGCGGCTTTTGCCAGGCGAGCAGCTTCAAGAGCCGCTTCACCTGTATGCTTGCCGCCATAGCCGCTGCCCATATCCGGCTGGATGATGCGCACCTGGGCGGGGAGGATGTGAAACGCCTGTGCGAGTTGGTCGCGAACTCCGAATGGACGCTGCGTACCGGTCCATACCGTGAGATTGTCGCCGCTCCACTCGGCCACGGCGGCGCGAGGCTCAAGGGGCGCATGCGCGATGTACTGGACGGTGTACCGTTCTTCTAGTTTCAAACCGGCCGCGGCCATGGTTTGTTCCACCGAACCCACCACGTGCTGCGAGCCTTCTTCACCTCCGGACGCGGAAGTGGCCTTCAGAATGTCGAAGAGATCTCGGTTGGAGGGCTGCGCGGGTACATTCCATTTTGCCTGGATTGTAGAGATCGCTTGTTGCGCAGAAAACGCATCAGTGGCGACGACCCCGGTGAAGTCTCCGTCTCGCACGACCTGGGCACCGGGAAGTTTTTCTGCCGCGCCGGTGTCGATCGACTCGAGTGTTGCATTGAATCCATCGGGACGAAGCACCGCGCCGAAGATCATTCCGGGCCGGGTGATGTCGGAGGGATAGGTGTGTTTGCCGGTAACAAAGTCGCGGCCTTCAGCCTTGGGAACGGAGGTTCCGGCGATCTTCCATTCATCGGGAGGCGTGAGACTCTCCTGGCCGGAGACAATCTTGACGAGATTTTCGCCTCGGGTGAGTTCGCCATAGGTGAGCGACCGCGAGGTCTGAGGGTCGATGACCCTGGCGCCGGCAGCGGTTAAGGCCGTGGGGTCAAGATGCCAGCGCTCGGCGGCCAATTCCAAGAGCATTTGACGCGCCGCCGCAGCCATGGTGCGAAGTTGCGGCCCCATGGTGGGAGTGGTGCGACTGCCAAAGGTGCCCATATCCCAGGGAGTGAGCTCAGTGTCACCCATGACCATCGCAATGGAGTCAATGGGGACGCGCAGTTCCTCGGCGACAAGTTGGGCTAGAGAGGTGCGGATGTTTTGCCCTACCTCAACTTTGCCGGTGAATACCTTCACCTGGCCGTCGGCCGCAATATGCAGCCACGCGCCCACATCTTTGGGAAGCTCATGGCCGCCGAAGGCCCGGCCTGACTCCTGCGTCCACGCGGGGGTGCGAACGAGGCAGACGAGCAGTCCTCCTCCCAAAACCTTCAGGAAGTCGCGGCGGTCGAGGTGAAGGCTGCCTGAAGGACCCCAGTACTCGTCCTGGAAAGATTCAAGCTCGGGCTCATCGCGAAGGCTCATCGGGTTACTCCCTGGACCTTCGGCCCTGAGGCGCGCTTTACCGCATCAAGGATGCGCGGATAAGTTCCGCACCTGCAGATGTTTCCATCCATTGCCGCGGCAATCTGCTCTTCGGTAGGGTTATGCATCTGATGCAATAGAGAAGTGGCGCTGAGAATCATGCCTGAGGTGCAGTAGCCGCACTGGAATGCGCCCTCGTCCAGGAAAGCCTGCTGGACGGGACTGAGCTTGCCGTTCGTCTCCAGGCCTTCGATGGTGGTGATTTTCGCATTGACCGCCGACGCCACGGAAAGCATGCAGGAACGGGTGGCTCGACCGTCGAGCAGGACGGTGCAGGCTCCGCATTGGCCCTCGCCGCAGCCGTATTTGGTCCCGGTCAGATTGAGCCGATTGCGCAAGACAGAAAGCAGAGTCTCTTCAGGGGGAGCGTTCACGCGGAGGTGAGCGCCGTTGACGTTCAGGACAAACTCGCCCATTTCAGGCTCCGTATCCGACCGGGTTGGGTCACCTAAGGATCAGGATAACGCAGTTCGCGCCGACGTAGTACTTCCTTCCCAGGCGCCTGGCTCTGCCGGTTAAGCCGACATGCCGCTACAAATGCCGTTTGCGGTTTGCCGACGCCTACCCAAAACTCAGGCTGAAAGCCGAGTGCCCCGAATTTTCGCCGCACTCACTCTCCACTCTCGCCACCCGGCCGGAGTGAGGGTAATCCTGCTGAGCAAAGATTCCCCGAAGGAAAAATACAGACAAAGCTGTTTGCTACCTGAGCAAAAGCAACCATCTTTGGGGATCGTCACACTGGCAGAATATCTCTCAGGGTGTAGTTCCACCTTGAGAGAAGCCGTAGGAAGGGAAATCATGAGCACACAAAATGCAATACGCACCGGGAACCAGTTTATGAGCGCGAACGGGCAAGAACGAGAACAAACCTTGCCAGAGCAAGCAACCAGAAAACGCATCGATGCGTTGGGGAGCGTGGAATCCACGAGCCCTGCACACATTCCTCACCACGGGTCCTGTTGCTGTATGCTCTGCTGGCCGAAAAATATCAAAGCGTACCTCTAGCCAGGGCTCGCGATGACGAGACTCCCCCGTACAAGTCGTGTCAACCAAAGCCACGGCGCAGATTCGACGCCGCTGTCCGTGCTCGGCATGCAAAGTCTGGAAATTCAAACCGCGCCACAACAGTGGCAAGAAACGAGCGTATCCGTTTGAGCACAATCACTTTGACGTCTCCGTTGTCCGATCCGGCCAAGAACGACGCCGAGCACACACGTTTTCACGGCCAGGACTCGCTCTTCCTCCGCCATCCCTTGAACCCGATACTCAGCGCCAAAGACTGGCCCTATCCGGTCAACAGCGTCTTCAATGCCGGTGTCGTTCGTCTGGAAGACGGTGACACGCTGCTGCTGTGTCGCGTTGAAGATCGGCGTGGCTTGTCGCACCTTTGCGCGGCCCGATCCGCGAATGGAATCGATGGCTGGCGCATCGACCCGCAGCCGACCCTGGCGGCGAATCCGCGTGAATATCCCGAGGAAATCTGGGGGATAGAAGATCCGCGTATCACCTACCTCCCGGAGATGAAGCAATATGCGGTCGTTTATACCTCCTTTGCCAGGGGCGGGCCCGGCGTGTCGCTGGCCTTGACAAAAGACTTCAAGACCTTCGAGCGCTACGGCGTGATCATGACACCGGAAGATAAGGACGCTGCCCTGTTGCCGCGCAGGATCGATGGGCTCTGGGCGCTGGTGCATCGCCCAATGACAACGCTCGGCGCTCATATGTGGATCTCGTACTCGCCTGACCTCAAGCACTGGGGCGGACATCGGATGATACTTGAAGCTCGCCGTGGCGGATGGTGGGATGCCAACAAGATCGGGCTTTGCTCTCCCTTCATCGAGACCGAAAAGGGCTGGCTGGCAATTTATCACGGCGTGCGCCAGACCGCTGCCGGCAGCATTTACCGCCTCGGTCTCGCTCTGTTCGACCTCCAGAAGCCGGATGTGTGCCTGCAACGCGGAGACTGCTGGATCTTCAGCCCGGAGGCCCCATACGAGCGCAGCGGAGATGTCCCCGAGGTGGTCTTTCCTTGCGGGCAGACCATCGGGGCCGACGGGGACACCATCAATCTCTACTACGGGGCCGGCGACTCTTGCATGGCGTTGGCTACCGGCAGCATTCGCACTCTCTTTTCCTGGCTCGACCACAACGCAAGCTGGGGCGACGACCCACGTGTGCCATAGCTACCCAGATCAACTCAAGTCGCGATAGGACATAGCCAGATCAATGGAAGGCCCGCCTCTCGAGTGCGGGCTTAGGAACCACTGATTCAGGTAGGTCAAACAAGGCATGCCGCTGGACGACTCAAAAGCCCGCACGGGCTCCGAAGTTCGCCTGGCAATCTTTTCCGTCTTCTCGGCAACTTCCGTAGAGTATTCTGAGCCCTCGCGCTCAGTTCCCCCGCGGCCTCGTGATCGCCCCTGTGGTGCACGGCAACGGCGGCGTGGATGTGAAGGTCCGCTGCATTGTCACGGTGGTTTTGGGGCATTATCTCTTCCATATCCCTGCAAACGCTTTGGCTCTTGCATCTGGAGTCTCCCAACTGACTATTGGCAGTGCTGTGCAATCGAACACAGCCCACACTGCTCTGTGCTTAGTTTCCAGGGCGCCAAATATTACAGACGTCAATTTGAAATTCCGGGACAGAAACGTCGACGCGTGACGGCATCCCGAATTTGTAACGACAAGCCGTAAGTTGAGCGTGCTGGAGGCCTTGCCTTTTGGGACCCGGGATGTCAAGAATCATCCGGATCTACAGATCAGTCCTCGAAAACGCCGATGGCGACTGGAGCCCTCAGCGGACCGGTGGACGCAATATCCCCGTTGCAATGCAGACGTTCATTGCCTACCGCAGTCGATAAGGCCGTCGTAACGAGCAGGCCCAAGGGCAGGATTGGGAGTAGGCCAGTGCCCAATCCTGATGGAGCAAAGCTGTGTGGCAGGGAGAACGGCAAATTTTGCCCTGGCGAGAACCATCTCATTTTTCGAAAGATCTAAGGCGAAGGCCGAGTTTAGCCTGAAACACATGCGATCACACTGATTGATGAGAGTCTTTTCCATTCGCCACTTACGAGTAGGTGCGGCTGTCCCCAAATGGGCATGGGATTCCAGAATGGGCCGCCCCAGCTGCCGCAACTCTCAAGCGGCAGTTGACCCCCACTGTGTATCTGCCCGCACGAGCCTATTGTAGGTAATTGGATGAACCCATCTTCCGTAATC
>Ga0307377_10005364_pt1 | contig 13765 bp, 11 predicted proteins | sample TR3MG_FD_202535 | JGI IMG/M metagenome (GOLD analysis project Ga0307377, IMG submission 202535) | Soil microbial communities from Risofladan, Vaasa, Finland - TR-3 | ecosystem: Environmental > Terrestrial > Soil > Coastal area > Acid sulfate soil | place: Finland: Risofladan, Vaasa | collected... | reverse complement strand
AGTCCCGCCCCCATAGGTCCACCAACTAAAGGCGGATTCGATGCTTGGATTGTTCTCCACGTTCGTCCTGCCGCCCAGGGTCGAGGTTGAATCGTGCGGCGTCCCGGTCCAGGCTGCTCCGGTGTGCCCGCCGTAGGCGTAGCTGGCGATCCCGCCGCCACCCGCATTCACGGTCAGCAGGCGGATCGAGTTGCCGAGCGTCCCACCCCACACGCCGATGGTGGCCGTGCCGGGGGTGATCGGCACGCCGCTGGAGTAGTCGGTCAGCAGGTCGAAGTCCACCCAGCCTGGCTCGGCGTTCGCGGCTATAGCGATCTCTTGGCTAAGGCCCGCCAGATTGCCGTCGTCGTCGAAGATCACAGCGCGAGCGTTCTGCGTCCCGCCGCCGCTGCCCTTGCCGTCCAGGTAGGCCGAGATCCGGACGATGCGCTGATCCTCGTCGCTCGGCGTGGCGAAGCTTTGGACCGCCATCTCTCCCTGTCCTATCTCGTGGCCCCCAGCATCGATGGCCCGATGCGCCAGAAACTCATGCTCGACAGCGGTCAGGCTTCTGGCGATCACCGCGACGGGTCCGATGAGGCCGGTATAGACGGTCCATCCCAAGTTGACATTTCCCGCTGGACCCAAGGTGGCGTCATACCTGTCGATCTGCGATGAGACCGTATCCGGTGCGCCATCAGTCCAGCCTGCCCCCAGCGCGTTCGGCTCGTCATACTCGACGGCGACCAGGTGCGGGGTTGCGGCTGTGACGCCACTATTGGTAGCTAGGTAGTCTGCGGTGCCGGGGAAGTTTGTTCGGATGGACATCCTGTCGTCGCCACTATTGTGATACCAGGAGAACAGCGAGGTATTGAACGCATAGTCGAAGCTGACGGTGTTCGCTCGGTTCACCAGCGCGACAATCGTGCGCACGGTTCCCGCCGCCATCGCGCCGTAGTCCGAGGCTGAGGCGTGCGCCGTCCCGAGCCAGCCGCACCATACGCCGTCGCTGGGTACCCACTCGTCGGCCGCGTTGACGTAGCCGGAGCCGTCGAAGTAGGTGCCGAGAGCCGCATTCTCAAACATGCAGCCATCGACGTACCACGTTCGTGCCGTAGCGTCGGCTTGGGATACGCTCGCTTGTATCTTGACCCAGGTGGCCGAAAAGGTGGTGCTAAGGACGATGCGCTGCCAATCCCCTGTGGTCACTGTTGCAACATCAACATTCGTTTGTGGCACGTCGGCGGCATTCCTAATGCTCATCCGAGCGTTCAGCGTGACCCCCGCCTCGCACTTGACCCAGAATGAGTAGGTGTTCACCACCGATGGGGTCGCGTCAAGGCTCACCGGGGTCAGGCTCACCCCCGTGTTTGCCACTGCGTGGCATTCGACGTTTACCGACGCGCTGCCGTATTTCTGCTCAGCGGTGGTCCGCGAGAGCGCGGGCTGGCCGCCGATCAGAATGCCAAACCCAGTGACATTCGTTTCGGCGCTCGGGTTCGTCTGGAGGTTCCGCCGCGTCCCGGCGGTCGTCGTTACATAGTCGCCGGTACCGTCGAGGGTCACCGCAGGCTCGGGGGCCAGGCCCGCGTCGTAGGCCGTGTCGCCCACCAGCGTGGCGGTGAAGTTGCCGGTGCGATCCACGACGGTGCCGTTGGGCCGAGGCTCGAACAGCGCGATTCGCTCGCTGACCGTGGTGATCTTCTCCACCGCGTCGGCCAGCAGTTGCGCTTCGACGTTCGTGTTTCCGAAGTGATGCGCGTGGTCGCCGGTCATCTCGCCACCGAACTCTCGACGTTGTGCCGGTCGCTCCGCTGCCGCTTCTTCCGGCTCTTGTTGCGGTTGCGCGTCTTGCGCTTGTCGCGCGCCCCGTCCTTCTTCCTCTCCTTGCCCTTGCGCCCGTTCTTCTGCGCCTTGTCCTTCTTCTTCTCGTCCTTCTTGGTTTTCTGCTTGTCCTCCGTCGGATCGTTGAAACGGCAGGTAATGTCCATGCTGAAGGTGCCCGGCGAGACGCTCCACGACACCGACTTGACGAACACGATCCGCTTCAGGCCCAGCGTTTCCTTCATCGGCATGTAGACCGCATCGCCCCGACTGATCACGGGGATGCCTGGGTGCGAGAAGGTCAGTTCGCGTTCGGGCTCTGCCCAGGAGGCCAGCTTGCGGCGACCCCGGTCACGGGCCTCGGCCTGGGACTCGACGTCCTTCAGCCGCAGCGTCCGGCGCACGGTGCCGTACTTCGCCTTCAGCCGCTTACTGTCGACCGTCGACTTGATCTTCTGCTTCTTCTTCTTGCCCTTGCCCTTGCCGGTGCCACCCGCCCCCCGAACCAGCAACTCCGTGGCGAAGTCCTCGCGCATCGCCAGGGAAAGGCTCGCCTGCTGCAGCATCGGGCCGAGCAGCCAGAGGTAGCGACTTGCGCGCAGTCGGGTGACGGCCAGCTTGCCCTTGCGAAGGGAGACGACGTAGCTGTCGCCGGTTTCCTCCTTGGCCCGCTTGTAGGCCGCGTTGATCACCGCCAGGGGCGAGGCATCCGTCTTCGTCATCTTGCGAATGTAGACGCCCTTGACCTCAGCCAGCGTTTTGATCCCGAGGTCGTACTGCTTGGCGACGTCCCTGGCGATCTCGTGCGGCAACCAGCCCTTTTGGTGGCCCTTGCCCTTGTGATACTTGAAGTCCTCCTGGCTGCGCCGGAGCCGGTCGAGGTCATCTGCGAGTTCATAGGTCCGGCTGCCGTCGGTGCTCCGATCCTGGCCGGTGACCCGCATCTCCCACAGGAGCCTCCAGCCCTTGCGGTCCTCGCGTCCGACGTCCACGCGGATGATGTGCCCGTTGTCGATGTTCAGCTTCTTGAAGTAGGGGGCACGGATTGCAATGGTGCCGGTCTGCACCGGCCCATCGTCTGCCCAGGTGAAGCTCTCGACCACGCTGTCGAGGCCGAGCCTGCGCTGCTGCCAGGGCCGCTCCGGTCGCCAGGCCGTGATCCGCCAGACGTAGCCGCCGATCCACTGCTTGCGCGCGGGCGCGCGCCAGATGTTCTTCGGCTTGTCGCGTCGGGCCTGCCCCTTGCGGTCCTTCTTCCGCTCCTTCCGGGCCTTGGCACCCTTCTTCTGTCTGTCGCTGGCTACCGACATCTCACTCGTAGATCTCGTAGGTCCATTCGTCCTCCTCGACGGAGGCCGGGATGACCAGCTTCTTGAGCTTCCGGTCCTTGCGGTCCTTCAGATCGCGCACGTCACGGTCAGGATCAAAGTTGCGGATGTCGTTCGCCTCAGCGATCCATCGCCAGCGCTGGCTCTTGCCGTTGTAGTAGTGCTTGGCGAGCGTCCTTAGCGACTGCGGATTCTTCGGCGGCGCATCGCCGATCTTGTGCCGGGTCGGCAGCTTCTCGCCCTGGCGGCGGCGCTTGACCGTCTCGCCTCGGTATTCGGTGAAGCTGACGTCGATGTAACGGGCGTCGACCTCGCCCGCGCGTTCGGAGGTTCGCAGCGAGGTCATGACTGCCGCGATGTCGAGTTCGGGCCGCCGCCACAGTTCCGGCTGCGAGATGATCAGATGAAACGGTGTCCCGCTTCGAAGCACGCTCCGCAGTTCCCGCGTGAGCTTCTGCGGGTCCGGCTTCCAGCGGTCTCGCCGCCCATCGGACATCAGCCCTGCCCCGGCCTTGACCAGGGTCCAGGTTGCGTCCCAGTCGACCACCAGGGTTGTGAAGCTCACCGTGATCAGTTGTCTGCCCTGCGGGCGCGTGAACTGGCCCTTGCCGACCGTTTCGTAGTTGCTCCAGGCGAAGGAGTTGTTGATCGCCAACTCGTCGGTCGGAGGCACCTGAAAGATGTAGGGGCTCTTGAGCACACCGCGCTTGGTCTTGCCCGAACGCTTCAGCTTCACGATCAGGCCCTCGCCGGTCACCCACGGCGTCTGCCCGCCCTGGGATTGCTGCACCGCCACGCCGGGGCGGCTGAACGAGGGGTCGCTGATCGTGTCCTGCACGACTGCCCCCTGATCTGGCCGCAAGCCGCTGTTCTCAGCCATCGTCTACCTCACAGCGCCGCATTTTCGTCCTCCGCGTCTCGGGTCCGTAGCTCCGTGCTCAGGCTGCGGAAGGCCGCCCCAACCTCGCGCTGCAGTTGCTCCTGGATGTCGCCCTCGCGGTGGTTCTCGATCTTGATGCTCTTGATCACGACTCCGGCTCCGGCTCCGCCACCGCCTTTGGTCACAGTCGCCGTTTCCGTTCCGCCGTCGCCGATCCCGATCATCGTCGGGCGTGATGCCGTGATCGAGCCGCCCTGGCCGAACCAGCCTCCGAAGTCCGGCAGCCGCCCGCCGGTCGCGTAGCCGCCGCCGCCTGGCCCGACGATGTGCCCGTAGCGAGCCATCATGTAGCGGATCGCCGCGACCGCGTTGTGAACCGGGTTGAAGATGTTGCTCATGCCCCGCATCTTGTAGGCGTTGAAGGTCGGGTCGATGGTCTGCAGCAGGCCCTTTGACGGAGTGCCCGACGCTGCGTTGCTGTCCCAGTCGTTGATCGCCCTCGGGTCGCCGCCGGACTCCTGCATGGCCCGTCCGTAGAGCGAGTTGAGGTTGCTCGGCGACATCTGCCCGGTCAACTGCAGCGCCTGCCGTAGCCAGGTGCGAACGTCGCCGCCTGCTGCCGCGCCCATGCCGCCGCCGCGCCTCCGCAGCTTCTTGTTGATCGTGTCCTCCGCGCCCTTCGTCATCACGTTCATCGCGCGTTGCGAGGCGACGCCCATCAGGCCCGCAGCGCGCGAGTGCGGGGCGTCGAGGCTGATCTGCCTGGCCGCGCCTCCGCCTCCGCCTCCGCCTGAGAGCCTTCCGAAGCCCTTGCCGCCACCGAGCCAGTCGATGTGCGCGTGGTTGCCCTCGCCGTGGTTCGCCCACGCCTGGCCGACGCCGCGCGAGCCGTAGCCGACGGTCATCCCCTGCCGCTCGGCCCACTTCAGACCCGACAGGAAGCTGGCCCCCCAGTTGCCGTCGAGGGGAACGACGTCGAGCGACGGCGGCACGCCCAGCGTCGTATGGCCGGGGCTGACCGACGGACCGCCGGGGTTGTAGCCCTGCGTCAAGTCCATGCCGTACCGCCGCAGGAAGCTGCCGACCGCGTTCTCGTAGCCAGCCTGCACGACCTCGCTGCCGGGGTCGCCGGGCGGCTCTGCGACCCGACCGCCTTGCGCGTGGCGCGTGAGCCAACTGGACCCTCTGCCCGTTGCCTTCGCCGGGTCCGCGTGGCGTCGGCCCTCCCCCGCCACCGCGCGTCCGAGGGTCGTCCGGCCACCGAGCGCGGCGTTGATCCGCTGCTCGGTGTGGCGGTTGACGACCAACTCTCCAGGCGCTGCGCGGTGACCGGGCGCGATGTTCACGTTGTCCTGCATCCCCGACCCGCCGATGCGCATGCCCGTTGCGCCTGCTGCGCTTGCGCGCGCCGAGTCGATCCCGCCCGCCTTGCCGCCAGCGCGTACCCGTGCCTCTGCCTCGGTATGGCCCTTCTCCATGCCGGAGATGACCTTCGCGGCGGTGCCGGGGTCCATGCCCATCGCCACGAGCGTCGCCTTCGCGGTCTGCTGGATGTCGGTGAATGCCTTGCTGACCTCCTGACGCGCCTGTTCGGCGTTCGACGTCAGCGCATCCTTGATCGTGCCCCAGTTCTCACGGGTCATCTCGACGATCTGGCCGTTGACGACGCGGACCTTCTTGCCCATGCTCTTCCACTTGGCGACGATTGCGTCCTCCGCCTCCTGGGCCAGGCCCTCCAGCTTCGGGTTCTGCTTCTCCATCTCCTTCGCCCAGCCGAGGTAGCCCTGTGCGAGCGCAGCCTGGCCCTTCGGCCGCAGGTCCTTGAGGTTGCCGAGCATCTGGTCGGTGGTCTGCTTCATCGCCTGCGCGGGGTCTTTGCTCGCCCGTCGCCGGACGTTGAACGCCTTCGTCAGACCCTCCGGCCCCTCCATGATCTCGGACGCCTTGCCGAGTTGGCGCTGCTGGCGCATCTGCCGCTGCGCCTTCTCCTGCTGGATGGCGACGCTCAGCATGCCCTCCATCTCGGCCGCGTCCCAGCGGTCGGCCTGCAGTATCTCTTCCTTCAGCTTCAGTTGGGTGGCGTTCAGATCGGTGATCGACTGGGTCGTGGTCTCCAAAGACTCCGTCGCCTTCACCTGCCCCTCGGCTCGGGCCTCCTCTTCGCTGCGGGGCTTCGGGATCAGGCCCGCCGTGAGGCCCGAGGCGAAGCCCTGCGCCTTCCGGTCCAGCCCGCCCTCGGTGCCCAGGGCGCTGTGGAGGCCCATGCCGCCCATGATCGCCCAGCCGACGGGGCCGAGCAATCCCAGCGCCTTGCTACCGACAGCCATAGCTCCCCTGCCTGCCATGCCGAGGGCGGGCACCGCCTTGCCCGCTGCTGCGGCTCCCCTGCCGAGCATCCCCACGGGTCGACCCATAGCCGCCCCTATCGCGCCCATCCGGCCCAGCGCCGCGCCGCCCGCAAAGTTTCCGGCCCGCCCGGCGGAGAAACCCCGGCTTAGTGCTCCCCTCGCACCTCCTGCCGCCGCCGCCGCCGGTGGCAGGAGAAGCGGGGATGCGGCCCCCGCTGCGCGCCCCGCCACGCTCGCTGCGCCTGCTGCGCCCCCTGCCACCGCCATTTGCGCCAGCGCCGCCGCCGCGATTCGGGCATTGTTTGCGATGGCGAGCAACTCCAGGGCCATCCTGCGAAATCCCGCGATGATGGTGAGGGTCACCGCCGCCCCGAACACGCGGTTGAGCCCCGGCACGGCGTCAACGATGTCCAAAACAACCCGCAATATGTCGACGAAAAGGGTCAGGGTCCGGCCCAAAGCCCCGCCACCGACCTCGGCTAGGGTCTCAAACAGGCGGCTCAGTTGCACGATCAGGTCGGCGACCGCCGGGCCGAAGTCCTTGCCGAGCACGGCGAACGCCTTCTCCAGCGGCTCGACGGCCTTGCGGAGCGTTGCGACCGTTCGCTCAAAGCCCGGTGCTGCGCCCAGGCGCATGATCGCACCGCCGAGGTCGCCGAACAGGCCAATGATCTGGCGGGTCGGGCCGATTACATTCTTGAAGAACACACGGAGCTTGGTCTGCACCTCGACTGAGCCGGTCGCCTTTTTCCAGCCCTCCGCCCAGCGCTTGGTCATGCCCCACATCTGGTCGCCCGCGTCCTCGGCTGCACGCCCAATGTTGATCAGGGTGCTAGTGAGATCCTTGACCGTCTGCCAGAGCGTGCTTGCCGTCTCGCGCGCATGCTCAAACCAGTCCAGCATGCGCTGCTGACCGGAGATGCTGTTCGTCGCCTTCTTCCAAGCTTCGCTGCCTCGCTCGGCGGCGTCCCACAGGCTGTCGCCGGTCTCGCGGCCTGCCTGCCCGATCCCCTTCAGCGTGTGCCAGACATTCTGGAAGATCCGCCCGAACTGCTTGGCGACGCGCATCGTGTCCTCAAACCGCTCGGCGAGCGCTCCGCTGCCCCGACTGGCCTCGGCGACTCGTTGCCCGTACTGAGTCCAGCCCTGGATGATCCGAGCGAGCCACTTCGCCATCGGCAGTGCCGCCACGGCGATGTCGCTCAGCGCGTTGGCGACATTCACGAAGGCGACGGCGAGCGAGTCCATGATCGGTCTCGCCGCCTTGGAGATCCGCTCGATGTTGGCGAGCATCTCCGGCGAGGTCAGTCCGGCCGCGCCGATGCTCGCTGCGCTGCCTGCTGCTCGTGCCCCTGCGCCGACCACGTTGCGGGCCGCCGTCTGGGTCCGGCTGGCGAGCAGGGTCTGCTGGACGACGCCCGCGTTGAACTTGCCGAAGAACTCGCCGGAGGCGTGGCGCTGGATGTTCTGAGCGAAGTCCTTGCCCGTCTTGCGAAAAAGCTCGGCGACCCGTCGCGCCTGCGGCTCCAGATCCTTGAGTGCCTTGCCGCCCTCGGCGACCGCCGTGCCGAAGCCCCGGAAGGCAAACATCGCGCCCGCTGCCGTCGTCCCGAGCGCACCAATGACAGGCAGCGCCGCCGCCGAGAGGTTCGTCACCCGCGTGAGATTGGGGATCAGGGTCACCATCACACCGACCCATTGGCCCAGGGCGGGTGTCGCCGCGACCGCCGCTCCGGCCAGCGCGCCCACCGCCTGCACGAGCGCCCCTACCGCCGTGACGATCAGGGGCAGCTTCATCAGGCCAATGATCTTCTTTAGACCCTCCAACGCGCCACCCACGCGCCAGAGCTTGGTACTCAGTCGGTCGCTGTCGTCACCCAGGCCCTGGAACGTCGTGCGCATGCGACCGCCGCCGCCCCTGCCGCCGCTGAAGTCGGTCGCCGAGCGATCCAGGTCACGAATCTGACGGTCGGTGTTCTCCAGGCCCCGTAGCTGGTCGCGGGTGCCAATGTCGTCGAGCGCGTCGCCCGCGCCTCGGATGGCCTTGTCGGTCTTCCGGGCCTGCTCCTCCATGCGCCGCATCGGGCCGGACGCCCGGTCGAGCAATAAGAAGGTACCCGTGACTGTCGCGGCCATACCTACGCTCCGTCCGCCCCGGAAGGTTCTATCCCGACGTGGCGCGTGCTACTGAAAAGGCGAAGGCTCAGATGCGCGAGAGGTATGCCCGCAACCGCGACGCGCGCAAAGCTGAAGCCGCCGCTCGTTACCGCGCCGACCCTGCTTTCCGCGAAGCGGCGAAGCGCCGTGCCCGTGAGCGCCGCCAGGCTATGTCGCCTGCTGAGCGCCGGGCTATGGAACGAGAGCGTCGCCGCCGGGATAAGGCCCGAGACCCCGAGGGCGTCCGCGCTCGGAAGCAGGCCGAGCAGCGTCAGGTGCGTATTGACGTCGTCGCCGGATACGGCGGAGCCTGCGCGTGTTGCGGGACCGACTTCCCCGCCCACCTCACCATCGATCACGTCAACGGTGGTGGATCGGCTGATCGGCGAACGACAACGTCGCACAGCCTTCTCCGTCGCCTGCGCCGGGAGGGCTTCCCCGAGGGTTTCCAGGTGCTCTGTTGGAACTGCAACTGGGCGAAGCACCACCTTGGCCGCTGCCCGTGCTCTGGCTGACGGCCCGGAGCAGCCCCTGAGAGGCGCTACGCGCGCGTCAGAGGGCCTCCGTGCCCTCTTTGCGCGTGCTACCCCATCCTGGGGGCGCGCCCGGCCTCTAGCTCGCGTAGGCCGATGCCACAGCCGTAGATGAACGCCCGCACCCGACTGGGGCGGGGCGGCAGCATCGGTTCGCCCGGCCTGTCGCGCGGGATCTCGATGAACTGCCGCCCGCCGCAGAGCGAGCAGGGCGTCGGGATGAGTTGCCGTTTCAGGGGATGGGTCCAGCAGGCAGGGCACTCGTGCCGCCACGTCAACGGGCGGTACTCCTTGTCCAGCGTGTTGAATAGCTGGTAGGGATCGGTGCCGTGCTGCCATGCCATTGCCAGGAAAAGCGCCTCGCCCCCGGCTAGGACGAGCCTTTTCCCGCCTCCACCTGTTCGGCCTCTCGGACGTCCTCGTCATCGAAGCCGCTGATTGACATGATCTCCCCGGCGATCTGCGCGATGTAGCCGGGCTTGTCCTGCATCATCATCTTCAGGACCTGGACGGGGTCGGGCGGGCCGATCCCGTCCCTGTGCGCCTTGCGCGCCTCGTCCTGCAAGTCGGGCGAGACGGTGCCCGCGACGACCATCGCCAGGTTGACACGGTTCTCGTCGACGTCGCCGCTCCGGCGCGCCTGCTTGGTATCCATCGCACGCTTGCGGATCGTTCGCATCGTGTCCATGTCGACGGGACGGATCGTCCAATCGAACCAGCGTTCGCCGACCCGAAGCTCCAGCGTCTTCGTGCTGACGCCCTGGGGCGCGTCCGCTCGCGCGTCCAAGAAGAACTGAAGCGCCGAGGCATGTTCCTCGGGCTGCAGCTTCTGTCCCTCGGCTGCCGCTCTGACGGCCTCCGCGTCGGACTTCGCTTCCGGTGCTCGCTCGGCGACATCGGTCAGCGGCTGTCCGCTGGCGGTGCCTGCCTGTGGGCCGCTGTGCTGCTGAGCCTGCGGCCCCGTGACAACGGTGCTCGTCTGCGAGCCGCTGTCCTGCAGCGGATTGGTTGTGTTTGGCTTAGCCTCGCGGCTTGCCGTTTCCTTGGTGTCCATAGGTCGCCTCCTGACGCCTAGTGGGTTTGCTCGTATGGGCATCCCCGGCTGCCGTTAGGACGGCCTCCGGTAGTGGCCCCTCGTCTGCGTCCTCGGTGTTGCGGGGGCTGCCCGCAAGGTCTGGGTCTTCGTCGGTGTTGCACACGACCTCTAGGCGGACCATCTCCGCAAAGAGGCCGTCCTGGCCGTGTGATCGCTTGGCCGCGATCACGGTCTTCAGCTTGTGCCAGGCGCGCTCATAGTCGACGAGCACGAGGCCCACCTCCTACGGCGTTAGCCGGACTGCTGGTTGGCCGCGTAGACCTGCTCAATGCCGGGCAGGCCGGTCGCCGGGTTCGTCTGTCCGGTCCTGACGAACGCCTCGATGGGCGCTTCGGACTCGAACGTGAACGGGAACTCCAGGTCACGGATGTCGTCGCCGATGTTGAAGCCGAGCGGCAACCTCCACAGCAGACAGCCGTTGAGTTGCCAGGACTCCTTGCCCAGCGCCTCGGGGTCGTCGTAGCCGATCAGGAGCGTGAAGGGGGAGAGCACGCTCTGCTCGGTGCCCCTGTAGCGCCGCCGGTCGGCCAGCGTGGTGTTGATGTACTCGTAGACCTGCAACTCCCACTTGGCGTCGATCTTCTGCACGCGGAAGGTGCCCTCGCGGGACTCCCGTCCGGGCTTGTAGCCCTGCTTCGTGGTGCCGACGAGCGGTACCTCGATGCGGTTGACTTCGATGGTCGCGGTGACCTCGGTGACCTCGGCAAGCAGCAACCCGTCCTCGGTGCGTGCCTCGCCCCACATCCCGCCGAAACGGAAAAGGCCCTCGTTGTTGATCAGCGGTGACGACATGTTTGGTTAGCTCCTTCGGTCCTGGCCCTATCCGACGGTGACCGTGAAGTAGACCTGCTCCAGGGAGCGTCCGAACTTCACGCTGATCGCCAGGGCGATGAACTCGTCTTCGTCGGTGGGCGGCGGGTCTTGGTCGATACCGGCAGTCCACCCCGGCTGGATCGCGCCTAGTTGCTCGCGCTCTCGCAGGCTTCTCTTGACCTCCGCGATGATCGCCTCGCGCGTCGCAGCGTTGATCGGACGAAGGCCGATGATGTTCTCCTCGGCCCACTTCGTCAGGTCGCTCTCGATGCCCTGCATCGTGCGGACGTACTTCGGCTGGCGGTAGATCAGATATGGCTTCGTCGGATCGGCCTCGGCGTCGGTGTCCGTCCAGGTCGTCAGACCCGTGCGGATGTGCGTCGGGGCGGCTGGGTGCGTGTCCGAGGCGAGGACGGTGACGCCCTCGTCGAACGCGGTCTCCTGATCCGATAGGGATGCCCCGACCTTGATCGATGCGCCCTGCAACCTCGCGTGTGTCAGCGACGCGTACTCGCCGCGCGCCGCGAGGATGCCCGCGACTCGCGGGGCAAGTTCCGACGTGCTGATGTCGAGTTCGGTGAGCCCGCTGCCGAGCGTGGCGTCGGTGATCGTTCCGACGCCCAGGTTGATGATGTTGACGCTTGCCAGCGAGGCGCTTCGGGCCAGCGCAGTGGCGATGTCCTCGGCTGCAGCGCCGCCGAACACGGCCATGAACCGCTTGCCAGCGGCGTTGCTGTCCGTCACCCAGGTCAGGTGCGAAGTGAGGATGCCTCCGTCGGTCAGGTCGAACGGCGCATAAACCGAGAACTCCTCGACCTCGATGGCGGCCAGCATTGCTGTCCAGTCGCCTGCGATCAGGGTGTTCTCGCCGTCGTCGCCTGTGGTCAGCGACTGGCTGGCGACGATACCTAGCGCGACCCCGTCCTGGTCGAGCGATGCGTCAACCCAGTTCGACACGTCGTTGATCTTGTCGACCGCCGACTGAATGTCAGCGTCGAGGAACCGATACCGCTCTATCTCGGCTGTGCCGTCGTAGAGGATCAGTTCGGTTTGCGCCGCATCTGCCGGGTTGTCCTGCGTCGTGACAGCCAGGTCGTTGCCTCGGGTGCCTTCGTACTTTGCCGTCAGCGTGATCGCGGCGACCGGCGTCGTGTTCTGCAGCGTGATCGTGGCCTTGGTCGCGTTGGCGTCGCCGAAGCGGTGGCAGACGATCTCGCCTGCGCCGCCGCGTCCCGGCAGCCCCTCGCCGACGAACGCCTGTCGCACGGCACGGTAGCCAGCAGTGTCGTCGCTGTCGCCATAGATCGCCTGGAACTCGGCGAAGCTTGCGACCCGGACGTTCAACTCAAACGGACCCCAGTCGTGCGTGAATGGAATCGCGACGACGGTACCTGTCTGCACCGGCACAATGGCTTTCTCCGCCGCAACGAAGTTGAAGTAGGCCCCCGGTAGTTTGGGCCGATTCGCCTTACTGAAGATGCCGCCCACGGGCTATACCTCCGCCTTCCGATTGAGGAACTTGTCGATTGCCTTCTCAGCCTGAGCGAGGGTCATGGGACCGTCGCCCTTCACATCGGCGAGTGCGCCTGCCGCCACGAACGGGTCCACATGGAGCGCGGACTTGGCGGAGTGGATCAACTCCGTGCGCGAGAACCGCGATGCCGACTCCGGCACGCCGTTCTCCGCCTTCGGCTCGGCCTTCGGTTCGGACTTTGGCTTGCTCGCCTTCTTCGGCGCGCTGGCCTTCTTGCCGTCCTTCGGCTCTGCTGAATCGGATGGTGTCTGCTCTTCGGGCACTTAGCTCTCGTCGATCTCGATGCGGACCTCTTGCGCGGTCCTCTCGCCTGACAGTAACAGCGCGGAGCGGTACCAACCGAGACGCACTTCTGCGGTGACCGTCCACAACAACTCGTCCTCGACCGATTGCATGCGCTCGATGTTGAAGTCCAGCAGCCGTGCGTAGTCCGGTTCGTTGCGTGCGTCGCTGCCCTCGTCGGCCCCCACGGAGTCGTAGTCGTAGAGGGGCACGCGGCCGGGATGCCCTTCGCCGATGCCGCCGATCCTGAAGGCGGTGATCAGTCCCTCCTCGACGGTCGAGGCGACGTGCAGCGACTCATACGGCGTTTCGCCCGGCTCGGGGTAGGCGTACAGCGCGAAGGGCTGCGTGTATTCCATCGTGTGCCTCGGGCCGGAGATCGTGGCCGTGGCAGTGGGCTTGACCATCATCATCGGCCTGGCCGTCGCACCCTCGTCGCCCGCCTCGTGGATCTCGTAGTCGTCGCCGAGAATCACCGAGCCAAACCGCTTCAGGGATCGCAGGACGTCGTAGCTGGTGCGCATCAGGTCACCTTCGCCCAGGGGTTCTGCCCCTCGACCTCGCGGACCCAGTTACGCATGACCGGGCGGGCCGTGCGGGTCCAGGTCGCTTCGACGGCGGCGGCGGACTTCGCCAGCATGTGCGCACCTTCGCTGCCGGGGTGCAGCACAGCCTTGGCGAAAACGTCCTGCCCGCTCAGCTTGTTGACCCAATGCAGCGTGCCTCCGGGCGTCTTCGGCACGATCAGGTACTTGCGGTGCTCAGGCCCCCACAGGCCGGTGCCGTGCTCGACGTAGACGGCGTACTCCAAGTCGTTGTACCAGGTGCCCTCCCAGCCGACCCCGACCAGGGTGGCCGCGCGCGAGATGTGCTTGCCCACCTCCCAGTGCGCAGCAAGGTCGCCGGTATCCACGGGGGTGTTGAGTTCGGCGATCTTCGCGCCCTCGCGGATCGAGACACGGACGATGTTGCGCATGGCGCGCTCGTTCGG
>Ga0307377_10005363_pt1 | contig 13770 bp, 16 predicted proteins | sample TR3MG_FD_202535 | JGI IMG/M metagenome (GOLD analysis project Ga0307377, IMG submission 202535) | Soil microbial communities from Risofladan, Vaasa, Finland - TR-3 | ecosystem: Environmental > Terrestrial > Soil > Coastal area > Acid sulfate soil | place: Finland: Risofladan, Vaasa | collected... | reverse complement strand
CAATCCCGCGAGCGCCACGAACAGCGGATCCGCACTCTCTGCCGAGATCGCCGCCGTGCGCGGCGAGTACGCGCGCATCGGTGGGATCGAGGCCATCTGCGCGCGGCACAAGAACCCGCGCATCACCGTCGACGGTGCTGAGGTCGACCTGAAGGCCCATGCGATCGCCCAGGGCTGGACGGCCGATCAGACCGAGCTGCAGGCCCTGCGCGCCAGCCGGCCCCAGGCGCCGATGGCCGGCATCGGCGCGACGTCCGGGGGCGCCGGGGGCGCCGGGGGCCCGGACAGCGTGCGTGTCATCGAGGCCTCGATGTGCCTCAGCGTTGGCTGCGCCGAGAAGTTCGTCGGCGAACACTACGGCGAGCAGGTGGTGAACGCGGCGATGCGCCGCGACATGCGCGGCTTCACGCTCGGGCAGCTCATCCACGCATCGCTCCTCGCCAACGGCGGGCACACCACGCTCGGTCGGATCGACGACGAGACGATCCAGGCGGCCCTGCGCAGTGATCCTCTGCTCAACGGGCAGATGATCCAGGCCGCCGGCGGCTTCTCGACGATCTCGCTCTCGGGCATCCTCAGCAGCGTCGCCGAGAAGGCGATGCTCGAGCGCTTCGAGATGATGGAGTCCATCGTCAGCGAGATCAGCTACGAGACGGACACGAACAACTTCAAGGAGTTCAAGCGCTACCGTCTCGATGGGAAGGGCGACTTCGCCGAGGTCGGCCAGGATGGCGAGCTCAAGCACATCGAGCTCGTCGAGAGCGAGTACGCCAACCAGCTCAAGACGCACGGCGGCATCATCGTCCTCACCCGGCAGATGATCATCAACGATGACCTCGGCGCGTTCCTGCAGCTCCCGTTCATCTTCACGGAGCTGGCCGTGCATGCCCGGGAGCAGGCGGTCTTCACGCTGATCCTCGCCAACGGTGGCAGCTTCTTCCACGCCAACAACGGCAACCTGCTCACCGGGGCGGGTTCGGCCCTCGCGATCGCCGGTCTGAACGACGCCGTGAAGGCCTACCGCGAGCAGACGACCGCGGGCGGCAAGTTCCTGATGGTGAGCCCGCGGAAGGTCCTGGCGCCGCCGGCGCTCGAGGCGACCGCCAGACAGCTCTATACGTCGACCGCGCTCAACGAGACGACCACGGCCAACAAGCCCAAGCCGGTCGACAACCCGCACAAGGGCTCGTTCGCGCCCGTCATTTCGCCCTATCTGGGCACGGCCTCCGGCCTCGCCGGCGCCAGCGACACGGCCTGGTACCTGCTGCCGAATCCCGGCACGGGCCACGCCATCGCCCAGGTCGGCTACCTGCGCGGGCAGCGCCGCCCGACGATCGGCTCGGCCGAGGCCAACTTCAACGTCCTCGGCATGCAGTGGCGGGCCTACTGGGACTTCGGCGGCGCCCTCTTCGAGAAGCGGGCGGGCGTGAAGAACGACGGCGCGTAAGCCGCCTCCGGAAGTGGGGCACGGCCCGCGGAAAGCGATTCTCGCGCCCCCGGCATTTGCCCGGGGGCGACACGAAACAAGCGGAGGTGCAGCCGGCACGCAGAGACACACACACCATGGCACTTCCCTGAAGAAGCTGCGCTGACCGGCACCTCCGCCTTTGCCCCCGGCCCCCGGCCCCCGGCCCCCGGCCACGGAATGAACTTCGGAAACGACAAGGACACTCACCATGCAGGCCATTTACCATCAATACGGCGACCAGCTCGACTACACGCCGGGCGGGGCCGTCTCCGCCGGCGATGTCATCCTTCTCGGGACGACCCTCGTCACCGTGGCGAACGTCGACATCGCCGCCAACGTGCTGGGCGCCGTCTGCACTCGCGGCGTCTTCCTCGTCGTGAAGGACGACAGTGATGTCAGCGCCAACACCCCCGCCTACTGGGACGCGGATGGCAACCCCTACGGCGGCGAGGCCAGCACCGGCGCCTTCACGAACGATTCGGCGCTCGGCCCGTTCGCGGGCTGGTTCCTCGAGGCCGCCGGCACGACGACCGGAACCGTCCTGCTCTACCTCGATTCGCGCGATGCCGCCGTCGTGCTGGCCCGCGCGGCGCTCGTTCAGCAGGATGCGATCGCCTACCCGATCACGTTCGACAAGTTCCACGTCTGGGATGCGCCGCAGACGAACATCCCGGGCACGCCGGCCAACGATGACCTCGGGCTGATCGACAACAGCTTCGGCACGGCCGCCCCGACCATCGAGACCGGCGATGTGAAGACGACCACCGTGACGCGCAAGACGCGCTGCCAGTTCGCCGTGCCCGCCGAGTACGTCGCCGGCCAGACGATCACGGCGCGCATCAATGCCGGCATGAAGACCACCATCTCCGATGGCACGGCCACGGTCGATGTCGAGTGCGTCCGGCAGGCCGCCGCGGACACGGACATCTGCGCCACCGCGGCCCAAAGCATCAACAGCCTCGATGCCGCGGACAAGGACTTCACGATCACGCCGACGGACGTCGTGCCCGGCGACATCCTCGATGTCGTCCTCAGCGTGGCCATCGCGGACACTGCCACGGGCACGGCCGTCATCGGCCAGATCAACACCGTCGAGCTGCTGCTCGACATCAAGGGCTAGCCCCCGGAAGGGGACCGGCCCCGGAACAGACCCGTCGCACCCGGAAGCCGGTGCAGGGACGCGCCGGCCCCGGGTTTTTCCCGCCCCCGGCCCCCGGCCCCCGGCCCCCGGCACCCGGAAGGGGCCCCGGCCCCCCGGAAAGGGGCCTCAGAATGCCACCACAGGGCCCCGGAATCCCATTCCGGGGGCCAGGCCACGGATGGCCAGATGAGCAACACCCGCCTCGACATCGCGACCGCACGGGCCCTCACGCGGCTGCAGACCGCCGGGGGCCGCACTGTGACCTACCGCCGCCATTCCGGGGGCGATGAGGTCGAGGTCACCGCCGTGCCCGGCAAGAGCCTCTTCCAGCGCGCCGATGACCTGGGCCTGGTCACCGATATGGAGGTCCACGATGAGCTCATCGCGGCCGCCGACCTGGTGCTCAACGAGGAAACGATCGAGCCCGCCGAGGGCGATCAGATCGACGTCACGCTCAACGGGGTGACGTTCACGTATGAGGTCATGCCCCCGGGGACTGACGAGCCGGCCTGGCGCTACATGGACCCGGGTCGCAGCGCCCTTCGCATCCACACCAAGCTCGTGGGATCGGAGGCCGCGTGATGGAGCTCATGTCCCCCCTTCTCCAGTACGGCTTCGCCGGCTTCGCCCTGATCCTTCTCGGCGTCCTCGTGTGGCTCATCCGCCAGTTCATCGGCTTCGGGAGGACGAATCTGACGGTCATTGCGGCGAACACGCAGGCCATCGTGGCGCTCACGAACACAGTGGGCGAGATCCTCAAGCTCCAGCGCGCCATGGATGACCGCCTCAAGTCCGGCCGATCCGAGCTGCCCGGAGGTGAACGAGGATGAGCGCGAAGGTCATCCAGATCGCCGATGCGGTCGTCGCCTTGCTCAACGCCGGCGAGTTCGATCCCGAATTCGAGGCGAAGCGGCGCTACCTGGTGGACTTCAAGCTCCAGGGCGAGCTGGATGAACTCCGCGTCTCCATCGTGCCGCGCGATGATGACGAGAGGAGCGCGACCCGGCATGAGCAGCAGCACGACTATGGCATCGACATCGGTGTGCAGAAGAAGGTCGATCCCGCCAGCACCGAAACCCTCGACGAGCTCGTTGCGTTCGTCGAGGCCATCCACGACCACCTGGCGGCCCCCGGAACTCGCCGGTTGGCGAGCCCGATCGACGCCGTCCTCGTGGCCATCAAGACTGACCCGATTTATGCCCCGGACCACCTGGGCGAGCGACGGGTGTTCACGAGCATCGTGCGGTGCACCTACCGCGCGCTGCGCGCCTGACACAGGGAGTGATCACCCATGAGTTTCCGACTCGGATTCGAAGGTGTGCTCAACTACAAGGCCGGCGGCCAGGGCGCTGGCGGCAACTGGGCCGAGCTCACGAACGCGAAGGACGTCACGCTCAACGTCGAGAAAGGCGAGGCGGACGCCACCACGCGCGCCAACAGCGGCTGGAAGGCGACCGTCGCCGCCCTGAAGGACGGCTCCATCGAATGGGAGATGGTGTGGGACACCGATGATGCCGGCTTCACCGCCATCAAGAACTCCTTCTTCGACGACACCATCATCGGCCTCCAGATCCTCGACACGGACGGCGGTGAGGGGCTCCAGGCGGACTTCATGGTCACGAACTTCTCGCGCTCCGAGCCGCTGGAAGGCGTGATGACGGTGTCCGTCACCGTGAAGATCACCTACTCGGCCACGCCGCCGAGCTGGATCGGCGAGTGATGGCCCCCGGAAGTGGGGATTCCGAGGGTGGCCCGGCGCTCCGCGCCGGGTGCACTCGGCCCCCGGACATGCGCCCCTCTCAACCTCAGCATGGAACAGGACGATGGACAGCAGACTCAGCATCACGGGCGAGATCGCGGGCGCGCCGCTGAACGCGTCGCTCAACCGCTCCGCCGATACCGGCATCCGGCACGGGCCCATCACCCTGCCCGCGGCCGAGGCCGGCACGCTCTCCACGCGCACGACCGATACGACCGGCGTGCTCACCATCACCGACACGGCGCTCGAGATCGGCGATGTGATTGATATCTACTGGGACGGCGGCATGCGCTACGACGTCGACGTCGACAACGTGGTCGCCGCCGCCGTCACCTTCAGCGGCGGCGCCGGCGACAATCTCCCGGCCCAGGACGATCCGATCACCGCCGCCGAGCAGGTCACGATCGACACGGACTTCGATGGCGCCGACCTCGTGGCCATCGGCGCGCTCTCCACCCAGCGCGGGCACCTCAGCTTCCAGGAGAGCGATGTCACGGAGGTCTCCGTGGAGCTCACGGCCAGCGAGCCCTGGTTCTGGGTGAACGGCCAGGAGATCGCCAACCCGCTCGTGGCCACCGTGGTGGGGGCCATCAAGGCCAGCCAGGCGAGCGCCAGCGCCACCGCCACCCTGAACATCGGCATCCTCTACGACAGCACCCCGTAGGCCCCCGGACGAGGCGCCCGGTCGCCGCGCGCAGAAATGAGCGACGATGCAGAGCTTCAAGGACACAAAGGATCGCCCCTGGGAGATCACGATCAACGTCAGCGCCATCAAACGGGTGCGCGATGTCCTGCACGTCGATCTCCTCCAGGTCCTCGACGGCGGCCTCGTCGAGAAGCTGAGCACGGATCCCGTGCTGCTGTGTGATGTAATCTTCGTGCTCATCAAGCCGCAGGCCGATGCGAAGAATGTGAGCGATGAGGAGTTCGGCGCCGCCCTGGGCGGCGATGCCATCGATGAGGCCACGACCGCGCTCCTGGAGGAGCTCGTAAATTTTTCCCGGAGGTCGAAGCGGGAGGCGCTTCGACGGCTGCTTCAGAAGATCAACCAGCTCGACGAGAAGGCGAGCGAGCGGGTGATCGCGGAGATCGACAGCGGGCGGCTGGACAGGATGCTCGAAGCCGAGCTCGATCGGCATCTGAGCCCGGGAGTTCCGGGGGCTGGCGACTCATCTGGCGATGCGCGGGCATCGCCGGCGTCGACCCCCACCCCCTGACCCTCCGCGAGCTCCTACTCATGGCCGAGGCACGGGTGGAGCTGGTCGGGGATCAGATCGAGGTGGAGTGCATCACCTTCTCGCACCTCTACGCCCTGATCCACAACTGCCATCGCGACAAGAACACACCGGCGATCAGGGCCGAGCAGATCTACAGGCCGTCCCCCCGGAAGGGGGACCGGAAACACAAACCCGACTTCATCACGAAGGACGTTTCGATCTTCAAGACTGTCTTCATTCATCACAAACTGCCGGATGCCAGACACGAGCCCCGCCCCCGGAATCGGGGCCCCCGGAATCAGAGCCCCAGGAGAACACGCACATGAGATGGATCACCTTTCTCAGCATCGTTTCGATCATGACCGTGCTGTGCCTCGCCGGTTGCATGACCGGCACCACGGCGCGGGACGGCCAGATCGTCACCCGCAACCTCGGGCATAACACGGCGGTCCTGACCGGCGAGTCGATCGTCGCCGGCGGGCTCGATCAGCCCTACACGCTTTGGACCGATGCGAATCAGCATTCGGTCACCGGGCCGCTGGCTGAGACGGCGATGACCGTCTCGCTGCCGAACGATATGGCGCTCCATCTGTCCTCGCCGAAGGACGGCACGATCGGGGCGCTGAGCGTCACGTTCACAGACAGCGGCGAGATCGCCGGCGTGACCGTGAATGACCTGACGTACTCGATTTCCGATCCGACCGCCGCGCGTGCTGCCGTCATCGGCCTGCTTGTGGACTACGCGCGGGCCATGAGCGCAGACCGCCGAGCCGAGTTCATCGCGTTCGTCGAGACGCTCGATGCCGAACTCGCCGAGGCAATCCTCACCCGCATCCGCGCCCCGTAAGCCGGGGCAGCAAGAAGGGGATCCTACGTGCTTGATGCGCGTCTCAAGAAGATGTTCTTCGACCGCAAGGCGGTCATGAACGCCATCGAGCGCGCTGAGCGACGCGTCCTGGCCCGCTTCGGCGGCCTCGTGCGCACGATCGCCCGGCGCAGCATCAAGCGCGATCGGAAGCCCAGCGAGCCCGGCCGGCCGCCCCACAGCCATACGGGCCTGCTGAAGGACAATATCCTCTTCGGCTACGACCCCTATGAGCAGAGCGTCATCATCGGCCCGATCAAGCTGCACTCCGGCACCGATGCGCCCGAGTTGCTCGAGCACGGCGGAACGGTCGTCACGAAGAAGCCCCGGTGGATCCCGACGGGCAAGACGCGGCCCGACGGGCGGCCGCAGACTGTGCGCGTCCCGGCCGGGACGGCGCTGAAGTACGAGGCGCGTCCCTACATGGGCCCCGCCTTCGAAGCGGCGAAACCGAAGCTCGATCCCCTGTGGGCCAACAGCGTGAGGTGAGGTGACCATGGGAATGGGCCAAGGCGCCATCCGAGCCGGGAAGGCCTTCGTCGAGATGCTCATCGACAACAAGCCGCTCGTGCGCGGCCTGCGCGCAGCCCAGCGGCGGCTGCGGGCCTTCGGTGCCGGTGTCCAGAGTTTCGGCCGCACGCTGCTGGCCGGCGGCGCGGCGATCGCCGCGCCGATCATCGCCAGCGTCAAGCAGTTCATCTCGGCCGGCGATCAGCTCGACAAGATGGCGAAGCGCACGGGAATGAGCGTCGAGGCGCTCTCGGAACTGGGCTTCGCCGCCGAGCAGTCCGGGGCCAATCTCGAAACGCTCGAGAAGGGCGTCCGCACGATGCAGCGGACGGTCAACGATGCCGAGCGCGGCCTGTCCACCGCAAAGGATGCGTTCAATGATCTCGGCCTGTCCATCGACGATTTGAAGGGCCTTTCGCCCGAGGAGCAGTTCAAGCTCATCGGCGACCGGCTGAGCAAGATCGAAGATCCCACGAAGCGGGCGGCCCTGGCCATGATGATCTTCGGCCGGGCGGGCACGCAGTTGCTGCCCATGCTCGCCGACGGCGCCGCCGGCATCGAGGCGCTCCAGAAGGAAGCTCGGGCCCTGGGTCTGACGATCTCCACCGAGGCCGCGGCCGATGCGGCGAAGCTCGGCGACACGCTCAACGAGTTGTGGCGAATCGTCAAGGTCGGCGCCTTCGCCCTCGGCGCCCAACTCGCCCCGATGCTGATCGAGGCCGCCAAGGGCGCCCAGCAGATGGCCACGCGCGGCGTCGAGTGGGTCAAGCAGAACCGTGCAGCCATCGTGACCGTGACGAAGCTCGCGGTGAAGGTGCTCGCCGCCGGCGCAGCGCTCGTGGTCATCGGCGGCATCATCAACCTCCTCGCCGGCGGCATCGGAGGCCTCATCTTCGTCGTCAAGGCCCTTGGCGTCGCGTTCAGTTTTCTCGCCGCGAACCCGGTGCTCCTGGCCATTGGAGGTATCACACTTGGCATCATTGCGCTTGATGCTGCGATGCGAAAGGCGCACGCGGTGACGCGCGAGTTCAGTGACAGCATGGCGGCTGCGCGTCAACAGGGAGATGAATTGCGCCGCACTGACTTGCAGCGCGCTGAGCGACTCAAGGAATTGGCGGCGAAGCAGGAACTTATGAACGACCAACTGGACGAGGCGGACGCTATCGCGCGCCGACTTCAGAGTGAGTATGGTGATCTTGGGATCGAAATCGATCGTCTGACCGGCCACGTCAATGTGGCGGCTGATGCCTGGGATCGCCTGAACGATCGCATGGCGGAGATGGCACAAGCTCAGATTCGGCGTGAGCTGCAAGCCATTGTTCAGGATATGGATCACGCCAAAGACCGGCTGAAGGAGCTTGAAAGCGCTTGGATGAGAGTGTTGACGTCGTCTGGGCGTCCGGAGATCGAGGAATTGACCAACTCGGTACGCGACCTCGTCAAAAAACGCGTTGAACTGCGGGAACGACTATCGCAGCTTCTCCGCGGCGACAGGGCAGCGCTGACCGGCGCCGGCGGAGCCGCTGCGGGGGCCGGGATGGAGCTGCCCTTCGAGCTGGCGGACGCGCAGACGCAGCAGGAGTCGGAGAATTGGCTGCGCCGCGTCCACCAATTGCGCCTCCAGCAGATCGCCGATGAGGAGCAGCGCGCCATCGCCCTGCTCGATGAGCGTTACGACCACGAGATCGCACTCGCCCGCGGTAATGCGGAGGCGATCCGAGCCATTGAGGAGGCCCGGCAGCTCGAGCTCCACGCCCTCCGCCAGCGCTTCGAGGAACAGGCCCTCACCGAGCGCCAAGGCATCTGGGATGCGAACAACGAGCAGTTTCGCCGCAACGAGGAACTGCGGCTGCGGGCCAGCGGCCTGAAGGATGAGGAGCTGCAGCGCAAACTGCTGGATCTGCAGGAGCGCCATGCGCTGGAGAATGCCAGGCATCAGGGGCTCTCGCTGGGTCTCGTGCGCGAGGAGTTCGAGCTGCGCCGGAAGATGCTCGGCCTTCAGGAGCAGGGCCGGACCCTGCAGCAGCATCTGGCCACCATCGGCACCTTCAACGTCGCCGCGTTGCGCGGCCTCTTCGGCGAATCGCGCGCTGCCGATCGCACGGCCGATGCCACCGAGAAGACCGCGCGCAACACGAAGCGCATCCAGCAGGCGGTTGAAAGCGGAGGCCTCATGTTCACGTAACCCGCCCCCGGAACAATGCGATGAACGAAATCCCGACCGACATCCTCGACCTCTCCTCCACGACGGCCATCATCGCCGCCACGATCGCCATTCTGCAGATCCTCAAGCCGAGCCTGGCGAAGATCATCTGGCTGCAGCATGTGCCGATCTGGGCGCTCGCCGTCATCGCTGCATGCGGGCTTGCCTGGCTCGCGCGCGATGTGATGCACTCGCTCGAGGGCTCGCTGCCCGTGCTCATGTGGAAGGCGGCGATCGGCGCGGCCGGCGCATCCGGCGCCTATGAGTGGTTCCGCGCGCCTGGGAAATCGCCCGCATCGACGAGGAAACAACCCCCGCCCCCGGAAGTGCCCCCGTAACTCATCGCTTATCGCTCATCACTGACCCATGGCCATCACCGTCGAGGAACAATTCGGACGCCGACTCAGCGGCGATCGCGGCGAGTTCACGTACCTGATCAAGGGCACGGACGATGCCGCCGCCGCGCGCGGCGCCCTCCTCAGCGAAGCCCCGGAAACCTACGGCGGCATCCCGCTTCTCGATGCGGAAGTCAATGAGATCGCTGGAGCCGAAGGTTTCAGCGGCCGCGTGAACTACGGCTATTCCGGCGGCGGCGGCTCGCCCCCGGAGCCGGGCGACAGCAGCTTCACGTTCGACACCGGCGGCGGCACCCAGCACATCACGCATTCCCTGAGCACCATCGGCAGCTATGCGCCGCCGGATCAGACCGCCCCCGACTTCCAGGGCGCCATCGGCGTCACGGAGAACGGCGTCGAGGGTGTGGACATCACCATCCCCGTCTATCGGTGGTCGGAGAAGCACACGAAGGCCGCGGCCGATGTCACCCAGGCCTACAAGCTCGCCCTCGCCGCGCTGACCGGGCAGGTCAATGCGGCCGGCTTCCGGGGCTTCGCGGCCGGCGAGGTCGTCTTCCTCGGCGCCTCCGGCAGCCGGCAGGGCGATGATGAAGATGACCCGTGGGACATCGTCTTCAACTTCGCCCGCAACCCGAACAAGACCGGATTGACCATCGGCCCCATCACGGGCATCGCCAAGAAGGGCTGGGAATACCTCTGGGTCCTCTACCGCGAGGAGGAAGACACGGACGCGAAACGCATCGTGCAGAGGCCCATCGCGGCCTATGTCGAGCAGACCTATCTCTCGGGCAGCTTCGACGGGATGGGGATTGGCTCATGACGCACCCCTTCCGACGCGTGCAGCGCGGCCAGCGCTTCGAGATGCCGGCGGATGCGTACAACGCGTTCGTCGATGCCGCCGAGGCCCATCGTGTGCAGCGCGAGGGCGTCAGCGCCCAGCGCGGGCCTCTCTTGACGCCCGCTTCCGGGGGCCGGCCGAACGTCGTGCTCGTGCGCAACGAGAGCGAGGAGGACCTGCCGCGGTTCGGCGTGCTCGGCATCGAGGGCGTGATCATCGAGCCCGGGCCGGCGGAGGATGGAGGCAACGATGCCGAGTTCAAGCGGCGCCCGGCCCTGCGCGGCGCGGCGATCACCTGGGATGATCCCTATGCGTACCACGGCCGCTTCGTCATCGCGCGCGAACCCATCGGCGCCGGCAAGATCGGGTACGCCGTCATCCGCGGCATCACCCCCGCAATCGTGATCATCACCGATGAGGAGCACACCTGCGCCGACACCGCCCCCGGAAGCCAGGTCCTCCAGAGCGGTTTTTCCGGGGGTGCGCGCATCCTCTGGAAGCAGCCTGCGGAAGCGCCGCCCCCGGACGGGCTGATCGTCCGCGATGGCGAGGCGCGGCTGGCCCTCCTCGAGGTCGGCCCGCGCGATCGCGATCGCTTGCCCGTGCGGCTGGGCAAGGCGGAGCTGATCGCGCAGGACCGCTGGGGGTGGCGCTATCCCTGGTCTCAACGCTTCATGGACGGCGATCCGGCCTCGCCGACTTACGGCCTCTACTTCACGCCGCCGGAGCCGCTGGAGTCCGCGGGCGTGCCCGAGCGCATGGCGATCAACCGGTTTGAGGCCACCGCCGGCGAGGACTATCCCGGACTGGTTCTGCCGCGGATCCGGGAGGGCACGATCGTCGAGCTCCGGGCCGAGCAGACCTGGCAGGGCGATACGCGTTTCGTCTTCGAGGCGCCGACGAGCCCGTTCTTCTCGGCCATCGTCGGCGGCAACGACTACAGCGCCTGGCCGCGCGCCTACACCTGGCAGAGCGCGATGGTCAACGGCGAGCACGATGTCCCGGACCCGTACGGCTTCAGTTGGCTCGATTTCGCCTGGGCGCATAACCAGGTCGAGATGGCGAGCGGCTTCGGCAGCCAGTTCAGCCCCTACGGCGGGCAGATGAGCGATGAGATCATCGATGTCGAGATCCTGCCGATCCCCAGCGGCCAACCCGTGCGGATGTGGATCGCCACGGATGCCTTCGGCAATCCGTGGCCGCGGTTCCACGCCGCAAACGCCCTGAAGGTGACCTGCAAAAACGGCGCGACCTTCATGACGACGATCGAGCAGCTCGAGCAGCTCAACGGCCTGGCGCAACTTCCGGGGGCCGGGGGCGGGGGCTGTGGAGGGTGCCACTGATGCCGAGGACAGCCGGACCAGGCGAGCTCCCGACGATCAAGCCCTATCGGCCGCACCCGATTGGGGGCGGTCTGCTGGCGAGGAAGTGCTGCTGCGCTGTGAGCGGCGAGCAGGCGACGGAATGTCCTCCGATCGATTCGTGCCTTCAATGCCACGAGGACTACGACGCGGTCCTGAAGGGGATCTTCCTCCACGCGGACGGCGGCGGCGGTCGCTTCGCGTTCAACGCGCGCCTGCGCTACGATCATGTCTCCGAAGGCTGGCCCCCGGAATACTGCCGATACGCCACGAATCTGCCGCTGTGCGTGGTCGAGGACCTTGAGTGGGAGGGCGAGACGGAGGGCGTGAGCTGGGAATTCCGCAAGCCTCTGACCCCGTGGCTCTACTGTGCAGTCCTCGAGCATGAGGGGGAGCTTCTGGCCTGGTGGCGGGCGCATTTCGAGATCCATGTCTGGTGGCATCAGGGGCAGCCCGATCAGGCGTACGGTCTCTTCATGGGCTGGGTGTTGCGGCCGCGGCTGACGAACGAACAGTGCCCGGCCCTCGGCTTCTATCCCGAATATTACCTGCACAACGAAGAGCTCATCATCAATCCCGGGACGTTCGAGCTCGTCTGGGCATAGGAGGTACTCGCGATGGCATTCCCGTATCAGAAGAGCGGTGAGACGCAGGGCGCCTTCGACGCCGTCGGGCGCGTCCTCGGCCGCCTGGCAACATTGCGCACCGTGCGCGAGAATCTCGAAACCGGACGGGGCAGCATCGTCGGCGAGACGGAAGAGGAGGACTTCTTCCATCTCAACGAGGCCTTCCGCGCCCTTGACGACATCGACAGCGCCATCCTTCTCAACAGCCAGGCCATCGCCGCTGCCACGGCCCGCCTCTTCATCAACCTGGTCGGCAAGGAGAAGGCGCTGGAGGCCACGAAGGATCGGGCCGGCGTCATCGCCATGGTGCGCCAGCTGCGCGAGCTGATGATCACCGATTCCCAGACGATCACGCAGTGCACCGTCGGCGCGACGGTGAGTTACGGTACCGACAACACGGGCACGGGCAAGGCCTTCATCGGCACGAAGGACCGCACCGGCGCGGCCCTGGCCAATGCCCGCGGCGAGAAGATCACGATGCGCTGCGTGGCCGACGCCCAGGGCCCGCGATGCGCGATCCTGCCCGGCGAGGAGGTCTTCCAGGTCGATGGCGAGGCTGCCAAGCCGAACATGTGCCACAAGTGGCTGAGCAAGGGCGGCAGCGATCTGCACGGCCGTATGACCTCGATCTCCCTCGACCGCCAGCGCGGCGTCGGGCCGGGCAAAAACATCGTCAGCAATCCGAAGATGCAGGCGTTCGTCGACAATGTGCCGAGCTACTGGGGCCCGCCGAAGGCCGGGACCCCCGGAGTCCACATCTTCGACGACGACACGGCGCCGTATGTCGGTACGAAGCACCTGAAGCTCGTGGGCGATGGCGTCGTCAAACCATCACTGCCTCAGCCCTGCGATGGCGCCAGCGCGACACTGCTGCGGCCGGCGCGGCCCTACCTGATCGGCCCGGTCGTCCGGTACGGCACGGGCCTTCCGACCGCCGGCGAGCTCCGGCTGAGCTTCCAGGACGGCGCGGGCACCGTGCTCAACGCGCTCGACCCGTGCGCCGTCACCGTGGACTGCACGGCCCTTACGGGCGCCTACGTCTGGCACGCCGGGCTGGTCTGGACGCCCTACCTGATTCCGGCCGCGACGGAGATCATCCTCGAGACCTCCACGGCCCTCGGCGACACCGAGAACATCTACGTGGGGGGGGTTGCGATCGCCGAGGCCTTCGATCTCTGGGCGCAGGATCCGACGCTCGCGATCATCGGCGGCGTCACGCCCTGGGTGAAGGGCGATGTCATCAAGGGCACCATCACGAACAGCCGGACGATGAGCCAGTGGATCGCGTGGCTCGATGCCGTCTGGGACATCCATGGCATGCGGTTGCCGACGGGCGAACCGCTGCTGCTGCCGACGGCCGTGAGCGGGACGATTGGCGATGGGCTGATTGTGTAAGAGCACGCGGCGGCCCCCGGATAGCCGCGGC